>OICV01001111.1_pt1 | contig 10470 bp, 9 predicted proteins | sample 1581361 | NCBI WGS metagenome assembly OICV01 (sample SAMEA3882551, study PRJEB24775) | human gut metagenome | biome: human-associated habitat; feature: intestine environment; material: feces | place: Netherlands | collected 2009/2010 | reverse complement strand
GTTTAGTACACTGTAGATTGATAAGTTGCGACATATTTTGACAGGAGGATAAAAGCACATGGCACAGGTCAGTATTGTAATGGGCAGTGATTCCGATATGCCTGTAATGGCAAAAGCAGCTGAGATTTTGGACAAATTCGGTATTTCCTATGAAATGCGGATTATTTCCGCACATCGGATGCCCGATACTTTTTTTGAATATGCACAGACCGCGGAGGAGCGGGGCGTAAAGGTGATTATCGCCGGCGCCGGTATGGCAGCTCATCTGCCGGGTATGTGCGCTGCATTGTTTCCGATGCCGGTGATCGGTATCCCGATGCACACGACGTCTCTGGGAGGCAGGGATTCCCTGTATTCCATCGTTCAGATGCCCTCCGGTATCCCGGTGGCGACCGTTGCGATCAACGGCGGTGCAAACGCAGGTATTCTGGCGGCGAAGATTTTAGCGGTTTCCGATCCGGAGCTTCTTGCAAAGCTCAAGGCTTACAGCGCAGAGATGAAAGACGGCGTACTGAAAAAGGATGCAAAGCTGCAGGAATGCGGCTATCACAACTACACAAAATAAACAGGTGCACAGGCACGGTATGGAGGATCAGATGGATTACAAGAGTTCTGGAGTGGATATTGAAGCCGGATACAAATCGGTGGAACTGATGAAACAGTATGTAAAGACGACAATGCGCCCGGAAGTGCTTGGCGGACTGGGCGGTTTTTCCGGTGCATTTTCCCTGGAAAAGATCAAGGATATGGAAAAGCCTACCCTGGTATCCGGTACAGATGGTGTCGGAACCAAGATCAAGCTCGCCTTTCTTATGGACAAGCATGATACCATCGGTATCGACTGCGTTGCCATGTGCGTAAACGATATTGCATGCGCAGGCGGCGAACCGCTGTTTTTCCTGGACTATATCGCATGCGGCAAAAATATTCCCGAGAAGATCGCAGAGATCGTAAAAGGCGTATCTGCAGGCTGTGTACAGTCGGAAGCTGCCCTGATCGGCGGCGAGACAGCAGAACATCCCGGACTGATGCCGGAGGATGAGTACGATCTGGCTGGTTTTGCAGTCGGCGTAGTGGATGAAAAAGACCTGATTACCGGCGAAAACTTAAAGCCCGGTGACGTGCTGATCGGCATGGCAAGCTCCGGCGTGCATTCCAACGGCTTCTCTCTGGTTCGTAAGGTATTCGACATGACCGTTGAAAGCTTAAATACCTATTATGATGAGCTGGGCGCAACCCTGGGCGAGACCCTGCTGGCTCCGACACGCATCTATGTTAAGGCGTTAAAGGCAGTCAAAGAAGCCGGCGTAACCGTAAAGGCATGCAGCCATATCACCGGCGGCGGCTTTTATGAAAACGTGCCCCGTATGTTAAAAGAAGGCACCCATGCGGTGATCAACAAAAACAGCTATCCCGTTCCTCCGATTTTTACCCTGATGGCGAAAAAGGGCAATATCGAAGAGCATATGATGTATAACACCTATAACATGGGACTGGGTATGATCGTCGCAGTAGATCCCGCAGATGTGGATAAGACCATGGAAGCAATGAAATCTGCAGGCGATACCCCTTATGTGGTAGGCACCATCGAAGCAGGCGAAAAGGGAGTGACCTTATGTTAAGGCTTCTGGTCTGTGTCTCCGGCGGAGGTACGAACCTGCAGGCGATTTTCGATGCGATTGACGCGGGAAAAATCCGCAATGCCGAAATCGCAGCGGTGATCAGCAACAACCCGGGCGCATATGCGCTGGAACGTGCGCGGCAGCATAATGTGGAAGCAATCTGTCTTTCTCCGAAATCTTTCGAGAGCAGAGAGGCATTCAATCATGCCCTGACCGAAAAGGTAAAGGAAATCGCACCGGATCTGATCGTGCTGGCAGGATTTTTAGTCGCTGTTCCGGCAGAGATGATCGAAGCGTTCCCAAATCAGATTATCAATATCCATCCGTCGCTGATCCCTGCGTTTTGCGGCGTTGGCTTTTACGGTCTGCATGTCCATGAGGGTGTGCTTGCGCGCGGTGCAAAAGTGACCGGCGCGACGGTGCATTTTGTGGACAACGGAATGGATACCGGTCCGATTATCTTACAGAAGGCGGTTGAAGTGCAGCAGGGCGATACACCCAAGAGTCTGCAGCAGCGGGTCATGGAGGAAGCGGAATGGAAAATTTTGCCCCAGGCCATCGATCTGATTGCCCAGGGCAGAGTAACCGTTGTGGATGGAAAGACGATTATCGCATCGTGATGCAAAATTGCATCGCATAACAGCGAAAGCGCCTGAAAATATGGAGGTTCATATGAAAATTCTGATTGTGGGAAGCGGCGGCAGAGAGCATGCGATCGCTGCAAGTGTGGCAAAGAGCCCGAAAGCAGAGAAGATTTACTGTGCACCCGGCAACGCCGGAATTGCGCAGCTGGCAGAGTGCGTTCCGATCGGCGCGATGGAATTTAACCGTCTGACCGAGTTCGCAAAGGAAAAAGAGATCGACCTCGTTATCGTCGGCATGGATGATCCGCTTGTCGGGGGCCTGGTAGACCAGCTGGAGGCAGCCGGGATCCGTGCATTCGGTCCTCGCAAAAATGCGGCGATTCTGGAAGGCAGCAAGGCATTTTCCAAGGAACTGATGAAAAAATACAATATTCCGACGGCTGCCTATGAAGTGTTCGACAAGGCAGAGGATGCGCTGGAATATCTGCATACCAAAGCGAAATTCCCGATCGTTTTAAAGGCGGATGGCCTTGCACTTGGAAAAGGTGTTTTAATCTGCAGCACGTTGGAAGAAGCGGAAGACGGCGTATGCACGATTATGACAGATAAGAAATTCGGCACAGCCGGCAACAAGATGGTCATCGAAGAGTTCATGACCGGACGTGAGGTTTCCGTGCTGTCCTTTACAGATGGCAAGACCATCCAGATCATGTCCTCCGCCCAGGATCACAAGCGCGCAAAGGACGGCGATCAGGGCTTGAACACCGGCGGCATGGGCAATTTTTCCCCGTCTCCGTTCTATACAAAAGAGGTTGATGCGTTCTGTAAAAAATATATCTATCAGGCTACCGTCGATGCAATGTCTGCGGAAGGACGCACCTTTCAGGGTGTAATTTTCTTCGGCCTGATGCTGACACCTGACGGCCCGAAAGTGCTGGAATATAATGTCCGCTTCGGTGATCCGGAAGCGCAGGTTGTGCTGCCGCGTATGAAAAACGACATTCTGGACGTTTGCGAGGCATGTATCGACGGTACGCTCGATCAGCTCAAGTTGGAGTTTGAAGACAATGCGACAGTTTGTGTTGTGCTGGCATCGGACGGTTATCCGTTAAAATACGACAAGGGACTCCCGATTTCCGGCCTGGAAGCCTTTGACGGAAAAGACGATGTGTTCTGTTTCCATGCAGGAACCAGGTTTGCAGAAGACGGAAAGACGATCCTGACCAACGGTGGACGTGTGCTGGGTATCACGGCGAAAGCGCCTACCTTAAAGGAAGCGCGCGCAAAAGCGTATGCAGCGACCGAATGGGTCAATTTTGCCAACAAATATATGAGACACGATATCGGTAAAGCGATCGACGAAGCATAATATACCGATAGAGCACTGGCGACAGGCGAAATCGGAAGCCTGGCTGAGGAGTTTGGAAAAGAGAAAAGGTCCGCAGAGACCTTTGCGGATCGGAATCAGAAAGGTACGTAAATTAGAATGATGAAATGGACGACCAAGTTCAGCACTGTGCTGGGATGTGCACTTGCTGCGGTATTTTTATTTACATCCACAATGGAAGTCGGCGCTGTGCCGCTGACCTCTTCCCCGAGCGGAACGACAACGACCACAACAACCGACACCAATGCTGCAGAGGACGGAAATGCTGATGCAGCCGCAGAGGATAATGCCGCAGAGGATAACGCAGCAGAGGATAACGCCGCAGGGACAGCTGCTGCAGGAACCGTTACCAGCGCAACCGTAACCTCTTCCAGCGTTAATATCAGAAGCGAAGCTTCCACCAGCGCAAACGTTGCAGGTAAGGCAGCCAGCGGACAGGAGCTGACCGTTACCGGCGAGACACAGGGCAGCGACGGCAAGACCTGGTATGCAGTAACATTTGATAATGTAAGCGGATATATCCGTTCCGATCTGGTAGAGGCACATGTGTCGGAGGCGACAGCAGAGCCGGCTGTTGACGAAACTCAGGAGACGGAGGAACCGGAGGAGGAGCCGATCGTAGACAACTCCGCAGATTATTCCGTCGCCTTTGAGGATGACGGAAGCGGCAGCAGTGCATGGTATCTGCATGATAATACTATGGGAACCAGATATCAGGTCAGTGACCTGCTGAATGCAGAGGAGACCAACAAGAACAACCAGGCGACCATCGACCAGACCGCAAAGAGCATGCGCTTTGTCGTTATTCTGATGGCGTTTGTAATCGTAGTTCTGATTATCGTTGTAACAATCCTGATCATCAAAGTCAGAAGCACGTATGAAGACTATGACGATTATGATGATGACGAAGATGACGAAGACGACGATGAGGATGAGGACGAGGACGAGGAAGAAGAACGTCCGCGCCGCTTCGGCCGCAAAAAGCCTGCCCGTTATGTAGAAGAGGATGACGACGAGGACGATGACGATGACGAGGATGAGGATGAGGACGAGGAAGAAGAGCGTCCGCGCCGCCGTCCGGCAAAGAAGGCTCCGGTAAAGAAGCCTGTCCGTCGCTCCAGAGTCGACGAATATGAAGACGAGGATGACGAGGATGAGGACGAGGAAGAAGAACGTCCGCGCCGCAAAAAGGGCAAATCCAAAGACTGGCAGTCCAGAAATTTCCTGGATGATGACGATCTTGAATTTGAATTCCTTGACCTGAAATAAGTCTTCCAAAAAGCAAGCATTCAGAAAACAATAGAAGCACGTTCTGCGAACATTCTATTGCCGTGAATCCATAAAAAACATCCGGCTTTTGCTGCAAACTGCCCGCTGTCTGGCGGGAGCACAGGAAACAGCAGTGCCGGGTGTTTTGTTTTATTCATGACAATAGCATGCTCGCAGCGCGTGCATGCTATTGTTGACTATTTTCAGGATTCTTGTTATAGTGTTTCTAGAACACTTTAAAGAGAAAATGGATGGGAGATCAGCATGATTCTGGAAGTCGATTTTAACAGCGAAGAAGCGTTATATATACAGCTGCGCAATCAGATCATTGTCGGGATTGCGACAAACAGGCTCAAGGAGGGAGAGTCCCTCCCGAGCGTGCGGCAGCTTGCAGAATCCATTGGGATTAACATGCATACAGTGAATAAGGCATATACCGTGCTCAAGCAGGAGGGCTTCGTCAAGGTGGACAGACGCCGCGGCGCAGTGATTGCGATTGATGCGGATCGGATCAGTGATCTGGAGCAGATGCGGGAGTCGCTGCGGGTCATTCTGGCACGGGCAAGCTGTCGGAATATTTCCCGCGAGGAAGTACATGCTTTGATAGATGAGATTTATGAAGAGTATGGAGGACTATAACAGATGCAGTCACAGTTTACGGATAAGGCAAAAACTGCCCTGCTTTTGGCAGGGCGGGCGGCAAAAAGCCTGCATCAGAATTATGTTGGGACAGAGCATATCCTGCTGGGCCTGATCAAAGAAGGAACCGGTGTGGCATCAAGGGTTCTGACGGAAAACGGGGCAAAAGAAGAGACGATCCGGGAAATGATTCAGGATCTGCTGGCTCCGGAGACGCCCAATCCGGTCATAGAGCGGGACGGTTATTCCCCCCGGGCAGAGGAAGTTCTGGAGGAAAGCCACAGACAGGCGGAAAAGGCAGGCAGTGTGCTGACCGGAACGGAGCACATTTTGTTAGCGCTTTTAGGAGATGGGGATAATGTTGCAGTGCGGGTGCTGCAGACACTGTCGCTGCCGCTGCAAAAAATCATGCGGGATACGCTCCTGGCAGCAGGACTGGACCCTACGGCGTACCGCGAAGAGCTGGGACGCAGGCAAAAAAAGAGCCAGACCGGGACGCTGGAGCTTTACAGCCGGGATCTGACGAAGCTGGCTGCACAGGGAAAGCTCGATCCAGTTGTCGGGCGCGATCAGGAGATTGGGCGCGTGATTCAGATTTTAAGCCGCAGGACGAAGAACAATCCGTGCCTGGTAGGAGAACCCGGTGTCGGCAAAACGGCGATCGTCGAGGGACTTGCGCTTCGGATTACGGAGGGCAGCGTGCCGGATACGGTAAAGGATAAACGGGTTCTGATGCTGGATCTGTCCGGGATGATCGCGGGAAGCAAATACCGCGGCGAATTTGAGGAGCGAATTCGTAAGGTCATCCGTGAGGTGACAGACGACGGAAATATTTTACTGTTTTTGGATGAGCTGCATACACTGATCGGTGCAGGCGGCGCAGAGGGGGCGATTGACGCTTCCAACATTTTAAAGCCGTCCCTTGCGCGCGGCGAGATTCAGCTGATCGGCGCGACAACGCTGGAAGAATACCGCAAATATATCGAAAAGGATGCAGCGTTAGAGCGCCGGTTCCAGCCGGTAGAGGTCAATGAACCGGATGAAGCAGGGGCTTTGGATATTTTGAAAGGACTCAGGCCTTGTTATGAAGAGCATCATCAGGTACAGATCACGGACGGAGCACTGGTGGCAGCCGTTAAAATGACGGAGCGTTATGTCAATGACCGCTTTTTGCCGGATAAGGCGATCGATGTGATCGATGAAGCATCTGCCAGAGCCGGATTAAGTGTATATTTGCCAACGCCGGAGCTTAGTAAGTTAGAGGCATCGAAACGTGAATTAGAACAAAAGAAAGAAGATGCGATCATTGCGGAGGACTTTGCACTTGCCGGAGAGATCAAAAGACAGCAGAAAGAGTTGCAGCAAACGATCGATCAGATGCACGCGCAGGCAGATGCCAAACGCCAGAAAAATAAACTGGTCGTTACGGAAAATGAAGTGGCAGAAGTGATCGCTGACTGGACAAAGATTCCGGTACAGAAATTGCAGGAAGCAGAGACAGAGCGATTGAAACATTTGGAAGAAATACTGCATGAGAGAGTCGTTGGCCAGGAGGAAGCAGTAAAAGCGGTTGCCAAGGCAGTGCGCCGTGGACGCGTAGGAATGAAAGATCCGAATCGTCCGATCGGTTCTTTCCTGTTTTTGGGGCCAACCGGTGTCGGTAAGACAGAGCTTTCTAAGGCACTTGCAGAAGCAGTATTTGGACAGGACAATGAGATTATTCGCGTTGACATGTCAGAATATATGGAGAAACATAGTGTTTCTAAGATGATCGGTTCACCTCCGGGATATGTCGGATATGAGGATGGCGGACAGCTCAGTGAAAAAGTACGCAAGCGTCCATACTCGGTCGTATTGTTTGATGAGATCGAAAAGGCACATGGCGATGTGTTTAACATTTTGCTGCAGATATTGGAAGATGGGCATGTGACGGATGCACAGGGACGCAAAGTCAGCTTCAAAAATACGATCATCATCATGACGTCTAACGCAGGAGCAGGACGTATTGTATCACCAAAACATTTAGGATTTGGTACAGGCGAGGACGAGAATGCCGATTATCAGAAGATGAAAGAAAGTGTTATGGAAGAGGTCAAGAGGATTTTCAAACCGGAATTTATCAACCGAATTGATGAGATTTTGGTATTCCATACTTTGACCAAAGAAAACATTGAGCAGATCGTTCGTATTTTGCTGCGTGGCTTAAACAAACGTTTACAGGAACAGATGAGCATGGAACTGATCGTTTCCGATGCGGCTGTCGCACATTTGGCGGAGAGCGGCTTCGACAAAACGTACGGTGCAAGACTGGTAAGACGCAGTATCCAGACAGAAGTTGAGGATGAACTGGCCGATCGAATGTTGGACGGAGAATTCACTGCGGGCGATAAAATTTATGTGGATTGTTCACAAAAAAAACTCACCTTTTCCAAACGGTAGCGGTGGAAAAATGAGGGCAAATGTGATATAATTGTCTACAACAGATATTCAGATAAATCGCACTTCCAAATGTGCGATAGATACCAGATTGATTACACACTTAGGAGGATTATATTATGGCGGGGATTACAGATTTGATCTGCAAGACAGCAGATGGTAAGTTGAGCTTTGGTAATTTTGATTTGGACAGCAAGCAGAAGCGTTCAGATTTTCCTTTTGAGGGGGATCTGTACAAGGTAAAGACTTTCAAAGAGATTACCAAATTAGAGCGTAACGGTATGTTTGTTTATGAATCTGTACCTGGAACAGTTGTAACAGATATGTCTGCAACAGAGCAGGAAGTTACTTTCAAGGTAGAGGGATGGGAAGATTCATCGATCACATTGGAACTTGAGCCGGAGATGGAATATGCAGTTACGATCTCTGGAACAGACATTGGCAAGATGAAGACCAATCTCGGTGGCAAGTTAGTACTCAGCATTGAGATGGATCCGGATCAGAGTTATGATGTGAAAGTGGTTAAAATGTAGTCTTTATTCTAAGGGCGCATAGTACAGATATGTTTTTCTGCGGCAGGAGACAGCATGCAGAAAGCATGGGTGGTTTAATATGGCAAAAGGAAAACAAAAAACAACGTTTTTCTGTAAAGAATGTGGATTTGAATCTCCAAAATGGCTAGGACAATGTCCGGGATGCAAGGAATGGGATTCCTTTGTGGAAGAGCCGGTCGTAAAAACGGCTGCCGGTCGTTCCGTCACGGTGACGGAACACCGGGAACCGTCGAAATTGTCCGAGATCGTTACCAACGATGAGGTACGTACCTTAACCGGGATCGGAGAGCTGGACCGTGTATTGGGCGGGGGAGTTGTAAAAGGCTCCCTCGTTCTGGTTGGAGGAGATCCGGGAATTGGTAAATCAACGCTTTTATTACAAGTCTGCCGGAATCTGTCCGGGCAGAATCTTTCGGTACTGTATGTGTCCGGGGAAGAGTCCCTGCAGCAGATCAAACTGCGTGCAGAGCGGATTGGCACGTTCAGTGATCATCTGGAACTGTTGTGTGAGACCAGTCTGGACACCATACGCACGGTAATTGAACGGAATAAGCCACAGATTGTGGTGATCGACAGTATCCAGACCATGTATAACGAAAACGTTTCCTCGGCGCCTGGCAGCGTGTCACAGGTGCGTGAGTCTACAGGTGTTCTTATGCAGATCGCAAAAGGAATGGATATCTCGATCTTTATTGTCGGGCATGTGACAAAGGAAGGGGTCGTGGCAGGTCCACGTGTACTGGAACATATGGTGGATACGGTTCTTTATTTTGAAGGAGACCGTCATGAAAGCTACCGGATTCTGCGTGGCGTGAAGAACCGTTTTGGCTCCACGAACGAGATCGGTGTTTTTGAGATGCGCACAGAGGGACTGGTTGAGGTGGAGAATCCGTCCGAGTATATGCTCAGCGGCAAACCAAAGGATGCTTCCGGTTCTGTCGTGGCATGTTCCATCGAGGGTACTCGTCCGATTCTTTTGGAAATTCAGGCGCTGATCTGTCACAGCTATTTCAACAATCCGAGGAGAACTGCGACCGGAACGGACTTTAACCGCGTGAATCTGCTGATGGCAGTTTTGGAAAAACGTATTGGAATGCAGTTGTCGGATTGTGATGCTTATGTAAATATCGCGGGCGGAATCCGTATGAATGAACCGGCAATTGATCTGGGAATTGTGCTTGCCATTATGTCAAGCAAACTGGATCTGACGATTGATGAGAAGACCATCTGTTTTGGCGAGGTGGGATTAAGCGGGGAAGTGCGTGGTGTAAGCATGGCAGAACAACGTGTGGCAGAGGCAGCCAAACTCGGTTTTGAAGTATGCATTCTGCCAAAAGTATCCCTTCCTTCTGTAGGGAAGAAGTATGCAATGAAGCTGATCGGGGTGGCAAATGTCAGGGAGGCACTGGATGCAATTCAGGTGTAGGTTATGTTATATGAATTTCTTGTATTGTGTGAAAAATAAAAAGCATGATATAACAATTTTAGAATACAACATAAATTGTCTGAATATAATTTAATTTGTAATTTCTGATTGACAAAATTCGAGCTGGGTGGTATTATAACAAAGCTGACTCGTGCAGAGCAGTTCTGATCGGATAAAGCCAAGTGATATTGAGCTCCGACAGAATAAATTGCCGAGAAAAAGTTGTTGACAAAAAGCGACAGACGTGATAAGATATCAGAGTTGCCGCGAAAGAACGACAACAAAGAAAAATAAAAAAGTTATTGACAATGACTTGCAAACATGATAAAATATACAAGCTGTTGGAAATAACAACAACGAACATTGATAACTGAACAGTGAAAAACCTTGAAAGATTTTGAGAATAATTCAAGAACGCTTCTATAAAGAAGCAACCTTAAAACAGTAAATCAGGACATTGTTTCTGATTAAAAGCCAGATTTAATTCTGGCAGGACAAAACTTTTTAACATGAGAGTTTGATCCTGGCTCAGGATGAACGCTGGCGGCGTGCT
>OICV01001108.1_pt1 | contig 10485 bp, 6 predicted proteins | sample 1581361 | NCBI WGS metagenome assembly OICV01 (sample SAMEA3882551, study PRJEB24775) | human gut metagenome | biome: human-associated habitat; feature: intestine environment; material: feces | place: Netherlands | collected 2009/2010 | reverse complement strand
GGCGCTGAGCGGCTTCGGGGAGAAGTGCTCGTCGCGCTCGACGGCGGCGAACCCCATTTGGCGGTTCAGCTCCTCCATCTCCTTGATGCTGAAGTAGCCGAGCTCGTCGTCGTAGCCCTCGACGAGGCCGAACGCCTTGTCCGTGCCGTCGAACTCGAGCAGCCACCAGTCCCATCCGTTCATGCACGAGAAGTAGTGGGCATAGACCGTGGGGTCCTCTGCTCCGTCCTGCTCGTAGAGCCTTGGAGCCGTCTTGGCGATTTCCCTCGTCATCAGCTGCTGCATCTCTTCCTCCGTTCCGGGCACCCTGCCCTCAACATCTCGCCCCTGCGGGCAAAGCCGAATGGCGACGCCGCGCGTCGTCGTCGGCTTTGCTCCCTGCAAAGCCGCACCGGAGCGAAGGCGGGTCAAGGGAGGTCCATCACGACCTCCACCAACCGGAGCGGAGCGGAGGTTTGTGCGGGGTCTCATGGGCCCCCTTGACGCGGCGTAGCGGAGGTGCCACCCGGCCGCATAGCCGTAGCCAAGTCGCGGCGGATGCCGGCTAGCAAAGACCCGACCGAGTACCCATAAATCAAGGCGGCCTCACGATGGAGAGACCGCCTTGATTCCTCGTTTTCCTCTTTTGTTGTTTTGCGTAGCCCTAAACTGAGCACAATTCGGAGCCAGTATTCAATCAATCATCTATTGGTAGTCGTTTGCATACGAGCTATAGAAGAGCGCCTTGCAATCGACATCGCTGTAGCCCATAACAGCATCCTGTACATCGGCGCGCAAGAGGTTAAGCACCTTGTATACGCCCCCTCCCATGTCCCCAACGAAAAGCACCTGCTTAAATACGTTGGGATACTCACGCAGATAGGCAACGTAACCTCTGAGCTTGGCAAGCGTGTCACTGAGGAAATCACCGTGCGGATCGACGATTGACGGTCTGATTGTCCCGTCACCGTCCTTCACAAAGAAGAGGAAGTCCGGATGCAGGGCCTTGCGTCCCACCGAAGACATGTACGGAATCGAAAACGCCTTGGCAGACATGCTGCCCGACGGATTGCGATAGAAGGCAACCGTGCGATTCTTTGCCAATTCGTTCCTAACGATATAGTCTTCCGCCGGGTTCAGGTCAAGCGGGCAGAGGCCGTCCTCTTTCTGCACGATATGGCACGGATACTTAGCGAAGTCATCCGACGTGCTGGCAGACGTGGGCCACTCTATCTTTGTGAGGCGCTTGCCTTCGGTTTCACGGGCCAGCTCGTCGTAACGCTGCTTTGCCGAGTCGTTAAGGTAGTCATAATCGCCAGATCCATCGACCTTATCGAAGTATTCCTTTCGGCATTGAGCCGCCCAGCCCTCGAGCGCATCAACGATGGCCTGTGTGCGCACCGCTGCGGCAAGGCGCAAGTCGCACTCGGGGCGCCCAAGCTCCTTGAAGTTGGCGCGACGATACTCATTCGCAAACTCCTTAGTGAAATGCATGTCGGCGTCGCGGGCGGCCTTTCTGAGGCCCTCGGCGTCCGTGCGGGCCTCCTCCTGCTCCTGGTCCTCGGTCTCGTTGAGCTTGTCGAGCGTGATCTTGACGGTCTCGGCAACCTCTACGTCGTGTTTGGCTTCGCGGTACTCGTCCTCGTTAGCAACGATGTATCCCTTGAGTTTCTGGACGAACTGTTTTTTCACGTCGGCCGCGGCATTGACATCGAGGCCAGTCTCGACAAGCAGAGTCGCCGTCTTAACCAGGCTCTGGAATTCGTTTCTAGCCTTCTTCGGAATGCGCTGGACGGGTATGGAATCGAAGGCTGTGCGGATGCCCTGCCACTCCTGATGCGTGAAAGACTGCTCGCGTTTGGTGGGCGGCTTGGGCTTTGCCATGGGCACGGGTTTTACGACCGAGACGGGCTGGGTCGGCTCGGTCTGTGTGGAACTTGGCTCAGGTGTCGCAGGTTGCTGCGGGGCAGACGCTGCAACGTAGTTGCCCGTTGCGGGCTGAGGCGCCAGCTCCGCTTCTGGCGCCGGGACGTCGACGGACCTGACCGCCGAGGCAAGCGAGGGCTGCGTTCCCTGCATGTCCAACGGCTCTTGAATCGCGATGCCGGCAAGTGGCGCCTGGTAGCCGGGTTGTGCCTGCCGCGCCGCCTCAATGGCCTTCTCGTTCTCCTCGTACGCCTTGAGCTCCTGTTGGTAGTCGGCTTCGGACTTGGGCGCAGCCGCCGTGATAGTCACGGGGTTGAGAACGATGTTCTGCTTGCCGATGGAGCTCTCGCCCATGTCGTCCTTGCGGCCCATGAGGTAGTCGACCACGTCCTGAGTGCTCTCGGGATTGAACTGGGGCAGGTAGCAGGCGACGGAGTTCAAAAGATCATCGGATTCGATGCGCCGCGCAAGTGGAGTGCGTACCATACGTCCCACGAGCTGTGCGATATAGGTCGAGTCCGAACGCCTGCGCTGCGAGAAGATGACCTCCGCTCGCGGGCAGTCCCATCCGTTGGAGACAGCCTCCTTGGCGAAGAGCACGCGAATGCGCGAGGTGTCCTGAACGAACTCGGGTTCGACATAGGGAATAAGGTATTTTCCCGCCGTGATGTCCTTATGCTCGCCGAAGACGTTGGCGAACGACATCGCCTCGGAAAGGCCGGGGACCAGGCCCGTGATCTGGTCGCACATCTCAGCCAGGGCCGAGCTGCTCACGTTGTCCGCCGCTTGGATGAGCAGCAGCGGGTTGACGGGACTCTCGCCCTCGCGGGCACAGTACTCGCCCCACTCGCGGCAGGCCAAGGCATAGCGCTCGCACGCCATAGTGAGGTACTGGTGCTCGACTGGGTCGTCCTTCTCTGGCACGCGCAACTCGATGATGTCCTTGAGCAGACCTGACTCCTGGACCTCGCGAGGAGTCACAGCGACCTTTGGCATACGCACGCGATCGGCGCGCTGGTCCATGGCCGCCTCGAACCTCTGCGGTGTGGCGGAAATCCCGACGACGACGGGCATCGCGGCCCGGCCATCAAGCCCATCAATAAGGTTTGCGTAGATAGTCACCGTGCCGCGCTCGCTCGAGGCATTGGCGCCCAAGCCGCGGTGCGCCTCGTCGATGAACAGATAGAGGTTACGCTCCGGGTCCCTGATGGTGCGGTCAAGGATGTCCCAGAACACGCGGCCGGAGTTGGCCTCACTACCCTTGGTGAGCAGGCCGTTCTTACTGAGTAGGTCCTTGCTGAGGAAATAGACGTGGCGCGGCTCGAGAATGTCGTGCGCGGCTCCGAAGTCGTTGGTAATTGTGACCAGGTGGCGCCTGTCAAGGATGTTGTCTGCCAGCTTGTCCGCCACGTTTGAGAAACGCACACCCGTCTGCTCGTTCAGGCTCGGGGAATCCGAGAGCCAAAGAACGACGGCATTCTCGTCGGGCATGAGGCTCAGATCGTCGTCTCCGAAAAAGAGCGCTTCGATCGTCGCTGCGCACATGACCGTTTTGCCCGACCCCGTGGGAGATGCGAGGCATATCGAGGACAGCTCGCCGTCCTGCTCGTAGCGTCGGCGCATCGACTGCAACTTGTTCGCCAGGGTCGCGACCGCACCGGCTTGGAAATCCTTAAGTTCGACTCTCATGTTTACCTCACCGCATCCTCGGCGGCAATCTTGAACGATTGCAGGTAGTTCTCGTACAGGCGGACGACGTCGAGCCCAGGCAGTTGTGCCTTGACGGAGGCGTATCGAGCCGTGTCGTCCGTGATCACATAGGCGCACCCTATGCTGGCATTCTGCTTGACGGCGTCTATGAAAGCGCCGACCGAAGCAAAGTCGAAGAGGACGGCGTAGGCGTCGGCCATGGCAAAGCCCGGCTGCTCGTGCTTGATGATGCTGCCGCGCGAACCAGCGCGCAGCCAGAGCAGGGGCGCGATCTCCTCGAAGGCCACGCCCAGCTCGACGGCGTCCGGGTCTTCGTAGGTGAGGTCAAAGAAGACGGCGTTTTCCTCGAAGCCGTCGGCCATGGGGAACTCGTCGGTGAACTTGTAGTCACCCTTGATGGAATCGCCCTCGGGCGTCTTGCCCGTGATGGCCGCCGTGACGCGTGGTTTGGTAACGTACTGGCAGATGCCCAGCGCCTCCCATTCGGGGTCGCCCTGGCGAAGACCGCGCTTGGTGAGCTTTTTGGATTCGTCCTCGGAGACCTCGTTATTCGTTACGCTGATGGAGCGCCTACGCCCGCCGTCCTGATGGTTCAAGCGCATGACGGCATGTGCCGTGGTGCCCGATCCTGAGAAGAAATCGACTACAAGGGCGTCGGGCTTGTCGGCAACAACGGAAGCGATTGAGAGCTCGGTCGCATAAAGGGACTTTGGAAATGTGAAGCGCCTATCGCCGATGAACTTTTTGATATATCGGCTCCCGTATTCACCGGCAGAGAACTGCGAGCCACTCCAAACAGTTGTTGGAATGGCAGAGCGCTCTCCCTGCTCTTCGAGAAGCAAGGACCCATCCTCAGCCTTGCCGATGAGTTTAATTTCTCCATTCTTGAGACGCTCCTCTTGGGAATCTCCTAGGTAAAGGAGGGAGTACCGATCACTCTTTTTGTTGTACTCACCTACTTTTGCGCACCCGCGATCAAGCTTGGCCTGTAGAGCATTCTGGGAGATCCTCCAAGTCGCCTCTCGGCCATCGGTCCTAATAGGCCAAACTGCCCTGAGACCCGTTTTTGTCGGTATCTTTGTCCAGTCTTGTTCAAGGGGGAGAGAAGCGCCGAGCTCCTTAATTGTCGCGGTCTCCTCATCGATATAGATGGGATAGAAGAGGTTCGGCCTTGCGGTGCGAGCGGCATTGGGACCGCCCCTCAGCAGCCGCTCCCAACGTACTTTACGTTGGGAGCGGCTGCTCGACGCGTCATCAGCCACTTTTTCCTCAAGTTCTCCGAACTCAACGGAATAGAGTCTGCGGTCCACTTGTCACGGCGCGGCGGTGCCAAAAAAGCAAAAGACAGCGTACTCGTCAGCTCTCTTGAACTGGTTGCCGCGGGCAACCCCGTTCTTGTTTATGGTGATTGAAACCGTCTGGATACCGGTCGCGTTGGGAAAAACGCTCTCTAAAAGAAGCTCAAGCCTTGCGTACTCCTTCTCGTCGATCGTCACGATGAGTACGGAATCGTTGGGGTTGAGCAGCTGCTTGGCGAGCTTGAGGCGGCGCTCCATGAAGGCAAGCCACTTGGAGTGGCGATAGGCGTCGGAGCCGTCGACGTAATCGTTGTTGTATTTCCAGTCGCGGGCGCCAGTGTTATAGGGTGGGTCAATATATATGCAGTCCACTTTGCCTGCATAGGCAAAGGCCAAGGTTTCAAGAGCATGGTAGTTTTCGCCGTTAATGACTACTTGATAGGGCTTATCGCCAGCGCGCTCGACACGCCCAGTCTCTCTGAGGCCAGAATAAATCGGCTGGTCATATTCAGCAACAGGCACGACATCGTCGACAGCAACGGAGCGGGGCTCACATTCGTTTTCGTCATACGAGGGCGATTGATATGGCTTTAGATCAGCAACCCCCCCCCGAACGGCATTTACCAACCATAGCAGTTGGGAGCTAGAGTCCTCTTTTTTACCACGCTCGGGAAGCACCTGTACGACATCGCCCTCCATGATAGGTTTGCCATAAAGGCGAAGTCGCTCTGGACGGTTGTGTTCAAATACAAGCCCAAACTGGCGCTGCGCAGCAAAGGCGCGGATGTCGGCAGCGAGCTGACGATCGCCCAGCTTGACAGCGCGATCAACAAGGTTCTGAACGACCGCTTGCGCCGTCTGAGACATCACTTCTCCCCCTTGCACTTCTCGTCAATCCATTCGCGCAGGACTTTAGCCACCGTCTTATCCTGGCGCGCGGCATAGGACTTAAGAGCCCGCTTATCCTCGCGGGTTATCGAGAGCGTGAACTTATCTAGCTCCCTTTCGGCATGAACAGCCTGATCTTCCTCCATGATCGCCCCTCCGAATTGACCTGTTCTACGTTCCTTAATTGACCGAAATCATTTTACTTCAGAATACGTAATTACGTAATTACGTATGCCAATTTGAGCCATGCATCAATCAATCACTAGTCAGTATTCGTTGACGAATCGTTGGGGATAACGAATATATCGAGGTAGACAGTCGTTTTTACCGTCTGTGAGTACCAGCAAATCGATACTCAAAACGTCGTGAGTACATTTTGAGTACCAGTCCGAGCGGCCTCTTGCGGGCGGACGCGATCTGCCGGTCAGCATTAATTGAAATAAATTGATGGCGTTGCTTCGGTAATTGAAAACACTTTAAAAAATACCAGCAAACAATAATCCCAGCTAAACAGCTTGAGAGATTGCGTGGCTGGTTTGCATGTACCACATACACCACAATGCACAAGCATCCATGGCACGCAAATAAAAAACGAGGGAGGCCGCATCCGACCTCCCTCGCAAAGAGCTATTTACTATTCCCACTCGATGGTCGCGGGCGGCTTGGACGTGATGTCGTAGCACACGCGGTTGGCTCCGGGAACCTCGGCAACGATGCGGCCGGAGATGCGGGCCAGCACGTCGTAGGGCAGCTTGGCCCAGTCGGCGGTCATGGCATCGCTGGACTCGACGGCACGCAGGATGATCGGGCGCTGGTAGGTGCGCTCGTCGCCCATAACGCCGACGGACTTGATGTCAGGCAGGACCGCGAAATACTGCCAGCAGCTGTGCTCGGAGTTGCGCTCGCCGGTCTGCTCAAACAGACGCTGGTTGTAGGCGTCGAGCTCCTCGCGTACGATAGCGTCGGCGTTCTTGAGGATCTCGAGCTTCTCCTTGTCGACCGCGCCGATAATGCGGATGGCCAGACCCGGGCCCGGGAAAGGCTGGCGGAACACGATGTGACCCGGCAGGCCCAGCGCCAGACCAAGCGCGCGGACCTCGTCCTTAAAGAAGTGGTCGAGCGGCTCAATGAGGTCGAAGTGCACGCCCTCGGGGAACGGGATCAGGTTGTGGTGGCTCTTGATGGTGGCCGTCTTGCCGCCCGTCTTGCGAGCGCCGGACTCGATGATGTCGGGGTAGATGGTACCCTGAGCCAGGTACTTGACCGGCTTGCCATCGGTCTCGAGCTGCTGCGCCACGGCGAAGAACTCTTTCCAGAACTGCGTACCGATGATGCGACGCTTCTCTTCGGGCTCGGTCACGCCGGCCAGAAGCTCGGCGTAGCGGTCCTCGGCGTGGACGTGGATAAAGTCGACGTCAAACTGCTTGGTGAAGACCTCCTCCACCTGCTCGGGCTCGCCCTTGCGCAGCAGGCCGTGGTTGATGAACACGCAGGTCATCTGCTTGCCCACGGCGCGGGCGCCCAGCGCAGCCACGACGGAGGAGTCGACGCCACCGGACAGGGCCAGAATCACGCGGTCGTCGCCGACCTTCTCGCGGAACTCGGCCGTCATGGTCTCGACCAGGTTGTCCATGCTCCAGTTGGGCTCCAGGCCACAGATCTCAAACAGGAAGTTGCTCAGCAGCTGCTGACCGTACTCGGAATGCTTGACCTCGGGGTGGAACTGCGTGGTGAAGATCTTGCGCTCGACGCACTCCATGGCGGCAACCGGGCACACGTCGGTGCTGGCGGTAACGGTAAAGCCCTCGGGCACCTCGGAGACGGCATCGCGGTGGCTCATCCACACGGTCTGCTCCATGGGCGTGGAGTTAAAGAGCTTGGCGCCTGCCGTGCGCGTGATGGTGGCGCGGCCATACTCGCCCACCTCGGAGTGGCCGACCTTGCCGCCGAGCGTCACGGCCGTGATCTGATGGCCGTAGCAGAAGCCCAGGACGGGAAGGCCCAGGTCAAAGATGGCGGGGTCGATGGACGGAGCGTCCTCGGCATACACAGAGGCCGGGCCGCCGGAAAGGATGAGCGCAGAGGCGTTCATCTCGCGAATCTCATCGGCCGAGATGTCGCAAGGAACGATCTCGGAATACACGTTGAGGTCGCGGACGCGACGGGCAATGAGCTGACCGTACTGCGCACCAAAGTCGAGTACGAGGACCTTTGCGGAAGCCTTTTGATCCATGGTTTCCCCCTCTTGTTGGCGGGGAGCCGGTGCCCACCCGCGTGAATGAACGAAAATAACTCCCATAGTGTACACGTTTATATGGGGTTTCTCGTCCCTCGCAGCCATCAGCGCACGGCAAACGCACGACCTGGGCCTTTTTTGGTGGCGATTGAAATGTTACTAAACGTCACAGATGATGTAATACGTTTGAACATTGGACGCCCTGTGCCACAATACTGCCGAACGACTCCGCCCTCGCGGCGGCAAATACGATAGGAATACCAGCATGAAGCGCATCCTTCTCATCGCCACGGGCGGCACCATCGCATCGACCGAGGACGGCAACGGCCTCTCCCCCGCCCTGACCGGTGAGGAGCTCGCCCAGAGCGTCCCCGAGATCTCGGGCCTCTGCGAGCTCGACGTCGTGCAGCCCATGAACATCGACAGCACCAACATGCGCCCGAGTGACTGGATGCGTATCCGCGACGTCATCGTCGAGGGTTATGCCGACCACGACGGCTTCGTGATTCTGCACGGCACCGACACCATGAGCTACACCGCAGCAGCGCTTTCCTACCTGATTCAGGACAGCCCCAAGCCCATCGTGCTCACCGGCTCGCAAAAGCCCATGGGCAATCCCTTTACCGACGCCAAGCTCAACCTGTACCAGAGCCTGCTCTATGCGCTCGACGAGCACTCGCACGACGTCTCGATCGTGTTTGGCGGCGTTGCCATTGCCGGCACGCGCGCCCGCAAACAGCGCACCATGAGCTTTAACGCGTTCATTAGCGTCAACTATCCGCCCATTGCCTACATCCGCAACGACCGCATTGTGCGCAACGGGCTTCACGGCACGCATCAGGGCGAAAACCCGGTGCGTTTCTACGACAGCATCGACCCGCGCGTATTTGTACTCAAGCTTACGCCCGGCGTAAACCCGGGCATCCTCGACGCCCTTGCCAATAGCTACGACGCCGTGATTCTGGAGACCTTTGGCATTGGCGGTATCCCCGAGTTTGGCGAGTCGGGCGAGTCGTTCCAAGAGGCAATTTTCCGCTGGGTCGATTCGGGTCGCACCGTCGTTATGACCACGCAGGTCCCCGAAGAGGGCCTCGATCTGGGCGTTTATGAGGTCGGCCGTGCTTACGCCGATCATCCGGGCATTCTGCGCGGCGACGACATGACCACCGAGACGCTCGTGGCCAAGACCATGTGGGCACTCGGCCAGTCACGCGATGCCGCCGAGATTCAGCGCCTGTTCTACAGCCAAGTCAACCACGACCGCATCCCGATGGCGTAATCCCTAAGGCAGTTCCACTTATCGCAGCCTCAAACAACAGGTGGTCCCCCTCGGGCCGTGCAAAAATCGGAGTATTCTGCAATTTCTCCGCCGGAGACATAGAATCGGCCGATTGTTAGACGAACTTTTAGGGCGAAGAGGCCGTCTAGTAAATATTTATTCCACATTTTTATTAAGCGTGTGGATTAACTACTGTCAAAAAGGCAAAGCCAGCCGCTCGAGCTACCATCTACGGCCGAACTGGTGCTGAATACTCGCGATTTTGCACATCGCAACCAGGGGGACCCGCCCAAAGAGCGTCAAATACAGCGGGGGAACGCCCTATTCGATACCCTCGAGAAGTTCTGACACCGTCATGCCGAGTGCGGGTGCGATCTTAAATAGAACCTTGAGCGTGAAATTTGCCGTCCCATCTTCGATTCGGTCGAGGTAGGGTCGGCTGATTCCTGTCGCCACACAAAAATCAACCTTGGAAATCCCCTTCAATCCTTCAATCGTATTCTGAAGTATCTGATTAGAAATCATCCTTTTTCCTCCATTCCATCCGTTCTTCGATATGTGCAATTTACACATACCTTTCGTGTCGATTTTTTTTACGTACACATTTCCACTTAGTATATTAAGTCAAAACTGCAAAAAAATAAAGAGGAAATACATATTTTTTTATGCATTTCCTCAATTCTGCTGGAAATTTTACCTCTAATTTCCTGTATACAATCTCCACAAAAAAATTTCCTGTCTCTCTGTTTCATCCTTAGTTCTTATGATATTCCAGAAATCCCTCGCCAAGTACTTCGCGGACATCTGAGACAATGACAAACGCATCCGGGTCCACCGATGCCACAATATCTTTCAGTTCTACAATCTCCTTCTTGGAAACAACACAGTAAAGCATGCACTTTTCATCACCGGAATACATTCCTTTTGCATATAGACCGGTTGCTCCACGGTCCAACTCAAGCAGGATCTTTTTTGCCACTTTTTCATACTGGTCTGTAATGATGAACGCCGACTTGGAATATTTAAATCCTTCCATCAGACCATCCGACACTTTCGTTGTGACAAAAATGGCAACAATTGCATACATGGCTGCCTTGATACCGAACAGATATAAACCGGTAAGCACGATCATCGCATCTAATACCTGCATGATCTGAACCACGGAATAA
>OICV01001105.1_pt1 | contig 10492 bp, 7 predicted proteins | sample 1581361 | NCBI WGS metagenome assembly OICV01 (sample SAMEA3882551, study PRJEB24775) | human gut metagenome | biome: human-associated habitat; feature: intestine environment; material: feces | place: Netherlands | collected 2009/2010 | reverse complement strand
CGAAATTTAAAAATGTCATAATAATTTAATATATAAAAAAATAAGAAAACAAAAAACGCCAAAATAACCTTCCGTAGAAGGATAGAAGTAATAATTTTTTAAAGTAAATAAATGGAAAAGTATATATATTGAAAAGAGATTTTTTATGTGATAACATTTTTTTGATAGAACAAATTAAATGGGAGAGGACATAACTATGAAAAAATATGTATTTTTTATAGTAAGCATTGGGGTAATTCTAGCAGGATTATTATTTTATAATGTTTACAATGTACAAAAAGAAAATATGAAAAATTTTGAAGAGCCTGGTTATATATTGCAAAGTGCAAGTGGACAGACTCAAAAAATAGATAAGTATTATTTCAATGCAAATGAGGAGTATAAAGTTAAAAATAACCAAAAAGTTATTTTTAAAGATACTAGTGGTGATGAGGTTACAACAACAAAAGATAACTTTATTCACTATAATAATGGTGCGATAAGTAGTTTAAAAAAAGGTGTTCTAATTAATTTAGCTAATATAGATCAAGACCCAATAACATATTACAGCATAGCTGCAAACCAAATAGTAAAAAAACAAAGCGAAAATTATTATATAAATCATCTTAATAATAAACTACAATTTAAAAACCTAATTTGGAAGATATCAGATACTAAATATTTAATAGCGGGAAGTGCCATGACAGTAACATTTGATGATGGAACTACAAAAGAAATTAATGGCTACATAGAATTAGAATATTTAGATAATCAAATAATAAAACTATATAATCAAGAAATTATATACCAAACAATATCTAGCAAAGTTAATATAAAAATGCCAGAAAATATAGAAATAAACTTACAAAGTAAAGCTGTAAATAAAAATGGCGAAACAAAAATGAACCTTGCAAATATGGTAATAGATTCAGATGATAATGTAGAAATTGTAGAAGAAACAAAAGAAGATAAATATAAAGAAAATAAAGTAGAAGAATCTTTACAAAATGAAATAGATACAGAAAATGTAGACAACGAAGAAATAGGAAATAACCAAAACCAAAATAATCAAAATGGAAATGGTAACGGAACAAATAATCAAAATGGACAAGATTCACAAACAGGTACAAATGTTGAAGGCAATGTTCAAGATGGAAATGCAGGAGAAGGACAAAATGGTGGTTCTGGAGGAATTGTAGAAGAAGAAGTAAAAGACTTACCAGAACTAGTAGCACCTGTATTTAAAGTAGAAAGCTTTGATGTAGATTCTATAAGCTTAAATGCACAAATTACAATACAAGATGATGAAGCAAGACTTGTAAGAGAACCATATATAAAAATATTAGACAATGCAACAGGTAAAAATGTATATGCAAAAGAAGAGGCACTAGGAACATATAATATAGACATAGCAGTTTCAACATTATCACCAGAAACAGACTATACATTAGTAATAGAGTCTGCATATGATGTGGATGGAATAACATATACTAAAAACTTTGTGTATAAAATATTTAGAACAAAAAGTGTTGGAATAAGATATGAAAAAGATGTGTTTACTAACAATTCTTTAAAGTTTAGAGTATCAGTAGACCCAGACTCAAAAGTAAAAAGTGCAGAAATGTCATTAATCTCTCCAACAGGAACAGTAGAACAAACAGTAGAAGTAGGTAATGGAACACAAGCAGGAGAAACAGCAGAATTTATAGGACTTAACTCTAATACAGACTATAAAATAAGAATAGCTAATGTACTATATAATGGTCAAATTATATCTAATGGATTTGAACAAGAAAAAACATTTAAAACATTAAAAAACAAACCACAAATAGTAGGTCCAGAATACGAAATAGATAAAAGAGAATCTACATTCAGATTAAATATAACAAATGTTATAGACCAAGATAATGGTATACAAGGATATAGATATGAAATATATGATACAAGAAATGATTTAGACGAAGAACCTGTTTATAAAAAAGAAATTGCAAGTAAAGAAGCTATTACAGTAAAAGTAGACGAAAAAATATTGTCAAGAGGTGTGCCATACGCATTTAAAGTAATAGCAATATTTAATGACAATGAAAAAATAGTAGAATATGAAAGTGAATTCAGTAATGTTATGAAAATGGATGGTGTAGAATTCCCAACAGTTAGATTCGAAAAAGAAACAATAACATTTGAAAGAATTCAAGGAAAATTAATAATAGAAGATCCAAACAATACAATAAAAACAGATGATACAAATAAAATGTTAATAACATATACAGATTCTACAGGTTATACAAAACAATTTTCATATCAAGGTGGATTAACAATACCAATAGATATAAATGACTTAAGAAGTAATGAAACATATAAATTTAGAATATTTACAACAATAGATTTAAAAGACGATAATGATCCAATAGACGAATGCTATATAGGGGGAGCAGTAATACAAACACTAACACCAGATGCATTAATGGGTTCATTTATACAAGACAGTAGTGATACTAAAAATACATTTAACATTAAATTTAATCTAAAAAAAGCGAATAGCGAAAATGCAGGAAGCATAGACACAGTAAACCCAGATGATCCAACATTACAAGACCTGGAAGCAAATGTTCTTTCAAATCTAGAATTTAGAATATATGCAGGTCAACCTATACAAAATGGTGATGGAACAGTAACAATGCCAGGAACAGCAATAAGAAATGTAAAAATAAAAGACGAATATGCTCAAGACCCATATAAGAGTAAAATAAAAGAAGAATATTATGATGAAGTAAACAAACAAATTGATGAAATAGCAGAACATATCTTAATGTTAGGAGAACAACCATTAGGAACAATGCAAGACTATTTAAATAATACTTGTATAGTAGAAGCAAAAAATGAAAAAATAGAAGAAAAAGCTATTTTTGAAAATATTATAAATGATCTAGGGACATTATTAAATAAAGTAACTAATATAAAAGAAGAATCAGATAAGCAAAATATGTATGCTACATCAAGCTTAATGGATGAGTATATAGAAGGATATATGAAGAAACTATGGATGTGCAGACAACGAGACAAGGGAGACAGGTCTTAGATGGGACAAGTGGGGACAGGTCTTGGGACAAGGGGGACAGGTCTTAGATGTCTCATATATTTGGTTACCAAATATATGAGACATCTAAGACCTGTCCCCCTTGTCCCAAGACCTGTCTCCCCTTGTCCTAAGACCTGTCCCCCTTGTCCCATCTGTCCAGTGTTCACAAAAAATTCACAAAAAAATTAGCAAAATGTATTGACAAGTGCTAAAAAGGGGTATAATATATATGAAGTTAGCAAACAACAACAAAGAGTGCTAAAACAGAACTAACAATTTTAATAAAAGAGGTGAAAAAATTGTTAGACGATAGAAAAAAGAAAGTTTTACAAGCTATTGTAGAAGAATATATTAATACAGCAGAGCCTGTAAGTTCAAATGCATTAACAGATAATCATGGATTAGACTGTAGTAGTGCTACAATTAGAAATGAAATGGCTGATTTAGAGAAAAAAGGTTATTTAGATAAAACCCACACATCAAGTGGAAGAGTGCCATCAGCTAAAGGGTATAGATATTACGTAGATGAATTATTAAATGATAAAGATATCAGTTTAGAAGAAATCAAATATATAAGTTCAAAACTTGAAACAAAAGTAAATGAAATTGAAGATTTAACCAAAATAACAGCTAACACAATTTCAGAAGTAACACATTATACAACTGTTTCAATAGGTCCAAAGCCAGTAAATCAACTAATTGAAGAAATAAAATTTGTTCTATTAGGTTCAAGAATGATGATGGCAGTTATTCTAACAGACACAGGTTTAGTAAAAGAAACAATTATAAAATTTGATGAAGATATAAATGAAAAACAAGTCGAAACTATGAACTATATGTTTAATAATAAACTAAAAGGTCAACCAATTGAAACTATAGATAGACCGTTAGAAGAATACTTATATGATGAAATGACTTATAGTGTTAATGTTATAAAACCAGTTATTGAGCAAATAAAAAAAGTATTAGAAGAAGATAATAAAATATATCTTGAAGGAGCTAATAAATCTTTTGATTTACCAGAGTTTAATAGCTTAGAAGTAGCTAAAAATTTTATAAACATATTAGATAAAAAAGAAATGGTAGCAGATATGTTGGATTCAGGATTTGCAGAAGATATTAAGGTATATATAGGTGAAGAAAACGAAAAAGAACAATTAAAAGATTTTAGCGTAGTAACATTTAAACATAAAGTAAACGGAAAAGATTTAGGAACAATAGGAATTATAGGACCAAAAAGAATGGATTATTCAAAAGTTATTTCTGTTATGAAATATATTAATAAAAAATTAAATGAAAAAGATATGTAATTATCTTGGAAAGAAGGTATAAAATGTCTGAAAAAGAGAAAAATGTAAATGATGTAGATTTGGAAAATGAAGTTAGAAATGATGATAAACAGGAAAATTCTCAGGAACAGGAAATGCAAAAGTTGAAACAGGAGTTGGATGATATTACTGATAGATATAAGAGAATTTTGGCTGAATTTGAGAATCATAAGAAAAGAAGCCAAAAGGAGAGGGATAATTTGTATAATTCTATTTTGGGTGATATTGTTGAATTGATGTTGCCTATTTTGGATAATTTGGAAAATGCTGCTAGAGTTGAGACTAAGGATGAGGAGTATAAGAAGGGTGTTGAACTTGTGTTGAAACAGTTTAAGGATACTTTGAGCTCTAAGGGTGTTGAGGAAATTAGGGCTTTGGGTGAGACTTTTGATCCTGAACTTCATGAGGCTGTTAGTAGTGTGCAGGATGATTCTAAGGGTGAGAAGGAGATTGTGCAGGAGTATAGGAAGGGCTACAAAATTGGTACTAGGGTTATTCGTCATTCTATGGTTGTGGTCGCAAATTAAATCGATTAAAAGCAATAATCTTCACATTTTCAATTCAAACTATAAACTTCGACGTACACTTGTACGACTTCAGCTTATAGTTTGAATTGAAAATGCAAATCTTACACTTTTAGTCAATTTACAATAATTATAAGCAGCATCTTACGTCGTTAAACTTCATAAAAATTTTTTCAATGTACACAAAGTACAATTTCAAAAATTTTTATTTGTTTGCCTTGTAATATACTACTTACAATAAATATGTTATTAATTTTAAAATATAAAAAATTTAGGAGGAATTTAAAATGGGAAAAATTATAGGAATTGATTTAGGAACAACAAATTCATGTGTAGCTGTTATGGAAGGAGGAGAACCAGTAGTTATACCAAATGCTGAGGGAAATAGAACAACACCATCTGTTGTTGCTTTTTCTAAAAATGGTGAAAGACTAGTTGGTCAAATAGCTAAACGTCAAGCTGTTACAAATCCAGATAATACAGTTATTTCTATTAAGAGAAAAATGGGTACAGCTGATAAAGTTAAAATTGAAGGTGATAATTTTACACCTCAAGAGATTTCAGCTATGATTTTACAAAAATTAAAATCTGATGCAGAAAATTATTTAGGTCAAAAAGTTTCACAAGCTGTTATTACAGTACCTGCTTATTTTAATGATAGTCAAAGACAAGCAACTAAAGATGCTGGTAAAATTGCGGGATTAGAGGTTTTGAGAATTATAAATGAACCTACAGCTGCAGCTTTAGCTTATGGAATGGATAAAGAACAAGATCAAAAAATCTTAATATATGATTTAGGTGGAGGTACTTTTGATGTTTCTATTCTAGATATTGGTGATGGAGTATTCGAAGTTTTATCTACAAATGGTAATACACATTTAGGTGGAGATGACTTTGACCAAAGAATTATAGATTATTTAGTAGCTGAATTCAAAAAATCTAATGGAATAGATTTAAGTGCAGACAGAATGGCTATGCAAAGATTAAAAGAAGCAGCAGAAAAAGCAAAAATAGAACTATCTGGAATGCAACAAACACAAATTAATTTACCATTCATTACAGCAGATAGTACAGGTCCAAAACACTTAGATGTAACATTAACAAGAGCTAAATTTGAAGAATTAATTAATGATTTAGTAGAAGCTACAAGAATACCAGTAGAACAAGCTTTAAAAGATGCAGGAATTACTGTAAATGAATTACACAAAGTATTATTAGTTGGAGGTTCTACAAGAGTTCCAGCAATACAAGAAGTTGTTAAGAAAATAACAGGAAAAGAACCAGACAAAGGAATTAACCCAGATGAATGTGTTGCAGTTGGTGCAGCTATCCAAGGTGGAGTTCTTTCTGGAGATGTTAAAGACTTAGTATTATTAGATGTAACACCATTATCATTAGGTATTGAAACATATGGTGGAGTATTTACAAAATTAATAGATAGAAATACAACAATACCAACAAAGAAATCACAAGTATTCTCTACAGCAGCAGATGGTCAAACAGCAGTTGAAATACATGTTCTTCAAGGTGAAAGAGAAATGGCTTCTGGAAATAAAACATTAGGAAGATTCCAATTAACAGGAATTCCAGCAGCACCAAGAGGCGTACCACAAATAGAAGTTACATTTGACATAGATGCAAATGGTATCGTTCATGTATCTGCAAAAGATATGGCAACAGGAAACGAACAAAATGTAGCTATTACAGCTTCTACAAATTTATCAGATGAAGATATAGAAAAAGCTGTAAAAGATGCAGAAGCACATGCTGCAGAAGACAAAAAAATGAAAGAAGATATAGAAGTTAGAAATAATGCAGAAAGCTTAATATTTAATACAGAAAAAACTATGAAAGATATTGGAGATAAAATTAGTAATGAAGAAAAATCTAAAGTAGAAGCAGAACTTGAAAACTTAAAGAAAACACTAGAAGGAAAAGATACAGAAGCAATAAAGAATGCTACAGAAAAATTAACATCTGCATTCTATGAAATAACAGAAAAATTATATAAAAATGCAAATCCAAACGGAGCAGCAGGAGCAAATGCAGAAGCAGGAGCTGACACTACAAACGAAGGTCCAAAAACAGACGAAAATGGAAATGTATATGATGCAGACTACAAAGTAGAAGATGATAATGATAAAAAATAATGATTAATATTGGAGGTTTAAAAACCTCCAATAATTAAGCTTTTAAAGAGGCTATTGTAAATAGCAATTAAATTGGAGGATATAATGGCAGAAAAAAGAGATTATTATGAAGTTTTAGGAGTTAATAAAAATGCAACAGATGATGAATTAAAAAAAGCTTTTAGAAGAATGGCAAAAAAATATCATCCAGATGCAAATCAAAATAATAAAAAAGAGGCTGAAGAAAAGTTTAAAGAAGTAAACGAAGCTTACGAAACACTTTCAGATCCACAAAAAAGAAAAATGTATGATCAATTTGGATTTAATGGTCCACAAGGTTTTGGAGGCCAAGGAGCTGGGCAAGGTGGATATTATTCATATAGCTCAAATGGATTTGATGGCTTTAGTGGTTTTGGAGATTTCGGAGATATATTTAGTTCATTTTTCTCTGGATTTGGTGGCTCTTCTGGTAGAAACACTAATAATGGTCCAAAAAGAGGCAGAGATTTAAGACATGATATAGAAATAACTTTTGAAGAAGCATATTCAGGAATTAAGAAAGAATTTTTTATAAATAGAAATGAAAAATGTACTACTTGTAATGGTAATGGTGCAAAACCGGGAACTAGTCCTGTAACTTGTCCAAATTGCCATGGAACAGGTCAAATAAGACAAGTACAAAATACAATATTAGGTCAAATGCAAACAACTAGAACTTGTTCAGAATGTCACGGAACAGGAAAAATAATAAAAGAGCCATGCCAAACTTGTAGAGGAAAAGGTACAGTAAGAAAACAAGCAAAAGTTACTATAAACATTCCAGCCGGAATTGATGATAATCAAACATTAATTTTAAAAAATGAAGGTGAACCTGGCGAAAGAGGTGGAGAAAAAGGAGATGTATATGTAACAGTACATTTAAAAAGACATAGTATTTATACTAGAAAAGAAAACAATGTACTATGCGACATACCTGTTACAATTACACAAGCAACTTTAGGAGCAGAACTTGAAATTCCTATGGTAGATGGAGAAAAGATTAAATATAAAATACCAGAAGGAACACAAACAGGAACTAAATTTAATATACGTAATAAAGGATTTAGAGCTATTAATGGAAACTGGCAAGGTGATTTTATATTTACAGTTAATGTTCAAACTCCAAAGAAACTTACAAAAGAGCAAAGAGATTTATTAACGCAATTAGCTAAAACAATGAATGAACAACCTCCAGTTAAGAAAAGAGGATTATTCGGATAGGAATAGGGGGACAGTCCTAAAATCCCGACTAGCTAGGATTTTTAAAGCAGTCCAACTAAAATAATATAAGAAAGCGAGCCTAAGATTTTATAAACAATATAAGTTTTAAGAAAATCTTAGGCTCGCTTTAAAAATATATATAAAGTGAATCACTACAGACTGTCCCAGAATCCCCAAAATGCCTTTACAATTAAATTAGTAAAATGATATAATTTAGAAAAATATATCTAAAGAGGAAAGTATGAAATACAAGGGAAAATATGAAAAAATAAATTTGCCAGATTATATGCAGTTTGGAATAGAAATAGAAGCGAATAATGTTAAAACAAAAAACGGGTTATATTCTGGTGAAAGCGCTAAGTTTATAAAAAGCAAAAAATGGCATATGGCAAGTAAATATGAGGAAATGTTAGTTGGAGAAGGTGGAGCAGAACTTGTTTCTCCAATTTTAAAAGATAGCGAAAACACATGGAAAGATATAACAGAAATTTGTGATAAAATAAAAGAATTTCCTAGCAAAGATAAGAAAGTAGAAGCAGACGAAAAATGTGGATTACATATACATTTTGACTCAAAGTGTTTAAAAGAAGAACCTAAAAATATGCAAAACTTTTTACATATTTATGCAGAAGCAGAAGAGCTTATATATAAAATGTGTAATGCAGAGAATAATCCAATTCGTAGAAATGCTATAAATAAAAATTTTCATGGGATAAGTGCAGTTTCATCTATATGGAGAAAGGGAATGGCAGCACCTACAGGTAAAAAAATCTTAAAAAAGATAGAAAAAGGAACACTAAAAGTTTCCTATAAAGATTTTGGAAAATTAAGAACTGTTGCTAGTAAACTAAAATTAGATGAAAGAAGATATGCTGGGCTTAACTTAACTAATATAGGTAACAAACATAAAGATACAATAGAATTTAGAATGGCAAATGGTACATTAGATCCAGAAATAATAAAACAAAATGTATTTTTATATGCTTCAATTATAGATACATCAATTAAACTAACGAAAGAACCAGAAAAATACGAAAAAAGTTTTAAAAAATTTTCAAGACATGATGTTACAGAAAAAGAAAAGGCAGAAAGTTTTTTAGACTTAATTATGGAATCAGACGAAGATAAGAAAATATATTTAAATAGATGGGAATCTGTAAAAGATGACAAAGTTTATAGCAAAAATAGTAAAAAGGGATTTGCCACAACTTTTAAACGTGAAGAATTTACCAAGATTGCAAATAGAACTTTAGGAAGTAAAACGAGAGAGGCTTTTAATAAAATAAAACAATTTATGCGTACAAAAGATAAAAGAGGAGAAAAAATAGACGATGGTAGATAAAAAATATCAAAGAGCTTTTAAAGAAGTGAATGAAGTATTATTACATACAGATATAGAATTAATCGATAAAATACCGTTAAAATTCAGAAAATTTTTAGAAGAAAACATGAATAAAGAATATAATTTTTGCATAAAAGAAAATCTTCCTTTGGAACAGCAAGGAATATTAAAAGAAACAGAAAATATTTTAGCACTAATATATAGAACTTATTGGGCAACTCAAGAAGAAAAAGAAGAGTTTATAAAAAAAGATAAAGAGGAAAGAAGACTAAATGAAGAAAAATTAAATAATATTTTTTCTAATAGGCAGATAAATAAAGAGGAAACACAAAATAATCCAGAAGGAAGATTAAAGGAGAATAAAGAAGAAACACAAGTTATAAAAGTAGAAGAAGTAAACATAATAAAAAAGATAATATCAAAAATAAAAAGAATTTTTTTGCGAAAATGATTTTAAAATAATTAAGGTTAGTAGTTTAGTGTGATATCTATTTCATAAGCATAACCGTAAAATAATTTTACAGAAATGTAACATATGTGATATAATGCAACAGACAAAACATATAATAAAATAGGAGATATATATGGAAATAATATTAGGAAAAACAGCTGGTTTTTGTAATGGAATTACACGAGCAGTAGAAAAAGCAGAAGAAGAGTTACAAAAAGTAGATAAAATAGAATGTTTAGGCGATTTATTACATAATAGCCAAGTATTGAATAAATTAAAAGATGATGGGCTTATAGTTATAAATAATATAGAGGAAGCAAAAGAAAAAGTAATAATAAGAGCACATGGAGTAAAAAAAGATGTGTATACTTATGCAAAAGAACATAATGTAGAATTAATA
>OICV01001088.1_pt1 | contig 10606 bp, 9 predicted proteins | sample 1581361 | NCBI WGS metagenome assembly OICV01 (sample SAMEA3882551, study PRJEB24775) | human gut metagenome | biome: human-associated habitat; feature: intestine environment; material: feces | place: Netherlands | collected 2009/2010 | reverse complement strand
CCGCGACGGCATCCACAGCCGCGATGACCTGACCGCCTACATCGCAAGAGAAGATGCCGTCTTTCGGGGCTTCCTCACGCATCTGCACGAGCTCGGAAGCTCGGACGTGGCCGACATCGCATGCGATACCGAACGCTGCTGCTCGCAGGTCTTCCTCGCCGCCGGGCGCGGCGAGATCGCCTGGCGGGATGCCATGCTCTTTCTGGCGATGCGCACGGGCCGCCGGCTGATACAGAACGCCCATACCTGCATCGACGACATCCGGAACCGGCGGGTCAAAACGCCGCAGCAGGCGTGTGCCTACATCTGGATGCTCCTCCAGCCCTATGCTTCCATGGACGGCCTTTGCCTCGCGCTGCTCTCTCCGCAAGAGCGCGAGCGCCTCGACGAGATCGCCGCGCAGACCTCGGCCGCGTTCGAGGCGTTGGGCTCAATTCTGCAATCGACGGGCGACCGACAAGACGAATTGCCCGGAATGCTCATGGAGGCATTTATTCACACGCTGTAAACCTCATTCGCAATGAATATGCTACGACACTTTTATAACGACTTCATGGCGCTCGTTCCGCTGCAACTGCCGCAGTTGATCGACGTGACGACGATGGAAAAGCCGCAGTTCTACGGCGATTACGTGCTGCTTACCTTCCCGCTCCGGGACTCTTACGACCTGGAGGAGGTCATGGATATGTTCGAGGATGACATGGAGCTCATCACGCTCTACCACCATATCCCCATGCGTGTCGGCGAGTTCGGCTATAGTACGTGCGCCTATTCCAATCCCGCCTTCGGACAGATGTTCAAGATGAACGCCCGGACGGAAGAGGACGGCAAGGTGCATGTCGTCGTCGCCACCGTTTACGATTCGCTGGAGCTGATGTACGGCGATCTGTGCCTCGACCTCGAACTCCATGCCCGCAGCGGCACGTTCAAGTACAAGAAGATCAAGGAGGAAGTACTGATGGATTTCCTGTAAACGACCGAGCCATGCGAAACACGTTGTACCGACAGATGGTCTACTGGATCAACATGTACCGAACATGGATAAAGGTTGCCGACGATAACCTCTACAAGGAGCATATCATTTCAAGAAGCGACCGTACCGATTACGTCGTTTCCCGCACGCTGGTGCTCCGGGCGTTCAAAGCGAACGGTCAGTACGCCGAGGGTACGACCTGGGAGATCCCCGAACACGAACTGGACAGGGCGCTGGCCACCCACCGCAAGCAGGACGCTTCGTTCCGGCAGCGCATCAAGAAGGCGGCCATGTACCTTTCCCCCGCGGATGCCGAGGCCATTATCCGCTTGGCGACCTACGGTATTGTCCGCCTGGAACTAGTGATACCGCCCGTTCCCGTGCGTGAAAAACCCTACTACCTATGATGTGGATTGCCGTACACCTCGCCTTTGCCGCACTGCCTTTTGTGCTTACAGCGGCATTGTATAGCAGGAAGCGCCGCTTTCCGGCAGGAGAGGGCGACGCCCGGGCACGCGACGCCAAGGCCCGTAAATTCTACGCGCAGCTCTTGCTCGTCCTGCTGCTCCTGTACCACTATGCCTATACGAACGGACACCCCAGCGGCTTCGGCGTCCTGCTCTCTACCGGAGCGTGTGCCGCATTGTTCTCCTCCCGGCGGACGGACCGGTGGCTGCGCGGTTTGTCCGGCCGGCCGCGGGCCTTTGCCGAGCTCGCGCTCGCGGCCGTGGCTATCGGCTTCGTGCCCGGTCTGTACCCCGTGGCCGTTACTGCCGCCTACTGCCTTTTGGCAGCTCTGTTCTATCCCTCCGCTCGGGCCATGTCCGAATGCGACGGCAAGGAGGTGGAGCCCGGACGGGCGGAGCCTCCCGCAACATCTGCCGTGCCCCATCGCTACGATCATCGCGCAGGGTTGCCGCATGATGCGGACGGCGGCAGCTCCGACATATCCGCACACGATTATCATCAATAATATCGACGAATATGGAAAACAAGAAAAGAATGCCGGCCACGGTGCTGGCACAAATGGAGGTTTTCGACTACCTCAAGGAAAAAGTCGGCGAACGAAAGACGAGAACGGAAGCCTACTGCGACCTGTTGGACAAGGCGATGGCAGGATTCGTCTCTTCGTATTTGAGGCGCCAGGATTATGAACTCCGGCCCTGCCAGTGCCATGTTACCGTTTCCGACCTGGCTGTGGAGTGGCGCTGGCACCGCGCTACCGTCCGTTCCTTTCTGGACACGCTGGAGTCGTTTGGTCTGCTGACGCGCATCCGTCTTCCCAAGAGCGTGGTCATTACCATGGCCGTGCAGTCCGGACAGCCTGCTCCGGCGGACGATGTACAGTCCGTATCCGGCCTTGCCGCGCAACTGCGGGAGGTACTGTCCGATTGGGTGGTCGGCTATGCGGACTCCTCCGCGACCGGCTCGGCGTGCGGACAGCTCGTCCGTAGCGCGATGACCGCATCCGGCGTCCGCGTCGATCCGGATAAGGCGTCGAAAGACGACGATCCGCTGGCGGTCGGAATCCATGCGACGGCTATGGGGTGTATCGCCCTGGCTGCCATGCAGCGCGTGCTGCGCCGGTCGAGGTTCGACGATCGTCTGGAGTTCATGGATTTCTTCCGTCTCGATCTCGGCGGGGAGTGGTCGTCGCTCATCGAGACCTCCAAGGTGCTTGCGGGGCTCATTCTCGATGCCGAAGCGGACGGGACGACCACAGAGCCGGACGCAACGCAAGAGGGCCTCAAATCGTTCCGCAAGTCCTTTCTGGCGCTTGCGGCACACGTACTGGAGGAGGCGGATTGACCCGAAGGCCGGAAACGGAGTTTGTATAACCCCGACAATCCGCCCCTGTTCCGGCCAGGCATTCTGCCGGTTGTAGCGGGCACGCGGGCTTGCCCGCCTGCCACCAAACGAAGGGTGGGGTAGCTCAATACCACTACCGGCTGACGCCGGCGGGAGCGGTGTCCGGACAAGCAGCAAGCTGGGACACGGCGGATTGTCCGAATCAACGCGAAAAAGTATGGCAAAAGCAAAACAGGTACTCGATGTCCGGGTATCGAAAGGCATCACGACATCGCAGAGCAACGAACATCAGCGCCGTTGGACGGAGAAGGGATGGGAACAGGCGCTCGAAAAGGGCAATTACGACCCCAGCCGGGAACATCTGAACTTCGAGATCGTGTCCGGCAAGGTCCGTCCCGTCGACAAAAGCCGCAGTATTCCTGAACGGATGGCTGAAATATTGGACCGGCGCGGGATCAAGGACCCCAACGAGGGGCTGGACGAACCGAAATACCGCACGGTGGTAAACATCATTTTCGGCGGTTCGCGGAAGCGGATGCACGAACTCGCTTTCGGCACGCAGAAGGTGGATTTTGAAAAAGGTGCGGACAATACCCGCATCAAAAGGAAGAGCGACATCGAACGTTGGGCGAAGGATGTCTATGCATTCGTTTGCGGCAGATACGGCGAGCAGAATATAGCCGCCTTCATTGTACACCTCGACGAATTAAATCCGCACGTGCATTGTACGCTTCTGCCAATCAAAGACGGGAGGTTTGCGTACAAGGAGATATTCGCCGGAAAGGACAAGTTCGAATATAGCGCGAGGATGAAACAGCTCCATACGGACTTTTTCGCCGAGGTCAACACGAAGTGGGGAATGGAGAGAGGCCGGAGCGTCGCCGAGACCGGCGCACGGCACAGGACGACGGAAGAATACCGCCGTATGCTCTCGGAAGAATGTACCACCATTGAGCAACAGATTGGCCGACATCAGGAAGTCCTGTCCGCCCTCCATTCGGACATTCGGCTGGCAGAGCGCAGAGTCAAAGGCTTGACCTCGATGGTGGAAAACTTGAAAAGGGAGAAGAGCGAAAAAGAGGATCAATTGTCGGCACTCGAAAATGATATGGATACCCGGAAAGGTGATGCTTTGACCCTATCTGCCGAGAAAGAAAAGCTCGAAAAAGAGCTGACTGCTATCCAAGGGAAACTGGCAGACAAACAGGAGAAGCTACAAACCGCCGACCGACAGCTTTCCGACCTCAAGGCAAACATGGATGCCATTGAGGAACGCACGGAACAGCTCAAGGAGGAAGCCTACGAATACTCCCGTGATGTCCACTCCAAAGTGGACAGCCTACTCAAGGACGTCATGCTGGAAAATATGGTCGATGAGTGGAGGGAACTGTCGGCGCGGATGAAGCCTTCCGAACGGCAACTTTTCGACGACACACTCGTGCGTTCCGTGGCGGAACGGGGAGCGGAAGTCATGCGCTGCGCCACGATGCTCTTTCTCGGTATGGTCGATGATGCCACTACGTTTGCCGAAACACGTGGCGGAGGAGGTGGCGGAAGCGACCTCAAATGGGGACGTGATGAAGACGAGGACAACCGGGCATGGGCGCTTCGCTGCATGAGGATGGCGAGCCGCATGATGCGCCCTTCCATCGGCAAGAAGCCCAAGCGTTGAATGGCAAGGTTTATAATAAAGAATCAGATAAACAACAAATTAAGGATATAAGAATATGACGAAAAATATCATTTTCATTATTGCGGCGCTTTGTTCGCTGCAAGCCCGTGCGGATGTACAACCTACGGAAAGGGATACTGTACACCGCACGTACCGTTACGATGACACAGAACTGCTGCAGCCGTTACAGCCCTTATACCTTGACGGAGTGGTCGTTCCGGCACGGGGAAACGGCAATTGGTTTGTCAGTATCGCCGGAGGTGCGACAGCCTTTCTCGGCACGCCGCTCGGTTGCGAAGACCTGTTCGGGAGGTTGAAACCCTCGTACAGCCTTGCCCTCGGCAAGTGGTTTACCCCGTGGGTAGGTGCACGCATAAATTACAACGGGTTGCAGTTCAAGGACGGCACGCTGGCCGTGCAGGAGTACCATTATCTCCATGCGGATCTGCTGTGGAATGTGCTTGGCGGTAGCTATGTCCGGCAGAAACTGGTGCGCTGGCATCTGGCACCCTTTGCGGGTATCGGACTGCTGCACCATGCGACCAACGGGCATAACCCGTTTGCAATCTCCTACGGCATACAAGGGCAGTATCGCATTTCCAAAAGGGTAAGCGCCCTCATGGAACTCTCCGGTACGACCACCTTCCAAGACTTCGACGGGTATGGCAAGGCGAATCGGTTAGGCGACCACATGCTTTCACTCACTGCCGGATTCTCTTTCCATATCGGCAAGGTCGGCTGGAAACGGGCCATAGACCCAAGCCCCTATATCCGCCGCGATCGGCAGCTCGTCGATTATATCAATGTACTGTCGGAACAGAACAGCCGCTACGCGGGACAGCATGACAAGGATAGCCGGACGCTGGCCGAGCTGAAGAAGATACTGGAAATCGAAGGATTGCTCGACACGTACAGCCATTTCTTCGATGATGACGATGCTATCGAGCGCAAAGGTTATCCGAGGAACAATTACAGCGGGCTGAACTCCCTGCGGGCAAGGTTGAAGAACAAGCATTGGAACGGAAAATCACCATTGGAAGGACAAGCCCCGAATGGGAATGGCCGGGCAGACAGCCTGCAGCACTGGCCGGATAGCGTGCCTGGTCTCGGAACAGGACAGTTCGAGAATCTTCCCGACAGCACTTTGGCAGACTATGCCGTTCGGATGCAGTCCGGACGGGAATGCATCGGTGCTCCCATCTTCTTTTTCTTCGAACTCGGCACGTCGCACCTGACAGACCCCTCCCAATTGGTCAATCTCGACGAACTGGCACGGGTGGCAAAGAAATACGGTCTGAAAGTTAAAGTCACGGGAGCGGCCGATAGTGCGACCGGAACAATTGGTATCAACAATGCCTTGAGTGCTTCGAGAGCCGACTATATCGCCTCGGAGCTGAACAAGCGGGGTTTGTCGCCCGACAGGATGACCAAGACCGGCGAAGGTGGCATTTCCGATTACGCCCCCACGGAAGCCAACCGACATACAAGGGTGGAACTGTTCTTCGGCAAATGTGAAGAAAACGAATGTTCGTCCGTAAACAGGTAGAAAGCAAGAGAGTACCGATGATAAATATCGGTACTCTCTTTATTTGTTATGTGCTGTATCCCGGATTCTTTAAGCAGACCGTATCAGTTGTCCGGATTGAAATTCTTGTCGTAATCCAAAAGGAACTTTGCCAGTACAGGGTTGTTGTGGTCCACTTTCAACTTGCCGGTGTCCAGACGGCGAATTGCCTTTCTGTCTTCTTCCGTTAACTCGAAATCGAGATACAAGATAAAAGAAACGGTTCTGTCCCGATGATAGGAACGGAGCCGTTTCTTTTATCGACTGGCTTACTATGTTATTGTTCGTCTTTCACGCCGCGTACATACCCGCCGTCGGCATCTGAACTGGTCGCACCGATGGAGTGGTCTTGGGCATTGAAACGGAAACCGCCGTTCTTGCCTGAAATGGAGCCGTCTCCGTCATAAGTTCCGCGGCTGAAGCTGGTATAGGTCATGTACATGGCTTTGCTCTCATGTCTGTAAAGAAGCCATCGACCCTCATACGTTTGCCATGCGTCATCGGGTAAGCGGGTACCCATGATAAGCAGCTCGCGCAAGTTGGGCACGCGATAGCCGCTCGGTGTAATAGAAGCGGTCTGATACCATCTCCAATCCTGAACGCCTTCCCAACTCCAACGATTTAGTGCATTCACATCTATGCTCGGTGTAGGATAGTCTGCGTCATTTGCCGCTACCCGGAACTTGGCATACGGTCGGTTATAAGGCGACAGGTCATTATGCGTGGGCAACGAACTGGCTTCATAGCTTAGGCGGCGTGCCTTCTCGCTAAGGTTGGAGACATCAATCAGGTAGGTACCGTCGGGTTCGGCCTGTGTCACTTTGGGAATGAGTGGTGTGGGTTCAACATTCGGATCGTCAAGACCGATACCGAGGTTGCGTATGCAACGGTAGGCATATTGTCCGCCCACGGTGTTGTGCGAGCCGTCGTAGTTACCCAATGCGGCACATTCTTCTGCCCACAACACCCACGAATGGTCGCCGTCAGCGGAACTACTGGTATAGTGCCAATAGGTCTGGTAATCCCTGTCCGCGGGATTTTGGGGATAGAGGCGCGAAGCGTCGTCCAGCGCATATTCGCCGATATAGAGATCCACGAGCTGGTCGATGGCGGCCAGATACCAGCGTATTTCGTTAGGCTGCACGATGTTGTCGCCGTTCAGGTCGCGGTTACGCAACAGCACAGCGTGCAGGGCGTCTTGGTGGTCATCGGTCAGACCGTAGTGCTCGGAGGGGTTGAGCACCTCCGTCCAATGCAGGGATCTGTTGGATACATAGTTTTCGCCCAGAATACAACGTATGGTATTGAGCCGGCCGTTGCTGGAGGAAGTACTGTTTCTCACGTCACCTTCCTTCCAACGCGTGCCCTCCATGCGGCTTTCAAGCCCCCATGCGGTGGACAATTCATTCTCGCTCTTTTTCACGTTGTACACCGTGCGTATGGACTTCTGCTTGAAAGTCTGTATGGCTTCCACCACGCTCGACGCGCCATCGGGACTGTAATGCGAGTTGTCTCCGTTGATAAAATAGAGCAGGCGGTCTTCGGCCTCCACGTATCGGCGCCACTGCGACAAAAGCGGGGTATTGTCCTCGTCTGTATTGGGGTCATCCGGCTCGCGCACGTACACGTACTCGTCGATGAAAGCGGTAACGGTAACCGTACCGGTGGTCTTTCCTTCCTCGTACTCCTGCTTCAGGCGTTGCAGCAACTGGTGTACGTCGAGTAGGCGGGCGTCAGAATGGCCCGCATGTCCGTCATACCCCGAAGGTTGGTTCTTTCCGCCCTTGTAGTTCTGGTCACCGGGGTATTTCACGAACAGCTCGTCGTCTTGGCCATAGTCCTCGTTGATGGCGAACTTGATCCACTTGTAGTCATGGATACCTGTACTTTCCGGACTGTCCGTTTCGCCGAAACCGCCCGCATAGATGGCCTTGTCGAAAGCTGTCTGCACGCCCCATGTCATGGTTGGAACCATGCTTCGGTTTATCGTAATGAGCTCGCGGTCGTAGTGTGCATCCAGCTCGTACAGCCCATCTTGACTGAATATCACGTTGCCTTCGTAGCCGGGCCTCTGTTCGTTCTCCTCCCCATCGGACTCCACTTCAAGCCGTATATCGTTGATACCACGCAGGGTGACGGTGTAGATGTAGCGGGTATTGCGGCGGGTGTCGTAGTCGTTGGGGTTGCCGTCGGCGTAGCCCAGATGTACGGTGAAGGTCACGTCGGCATTGACGGTATTGCCTTTGTCATCCTTATAGGACAGTGTGCCGGACATTTCCACGTAGGTGGCGTTGGCGGGGGCGTAGGCAAAGTCGCCGTTCTCGAACTGCTGACCGGGTTTGTCCGTATAGTCGCCCGTGTTTTTGTGTTCGCGTTCCTCGCGTAGGGCGTACTGTTCCGCAGCGCTAAGCCCTTCGCCGGAGATGGCCTGTTTGTGAGTCTTGCGGTTTTCCTGCATGTAGAACACGAAGCCACCGGAAGTGTAGAGGTAATTGTCATCCCGCTCGGTAGTCTCGAAAGGCATCTCCTCGGTTGTGAAGTAGGTGCAACCGTCACCATCGGCATCGCCTGTCCCGTGGGGCAGCAGCAACGACTGGGCCGGCACGTTCACCACCCGCCAGCCGCGCGGACGGAAGTCAAGTGCCGTCCAGTTCTTATCGGAGGGTTTCTCGGTTTTCACCACGAACTCCACCCTCGCGTCCGTCCGCTCGGGCCGCAGCGTACACTCCAGCGAGGCGGGACCGCTTTCCGTACCGGGAATGTTGACAAGGTTGCTCGTGGAATTTTTATCATCGTAAGCATAGCCTGTCATCATGAACTGCGTGGAGCGTTCCACGGTATGCTCGTCCATCTTCATTACGAAGGCTTCGAGGTCTGACCGCGATGTTATAGACTCCATGTCCGATTTTTTGACATCATAGCCGGAACTTACGGATTCAGTAGATAGATTGGCGATGCAGACTATCTGTACCTTGTTCAGAGAGGTGGTCTCTATCATGACGGAACCTTTGCTGTAGTCTCCGTTATAGCTGATGTCGTCAGTAAAGAAATTGCGGTAATGCACCTCCCCGGCGGGGTTGAAGATGAACACGTAGAGGTTGTTCACACGGTTCTCGTAGGTAGCGTCCTGCGCGGCACGGGTCTCCACGCAGCTCTTCTCGGACCGGAAGTCCAGCATTACACGTGCGGGAAGCCCCTCTGCCACGCGGGCACGCTCCTCGAACAACGGGTCCTCGGTACACGAGTACAGTCCTACCGCCAGCAGCATGGCCGCCAGCAAGGTCAATATGTTTTTATGTCTTGTTCTCATAACTCAAATGACATGCAGTTTCGTTTAATTGAACGGGGGAACGGTTATCTCTTCCGTATCCCAGTCCTTTACTTCAAATTTTAGCGTGAGGTTGGCCTCCGAACTGAGTGTGGCGTGTATGTTCACTTGCTTGTTACGGGCGATAGAGTTCAGAGCGCCGCCGTATTCGTTGATGAAAGGTATGGCGTCATAGGGAGCTGTACTTGTGGTGAAACCGATGGTATATGGCGAGTTCTTGCTTGCATCCGTCCATGCGTATGAGGGATAGATGTAAAGGGCCAGCGTCTTGCTGCCGTAACCTCCGATTTCGACAGAGAGGCTCTCGTAGTTTTGAACATCATACTCCGTGTCGTCGGGAACGTCAAGGGTCTGCTCGCGGAACAGGTAGAGCCGGTCGCCGAAGAACTCGCCGAAAGTCATGGAAGTGATGGTAATCGGGTGGCTCAGCGTGTTGTTCATAATGACGTTGAGCTTGGCCACGGAGCGCTCCAGTTCCACTTCGATGGTCTGCGGCGTGCCGTCGGATGGAATTATCTGCACATCGCGATGCCAGCTCATGGGTAGGCCGTGTTGTGCGATTTCCTGCTCCGTAAAGCGTTTTGGGAAGTGCGTGCGGTGTTCATCCATCACCAAAGCTTTTTTGGTGTTGCCGACCTGCACGAGGTTGTCCTCGAAGTCTGCCATGTCGGAATAGTCCTTGCCGAGGGCGGCCTCGTTGGCCACGGCATAGATGTCCACAGTACCTACCGGCACACCCTCGATGGTGACACTGCCGCCGGAGAGGTCGGCTTCCTTGAACTGTTTGTTGATGACAGGTTTGTCCTGCGAGAATACCAATATGCGCAAGGTGTTTATCTTCTCTTCAGCGGCCTTGTACTCCTCGTCCGTGGTGTGCGTGGAACGTATATCGGCCATTGGTACGTGCAGGGTAACGGAGGCTGTGCGTCCGTCGGGTATCCATTCGTCCACTCGGTCCGTGCAGCCGGCCAACAGGCTGGCAGCCCATGCGAGGGCGGCTGGCAGAAGCAGGGAGAAAGGATGCGGTAAATATCGTTTTATATATGCTTTCATACACCGTATGTATTGTTGTCTATAAATTTCTCATTTTATTGCCATGACACGGAGGTGTCCTGTTCATCCCAGTCGAGAACCTTCACGTTGATTGCGAGCGAAGCGGCCGAAACGGTCAGGGTGTAGGCATATTGGCTGCCTGCATCCCATTGTTTCGCATTCCCGCCAGAGAGGTTGACCGTGGAATTCCGGTCGGCGGTCTCGCCC
>OICV01001080.1_pt1 | contig 10679 bp, 8 predicted proteins | sample 1581361 | NCBI WGS metagenome assembly OICV01 (sample SAMEA3882551, study PRJEB24775) | human gut metagenome | biome: human-associated habitat; feature: intestine environment; material: feces | place: Netherlands | collected 2009/2010 | reverse complement strand
CTGCTGCAGGGCAGGGGGCTGGCCGGTGTGGCCGTTGTCAGCGCCATTTTTGCCCAGGCCGACCCCTGCGCTGCCAGCCGGGAACTGTACCGCCTGGCCGGGCAGTTATAATTTTATGACCTTGCAGCTTTGGGGTGTTCGATACATCCTATCGCTGTTGGTGCGCTGTGCATTGGGGGCACCACCTTGCACGGCGGATATTTTTACCTGATGCTGAACCACGCCCGATACGGGCAACAGGAGGAAAAACATGAGAACAGCATTGACAATCGCTGGCAGTGACTCCAGCGGCGGCGCCGGAATTCAGGCCGACATCAAAACAATGACGATGAACGGCGTGTTTGCCATGAGCGCCATCACCGCCCTGACCGCCCAGAACACCACTGGGGTAACCGGCATCCTGAATTCAACGCCGGAATTTTTAGCGCAGCAGCTGGATGCCGTGTTTACGGATATCTACCCGGATGCTGTCAAGATCGGTATGGTCAGCTCCCAGGAGCTGATCCGCGTGATCGCCCAAAAGCTGCGGCAGTACGGCGCAAAGCATATCGTGGTGGACCCCGTGATGGTGGCAACCTCCGGCGCAGCCCTGCTGGAACCGGATGCAGTTACCGCGCTGGAAACTGAGCTTTTGCCCCTGGCGGAAGTCATTACCCCCAACATCCCCGAAGCGGAGATCCTGTGCGGCCACAGCATTAAGACGGCTGCCGATATGGAAAACGCCGCTAAAGAGATCAGCCAGAAATTTGGCTGCAATGTGCTGTGCAAGGGCGGGCATAACCTGAACGATGCCAACGACCTGCTGGTGCTGACCGATGGCAGCGCCGCCTGGTTCAACGGCCAGCGCATTGATAACCCCAACACCCACGGCACCGGCTGCACCCTGTCCAGCGCCATTGCCTCCAACCTGGCAAAGGGCTATGATCTGGAAACCGCTGTGCGCCGCGCCAAGGCGTATATTTCCGGCGCATTGGCCGCCATGCTGGATCTGGGCCATGGCTCCGGCCCCATGAACCACGCCTTTGCATTGGATAACGAGTGGAGCAAGGAGGCCGAAGCATGAAAAAGACTTCTGTATTCCAAAACAGCCTGATCTGGTTCGGCGCTGGTGTTTCCATTGCTGAGATCCTGACCGGCACTTACTTTGCCCCCCTCGGCATGGCCAAGGGCTTTGCCGCAATCCTGCTGGGCCATCTGATCGGCTGCACCATGATGTTCTTTGCCGGTCTCATCGGCGGGCGCACCGGGCTTTCCGCCATGGAAACCTCAAAGCTCAGCTTTGGCAAAAAAGGCAGCCTGTGGTTTGCCGCCCTCAACGTGCTGCAGCTGGTCGGCTGGACAGCCATCATGATTTATGACGGCGCGCTGGCGGCAAACGGCATTGCCGGTGTGGGTGCCTGGCTGTGGTGCCTTGTTATCGGCGCATTGATCCTGGTCTGGATTCTGATCGGCCTGACCGACTTGGGCCGCATCAACCAGGTGGTTATGGTGCTGCTGTTCGTGCTGACCCTTGTCATGTGCAAGGTCATCTTCTTTGGCGGCAACGGTATCATGACCGCGCAGGATGATTCCCTCAGCTTTGGCGCTGCCGTGGAGCTGGCCGTTGCCATGCCGCTGTCCTGGCTGCCGCTCATCAGCGATTACACCCGCGAAGCCGAAAAGCCCTTTGCCGCTACCCTGGCCAGCACTGTTACTTACGGCGTTGTTTCCTGCTGGATGTACCTCATTGGCATGGGCGCTGCCATCTATACCGGCCAGAGCGATATCGCCCAGATCCTGCTGCAGGCTGGCCTTGGAGTGGTCGGCCTGCTGATTGTGGTGTTCTCTACCGTCACCACCACCTTCCTGGATGCTTGGAGCGCCGGTATCTCTGCCGAGACCATCGCCCCCAAGTTCAAGGGCAAGCAGGTCGCTTTGATCGTGACCGTCATTGGCACCGTGGGCGCGATTGTTTTCCCCATGGATGATATCACCGATTTCCTGTACCTCATCGGCTCTGTGTTTGCCCCGATGATTGCCGTGCAGATTGCCGATGCTTTTATCCTGCATTCGGATGCTTCCGCCAAGGAGCTTTCCGCTTCCCGCATGATCATCTGGCTGGTGGGCTTTGTGATCTACCGCATCTTGATGAACATTGACTTTGTGCTGGGCAATACCCTGCCGGATATGCTCATCACCATGTTCATCACCGTGGTGTGGGGGCTGTGCGTGGAAAAGAACAAGAGCAAGGCATAAAATAAGAAATCCCCATAAAATGCAAAAGCAGAGCTGTCAAAAGCTCTGCTTTTTTCGTATACACGCCAAATGGCATGTTATCCCTGTAGGACGGGATGCCCTCATCCCGCCGCAGAGAAACCTTGCCGATTATGATAAACGCTGCAAATAATTTGTAGGGGACGATGCTTGCATCGTCCCGCTGGATGGGCCTTGTTGCATTGCTTGCTTTCAAAAAAACAATCTCCCCCACACACCATGTATTTTCCCAAACGTCCCCGCCGCCTGCCGCAAATCAGGCGGCATTTTTGTGTTCCTTTCCTGTTTTATGGCAACTATCCCCCGCCGCCCTTGATTTTACCCACCAAAACCTTTACAATAAGATTAAATATTACCGCTTTTGCGGAAAGGAAGTAAGATCATGGATCAGTCCAGCAAATACAGCATCAATACCCTGTGCGTACAGGGCGGCTATACCCCCGGCAACGGCGAACCCCGCCAGATTCCCATTGTGCAGAGCACCACTTTCAAATATGATAGCTCCGACGATATGGGCAAGCTGTTTGACCTGCAGGCCAGCGGTTATTTTTATTCCCGCCTGCAAAACCCCACCTGCGATACCGTCGCCGCCAAGATTACCGAACTGGAGGGCGGCACCGCCGGTATGCTGACCGGTTCCGGCCAGGCAGCCAACTTCTTTGCCCTGTTCAACATCTGCAACGCGGGCGACCACATCGTTTCTTCCAGCTCCATTTACGGCGGCACCTTCAACCTGATCTCCGTCACCATGGCAAAGATGGGCATTACCGCCACCTTTGTCTCGCCTGACTGTACCGAGGAAGAGCTGAACGCCGCGTTCCAGCCCAACACCAAGGCTGTCTTTGGCGAAACCATTGCCAACCCCGCCCTGACGGTGCTGGATATTGAAAAGTTTGCCAATGCAGCCCACGCCCACGGTGTGCCGCTGATTGTGGATAACACCTTTGCCACCCCCGTCAACTGCCGCCCCATTGAATGGGGTGCCGATATCGTGACCCATTCCACCACCAAGTACATGGACGGCCACGGCGCAACCCTGGGCGGTGCCATTGTGGACGGCGGCAAGTTCGACTGGATGGCTCATGCCGATAAGTTCCCCGGCTTGTGCACCCCTGATGACAGCTACCACGGTATCACCTATGCCGAGCACTTTGGCAAGGAGGGCGCTTTCATCACCAAGGCAACCGCACAGCTGATGCGTGACTTTGGCTGCGTGCAGAGCCCCATCAACGCCTACATGCTCAACCTTGGCCTGGAAAGCCTGCATGTGCGCATGGCCCGCCATTGCGAGAACGGCCAGGCTGTGGCAGAGTTTTTGGCCAGCCACCCGAAGATTGCCTATGTGAACTACTGCGGCCTGCCGGGCGATAAGTACCATGCTGTTGCCGAAAAGTACCTACCCAATGGTTCCTGCGGCGTTGTCAGCTTTGGCGTAAAGGGCGGGCGCGAAGCCGCCGCTGCCTTTATGGGCCACCTGAAGATTGCCGCCATTGAGACCCATGTGGCCGATGCCCGCACCTGCTGCCTGCACCCCGCCAGCTCCACCCACCGCCAGATGAACGACGAGCAACTGATTGCCGCCGGTGTTCAGCCCGACCTGGTGCGCATGAGCTGCGGTCTGGAAGATAAGAACGACCTGATCCACGATATTGCCCAGGCACTTGACCAGATCTGACCGTTAAGGAGTTTACTGTTTATGCCTTTGATCATTCCCAAAGAGCTGCCCGCCTATGGCGAACTTTCGCGCGAGAACGTGTTTGTCATGCACCAGCAGCGTGCGCAGACCCAGCAGATTCGCCCCCTGCGCATCCTGATTTTGAACCTGATGCCCACCAAAATTGTAACGGAAACCCAGCTGGCACGCCTTTTGGCCAACAGCCCCCTGCAGGTGCAGCTGACCTTTTTGCAGACCAAGACCCATGATACCACCCACACCCCGCAGGAGCACATGAAGGCGTTTTATAAAACCTTTGATGCGGTGCGCAATGAGCGCTTTGACGGTATGATCATCACCGGTGCCCCCATTGAGGACCTGGACTATGAGGATGTGGACTACTGGAACGAGCTGTGCGAGATCATGGACTTCAGCGAAACGAACGTCTACTCCACCCTCCATGTCTGCTGGGGTGCACAGGCCGGGCTGTACTACCACTACGGCGTGCGCAAGCAGCTGCTGCCGGAAAAGATGTTCGGCGTGTTCGAGCACCGGGTCACCCGCCCGGCAAACCCGCTTGTGCGCGGCTTTGATGAGGTGTTCTACGCTCCCCACAGCCGCCACACCGGCATCTGCCGGGAGGATGTGGACAACTGCGCCGCCCTGCGCATTCTGGCCGAGAGCGACGCCGCCGGGCCCTTCCTCATGAGCACCGAGAACGGGCGGCAGATCTTTGTTACCGGTCACCCGGAGTACGATAAGTACACGCTGGATGCCGAGTATAAGCGGGACGTAGCCAAGGGCTTGCCCATCCATGTGCCCGTCAACTACTACCCGGACGACGACCCCGCAAAGCCGCCGCTGTTCCGCTGGCGCGCCCACGCCCACCTGTTGTATGAAAACTGGCTGAACTACTACGTTTACCAGAACACCCCCTACGACTTGGGGGATATCCAGCGGGTCAAGCACGAAGAAGCATAAGAAACATCAGAAGCCACCGCGCAGAAAAACTGCCCGGCGGCTTTTCTGTACAGGTAGGTATTGTATGAAAAAAGTACAGGTGGTACAATAAAATACATAGATCGTCTGAAAAAGGCGAAAACAGAAAGGGTGGAATCGTGGAACATAATATTTGTGCGGACAAAAGCAGAATGCGGGACTCCGGCGTTGAGCTTTTAAAGATCATTGCGGTCATTCTGATCGTAATCAGCCATGTGGTGCTGACACTGATAACGGAAAATGAATATATTCCGTATAGCGACTACCTTCTGGACTGTACCCATGCAACGACCAATGGTACGGTTCTGCTTTTAGCGGTCATGCGGCATTTTGGCGCGCTGGGGAACTGGATCTTCTTCGTTGCTTCTGCATGGTTTTTGCTGGACAGCACAAAAGCGTCCGGCAAGAAAATAATGGGAATGCTGCTGGATATCTGGGTGATCTCCGTTCTGTTCCTTGGAATAACGCTTTTGATCCGGGGTGAGGTAAGCGGTAAACTTTTCATTTTTTCGCTTTTCCCAACGCTCTTTGCAAATAACTGGTATTTGACCTGCTATCTGCTATTCTATCCCATCCATCCGTATTTGAACCGTCTGATTGCCGCGATGACGCAAAAAGAACATCTGAAGGCGGTTTCTGTACTGGCGGTACTGTATATCGGCTTTAACTTTATAGAAAGCAGGTTTTTCTTTCCGAATATGCTGCTTCTCTGGATCAGCGTATATCTGATCGTTGCCTACATCAAGCGCTATTGCATGGAGCTGTATTCCAGCGCAAAAGTGAATAGCATCCTGCTGCTGTGCGGTGCGGCGGGGGCAGTGGGCATTGTGGTTCTGACCGACCTGCTTGGATTGAAGATCGCTGCGCTGTCGGATCAGCTTTTACGGTGGGTAAGCAATTTTAATCTCTTTTTGATCCTGATCGCCATTGCGGCGTTTGGGCTGGCCAGAAAGAACCACTTTAAAAATAAACGGGTAAATCACATTGCAAAATGTGCCATGCTGATCTATATCATCCATGAAAACATTTTGCTGCGAACCTATACAAGACCCTATCTCTGGCACTGCATTTTTAACCGGTACGGGTATGCCCAACTGTTTTTGTGGGTCTTTTTGTACGCAGCTGGCTGGCTGCTTGCAGCACTTGTGCTCAGCCTGCTTTACGAAAAGAGCATTCAGAAACTAACGGCAAGGGTAAGTGAAAAAATACTGAAACGGATGGGCAGCTGGTATCAAAAATATGAGGCTGCCATGCTGAAGCTGCATTGATAAAGCCGCAGCCTGCCCGGACTTGATCCCGTAAAAAAGGAACCCTCTCAAAGCAAAAACTTTGCAGAGGGTTCCTTTTTGCATGATGGATTATTTTTTGTGCTTTGCGGGCTTTTTCTTCCGCACGCTGTAACCAAAGGTGCCCAGTTTTTTGCCAAGCGCCAGATACTCCCCGTGGCTGTATACAATGAGGTTTGCCTTGTCCAGACACAGCTTGCCTTTTTCGTCCAGCAGGCTCTCGTCCACATCGCAGGCCACCACCTCGGCTAAAAACAGGTCGTGGCTGCCCAGCGGGATGCGCTGGGTGATGCGGCATTCCAGATTGACCGGGCTTTCCTCCAGCACCGGGCAGTCGGTCAGCACGCTGCCGGGTGCTGCGTGCAGGCCGCAGGCGGCAAACTTGTCCACGTCGCGGCCGCTCTTCACACCGCACCAGTCGATGGCGCGCACCAGCTTTTCGGTGGGCAGATTGATGGCGAACTGCCCGCGCTCGCACAGCAGCTGATGGCTGTACCGCTCCGGGCGCACGCTGATGGATACCATGCTGGGCTGGGTGCAGATGGTGCCTGTCCAGCCGATGGTGATAAGGTTGGGCTTATCCAGCCCGCCGCAGGATACCAGTACCGGCGGTTCCGGGTTCAGAAGGGTGCTGCCCTTCCAGCTTTGCTTGCTCATCCGTGATATTTCCTTTCGTAGGGAGCCCATGTGCGCTCCGAGATGATATAGCGCGGGCGGGCTTTGGTTTCCATATAGATCTTGCCGATATACTCGCCGATCACGCCCAGACACACCAGCTGTACGCCGCCCATAAAGCAGACGATGCAGACGGTAGAGGCCCAGCCTGCCACGCTGCTGCCCATGGCGGCGCACACGATGGCCCAGATGACTCCGATAAAGCTGATCAGGCTCACAAAGATGCCAGATCCGGTAATAAGGCGGATGGGCTTGTTGGAAAGGCTGGTGATGCCATCAAAGGCCAGTGCCAGCATCTTGCTCAGGGGGTAGTGGCTCTCACCGGCCAGACGCTCGTGGCGCTCGTAGGTGACCACATCGTGGGCAAAGCCCACCAGCGGCACCATGCCCCGCAAAAAGATGTTGACCTCCTTGTAATCCGCAAAGCTTTCCAGCACGCGGGTGCTGATCAGGCGGTAGTCTGCGTGATTGAACACGATATCCGCGCCCAGAGCGTTCATCACATGATAAAAGCCCTCGGCGGTGAACTTCTTGAAAAAGGTATCCGTTTTCCGGGCATTCCGCACGCCGTAGACCACGTCATTTCCGGCATAGTACTTGTCCACCATCTCGTCAATGGCATCGATATCGTCCTGGAGGTCGGCATCCAGGGAAATTGCCATGTCGCAGTGATTCTTCACTGTCATCAAGCCGCCCAGCAGCGCATTCTGGTGTCCCCGGTTCCGGGACAGGCACACGCCCTGGTAAATGGGATTCTCCTGGTGCAGCGCCTGGATGATCTCCCAGGTGCGGTCCTTCGAGCCGTCGTTGACAAAGACGATGCGGCTCTTCTCCGAGACCTTCTCCGCCGCCATCAGCGACTGCATTTTCGCCAGAAGCTGTTTTGAAGTTTCCGGCAGCACTTCTTCTTCGTTATAACACGGAATGACCAAATATAATGTATCCATCAGATATTCATGCTCCTTACTTCCAGAATGCGATCAGCTGTGTCAGATGGTCACAGATTGCCGGGTACTGCTCCTGGGGGAATGCGAATTTGAAGATCTGCACACCGTTTACCACAACAGCGCAGAGCATCGCAGCCGCCATAAACTTCCGGGTCAGATCCTTTTTCGTTTCGTTCCTGGACTTCTGATACAGGAAGAACAGGATCGTCAGTGCGCCCAGCAGAATCTCCCAGGAGAAGTCCGCCGTATAGCGCACCGCATAGCCGCTTTCCCAGATCGAGCAGATGATGACCAGCGGCATGACCACGCAGGGCAGTCCCACCATCACGCCGTATTTCCAGCGTGTCTTGGTGTCCGGCAGACGGCGCAGTGCCGCACGGGCAAGCAGATATGCCGCAACCGGAATCGCCAGGAACAGGATGCCGGAGGTGTTGCCGTCATCGTTGAAGTAAAAGCCGTTGGTGTCCAGCTTGGAGAAAGGCGTACTGATGTACGGATACTCCGGCAGGAACTGAGGCGGGGCGAAGAGATAATTCCACAGACCGATCAGCACGAACGAGGTGTGGTACTGGGAATGGGTGAAGTCGTTGATGGTCAGCGAGTACTGGATGCCGAAGTCCAGCGGCGAGCCGAACCGGGCGTAGTTGTACACCATCTGGGTGATGCCCAGCGCCAGCAGCGGCAGGGCTGCGCACAGCACGTAGGCGATGCGCCGGGGCTTGCGGACTGCCAGAGACGAAGTGCCGTCCTCTGCCTGCACCAGCACATTCCCGGACTTGGGGATGGCGTACAGGAAATACAGCACTGCCACCACGGCATAGACCGCCAGAGTCGGACGGCACAGCACGGCGATGCCCAGGAACAGGGATGCCAGCGCCGTCCGCACTAGAGACACCTTGCCCTCGCTCAGCACGTTGGAACTGAACAGGAAATAAGCGCCCAGTGCCACAAAGGCGAATCCGGAGGAAATGGAAATCTCATAGAACAGCGTGCGTCCCACGCTGTACCAGATGCCGCAGGAGCTGAACAGGATCGCCATGCCGGCGATGATGTTTCCGGCGGAGACGTTTTTGCACCAGCGCTTGACGAATGCCAGATATGCCATTGCCAGGAACAGCAGTCCCACCAGGCTGAACAGCAGGATAGACAGGTTCGTGGAGCAGTAGTGTCCGGTCAGCTTGTGATACGGCAGATACAGCAGCACCACCGGTGCGATGCCGTAGTAGGAATAATACTTGCCGTCATAGAATACGTGGTCCCACTCCGCCTTTGCGCCGGAGTCGTTTCGCATTCCCCAGTCATAAGGGTTCTCCACCTGGAGCAGCGCATCGTCCACTTCTTTCAGCAGGGAAATTTGTCCGTTTTCGAAAGCGTCCACCTGTTCCTGTGTGATCTGGTTGCCGCTGTCCAGCTTGAACTGTCCGGCGAAACCGCCGTCGGGCAGCTTTGCCATAACGATCAGCACTGCCACGGCCATGACCGCTGCGGTCATCACTGTAATGGTACGGCGGCAGAGCTTTTTCGTCTCCAGATACGGGCGTTTCAGCGTAGTGCTGCACGCCACAGCATAAGCCAGCGTTCCCAGCACCAGCACCAGCGCCATCCGGAGCGGCGAAACGGCAAAGGGAATGGGCGCATTCAGCTGTACGCTCTGCAGGACTACCCCGTCCCCGTCATTTTTTCCGGTAAACTTCAGACGCAGCTTGGAGACATCCCCGGAAAATTCACAGGCGATGTACTGGGTATTCTCTCTGTCCTTGACCAGCGCCTGCTTGGCGATATCGAACCGATAGTCCACATGGGTGGCATCCGCCATATCCAGCACCATCTGGGACTGCTTGGTGTCCTTCCCCAGCTTTGCCACGGCACGGACTGTCCCGATGGGTACGTTCAGATCGTTGAACGTGATAACGCACTCGTTTTTGCCGGTGATGGTCAGCGTGTGCAGGTTCTCGTCCAGGGTATAGTCCCCGGATTCCACCGTGGCATCCGAGGGCAGCAGAATCTTCTCCGGATAGTCGCCCAGCATCAGATGATAGGACGGATACTGGAACACCGTCAGCTCCAGCACGGTCATGACCAGCAAAAGCTTGCTGAAAAAGCGCACCGTCCGGCTCTTCCGGCACTGGTACAGCAGACAGGCGGCATACTGCAACACGGCAGCAATGCCCATGAGCAGAAAAGCGCCCTCAAATTGACCGTAATCGGCAATGCCGAACAGGTCGCCCAGTCCCAGCACGCCGCTTCCGATCTGATTCAGGAACAGTCTGTCCCTTATCAGTTTGGGGTCGGCTATTCCGGAAGCGGATATACTCAATCCTTTGAGGAGTGGCGGGATCTGGTTTTGGAGGACACCCACGGTAATGTAGAGCTGGTGCTCTACGGAGAAAATGTATTAGGTGAGGGAGAAAATATGGTAAAGGCCGCCCAGCGCGGCACCCTCTCCATTGCAGCTTCCAGCACTTCCGTATGTACCTCCATTATTCCGGAGGCTGCTATTCTGGATATCCCTGCCTGCTTTACAGCGTATATCCAGCCATTTCGAGTATATGACGGGAAATTCTTTGATGCCCTCAACCATGCTTACCGAGAGCAAGGCCTGGAGCTGCTCTATCTGCGTACAGGTGAGCCCTGGATCATCTCCAGCACAGCACCCATTACCTCGTTAGAGCAGTTGAGAGGACTGCGGCTCCGCACCAGCGGCAGCTTCTATCACAATCAACTCTATGATGCTCTGGGGGTACAGCGGATCGAGAATGTTGGGCTGAGTGGTCTGGAATATATTTTGGAGGAAAATGGAATTGACGCCATTGAGACTACTTACACTATCCTGCGCTCTCAGAATCTTCTGCAGCTCCAGCCCTA
>OICV01001077.1_pt1 | contig 10689 bp, 4 predicted proteins | sample 1581361 | NCBI WGS metagenome assembly OICV01 (sample SAMEA3882551, study PRJEB24775) | human gut metagenome | biome: human-associated habitat; feature: intestine environment; material: feces | place: Netherlands | collected 2009/2010 | reverse complement strand
TATTCAAGTAGGAGATACAACAACTACATTTGCTGATACAACCTCACAAATTGAAATAAATGGGACAACATACAATACCGGAACAATAGATTTTGATAATGATATTCTAATAGAAAAGTATAAAAAGGCTTTATATAGGCATCGAAAGATGAGGTGGTAATATGAACCAATATACATTGATTGCAAGAAAAAATATTGAAAAACAATATGACTCGGAATGTACGATTTATGAATTAAAACCTAAAGTAATTAACAATATAACAAAAGATGTTGAAACAGAAGTCTTTAAAAATGAAAAATGTAGGATTTCATTCGAAGACATTTATGTGAATACACAAACAGATACGGAAGCAAAAAAAGTACAGAAAATAAAGTTATTTATCGCACCAGAACTAGAAATTAAACCAGGAAGTCTAATAATTGTAACTGGCAGAGGAAGAACTACGAAGTATAAAAATAGTGGTGAGCCAGCAGTTTATGATACACATCAAGAAATAATTATAGAATTATGGAAAGGATGGGCATAATGGCTAAATGGGGAAAATGTGATTTTAGTGAATTTGAAAAATTAGAAAAAGAATTTGAAAAACTAGCGAAAACAGATGTAGAAAAATTCTGTAAAGATGTAGCCAAAGAACTTGCAGCAAGGTTGCTATCAAAAGTTATTCCTAGAACACCTGTTGGGGAAGGAACCTTTGAAGTAATAAATGAAAAAAAATATACAATAAAAAGTGGTGGAACTTTAAGAAGAGGATGGACAGCGAACACAGAAGCAGAAGCGGAAAGTGGAAGTGTACCGGATCCAACTACATATGCAGATTCTTTAAAAATTTTTAAGTTTGGTAACAACTATATTGTCATTGTTGAAAATCCAGTTAAATATGCATCCTATGTTGAATATGGACATAGACAAGAACCTGGCAGATATGTTCCTGCGTTGGGCAAACGACTAAAACAAAGTTGGGTTGAAGGAAAATATATGTTGACTATATCTGAAAAGGAACTTGAATCACAGTTGCCAGCAATATTAGAACAAAAAATGAAAAAATATATAGAGGAGTGTTTAAATAATGGTTAAAAGTGTAGTAAATGAGATTATACAGGGAATAGCAAATAAAATCGCACTACTATATAAAGATAAAGGCCAATATCCAATATATACTGATAGAAAGTTGCAAAATCTTGAAAAACCTTGTTTTTTTATAAAAGTTCTTAATGGAGAAGAAAAAAAAGAAATAGCAATAAAGATGATACACGAGAAAATAGATGAAGAAATAATATCAAAAGTAACAAATTTAAGCTTAGACGAAATAGAAAAATTAAAAGAAGAAATAAATATCAAGTAAAACAATAGAAAACTAAAATGTTATAGAAATGTAAATAAGAAGGTGAAAAAATGCTGTGCGTAGAAAGTACAGCATTTTTCTTATGTTTAGAGTGAGCATAGTATATTTACAATTAGAGTTAAATTATATAAGATATAATAAAGGAAATAATATTTAATAAAACATGTAGTTTTTTAATATTGTTTAAGAAATAATAAATAGGGCTAAAAAGTTCTGGATATTCCCATAATAAAACTATTCAGAAATTAAAAATAAAAGTAAACAGTAAAAAGCGAGGTTAAGAAGATGCAAAACGAAGCAAACCGTGTAAGCCTTGGCGCTGTACACACACACACACACACACACAAGTACGTTTAGAAAAATAAAAAGGGTAGCAAACGAGGCTACTCTATTTGGCGTGAAAAGCAGGTTATGTGTAGTACTATATTTAGGAAAAAATGTAGTGCTACACATAACCTGTTTTTTTCGCGCACTAGAAATAATGTTAGAGAGAATATTTCTATTACAACAAAATTATGAAAATTACAAAGAATTTCTTTGCAATTACTATTGCTTAGAAATTCTAGTAATGTGTTTTTCTTGTTGTTTAAAAATAAATTTCATAACGGAGCTCACCAACTTGAAATTACAAAATAAATTAGAAATACAAGGAGGTGTAGCGTAATGAAGAAATTTAATAAAAGAAATGTGAGTAAGAAGGCTAATGCAGAAAAAGTAAATAAAAAGCTAAGAAACAAACTTAGCAATCTAGAAATAAAACCACAATTTTTAATAATGGGTTTAATAGCAATAATAACAATAATAAGTTTAATATATTTCATATTCTTAAAATATAGTCCAATAATGAACTTTAAATATGAAGGATATGCAGTAAGTGGGAAAGAAATAACAGAGAACTTAGCAGGAGAAGGTAAAAGTAATGCAGATAAAGAAAAAAATGCTAATCAAGTAATAGAACTAAAAAACATGGAATTAGTAAAAATAGGAGAAGAAGAAACAATATTTAAAAAACTTAATAAGTATTATGTAGGAAATAAGGAAAAGAAAGAGATAGACTTAAATTATCCAATATATATAAATGATAAAAGTACAATATATAATTTAAGCCAAGACATAACATTAATAAGCAAAGATTTTGAAAAAGTGGCAGGATATCCAAACATAAGTATATCAGATGGAAAAGTATATAATGGAAATAGCTTAGAAAGAGCAGACGGAAAAGAATATATATTTGCAAAAACAAAAGATAATATATACATAAATTTAAAAGAAATGAAAATAGAATCAGTGGCAAATGAATATGTAATTCCAATAAATAGTTTTATAGCATTTGAAGAAGATGTAATAAGATATTATAGTGCCGAAGATGATACTTTAACATTTAAAGAAATAAATGATGTAGACTATAAATCACAAGTTATTATAAAGAATATAGAAGATAATACACAAAGTAATGTTCAAAAAGTGGATAATACATATAATTATGAAGAGTTATTAACAAAACTAGAAATAATAGAAAATGCGAAAAATGATGTAGAAAATTCGCAAGAGAAAATAGAGAAAGAAGAAACGTTTAACGAAGAAGAGCAAATAGACGAAAAAGAAGAAAATAAAGAAGAAGTAAGAGAGCCAATAGTACCAGAAAACAGTGAAGAAATACAAGATAATACAGAATTTGTAAAACCGGAAGTAACAGCAGGAGAATTTAAAGCAGAAGTATATACAGCAAAAAGTAGATTACACATAAAAGATCCAGCAGGAAGAATAATAGAAGCGCCAACATTTGAAATATATAAAGATGGAAAAATATATTTAAGGAGAATATTTAAAGCTTCAGGAGAGATACAAATAACAGGATTGGTGCCAGATACTGAATATGAAATAGTAGGTAAATACATTTACTTAAACGAAGAAAATAAAAAAATAGAAAATACATTTTATAAAGGAACAATAAAAACTAAAGGATATGAAGCTTTAGGAGCAATAACATTAACTAAAGAAGAAGGAGAAATATTTAGTAACAAAATTCAAATAAAAAACTTAAAGATAACATCAGATATAAATGCAGAAGAAGTAAAAGGAATAAACCAAGTAGAGATAGAAACAGGGGAAATAAAAACAGTAATAAAAAATGATAAAGTAAATGAACTATTACAAGGAAAAGAAGTAACAATAGAAAGTTCAGAAGGGTTAAAGTCTAATGCTACAGTTGGTTATAAAATAAGATTTTATGATAAAAATGGTAAAGAACTAAAAGTAGAAAATAATGAAGGAAAAAGCAAAACGTCAAAACAAAAACCAACAGTAAAAGTAGCAATAAAAGAACAAGATATAGTAAGTGTAACATTAGGATTAAGGTTAACAAATAAAGATAAAGTTAAATTAGAGAATTACAAATATGTTGTAACAAAACCAAATGGAGAAATAGTAAAAGAAGAAAGATTATCAGAAAATGAAAGAGAAATAAAACTAGAAGACTTAGACCAAAACCAATATTATAAAATAACAATATATGCAGATTTCAACTTAAATGATAATAAAGGAATTACAGAAAAAGAAGAAATAGGGAATTTAGTATTTGCAACAAAACCAATAGCAACATTGGGTTCATTAGAATTGAAGGTAGAAAATAAAGAAACAACAAATAAAAGTGCAAAAATAGCATATAAAATAGACGAAGAGAGAACAGATAAAAGATTAATACAAATATTAAATGAATTAACAATAAAAATAGTAGAAGCTTCAGAAAATTCTGAAAACAATACAAATGAAAATAAAGACAACAAAGATACAGAAATAAAAGAAGAAAGCAGTAGCAAGACTGGAAGCACAGAACATAAAAACACAGAAGAAGTAGTATATACTAACATGCTAGCAGGAGAAGAAATAGAAAAATTAAAACTAGGCGAAACAAAAGTAATAAATTACGAACCACTAAAATCAAATACAATATATAAAATAGAAATAACAGGAAACGTAGAATTAGGAAATACAAAAGAAGAAGTACCAGTAACATATACATACAATAAATTTATAACACTAAAAATACCAGCAAAAGTAGAAATAAAGAATCAATTTGTAACAGGAAATTTAATAGACCTAGATGTAAGAGTAGAAGACGAAGATAACTCTGTATTAAATAACAAAGTAAGAATGGAATTAAGAGACGAAAAAAGCAATTTAATAGATTTACAGGAGATAGAAACAAATAAAGATTGGTTAAGAAAAACATATGAAAAATTAGAAGAAAACAAAACATATAAATTAAGCTTTTATGCAGACCAATATAATGAAGGGAGTACAGATGAAACATACAAAATAAATTATTTAATAAAAGAAATAGAAATAGTAACAGAACCAGGGATAACTGGAAGTGTAGGGCTAACAGATTTGACAAGAAAATCAATAGGAAAGAATTTAGTAGATGTAGAGTCAAAAATAAAATGGCATTCATATAATTTTTCTTCAGGAAGGTACTATAAAAAAGAATATAATCAAGAAGAAAACTATATATTTTTGTTTGGAGGAAAATATAAGAGCGAGCAATATTATGTGTATGATTTAAGAGAATATATAGGAGAGACTGTAACAGTTTCATTTAAGGCAAAGAAGCAGAACGATAGTGGAGAAATGAAAGCTTATTTTGGAAAAAATAAATTTTCAAAAATAGAAGAATTGCAACCACTAGATAAAGAAAATTGGAAAGAGTATATATATACAATTACTGTTGATTCATCAGGATTTGTAGGCTTTTTAATTAGCTCACAAGATGATTCAGAAAATGGTGCTACTTTGTTAATTAAAGATTTACAAATTGAAATTGGAAACCAAAAAACACAATATGAATCCTATAGCTATAAGCTGCAAGCAAATGTACAAATAGATTTAGAAGATAGACGAAATGAGATAACAAATAATGATTATTATATTAGAATTTTTGAAAATGATAAACTAGTAGAAGAAAAAAATTATGGAGATATTTTAGAGGGAGTAGCTCATACTAAAAAAACATTTGAGGTAAAAACAGATACTAATTACAGGATAGAATTAATAATAAAAATAAAAGAAAGAGAATATATTTTATCTACTCAAAACTTTTCTACTGAAAATGCAAAAGAAATAAAAGGTATTCAGAATAAAGAAGAATATTTAGAAATCCAACCAGAAGGAAATTATATTGTATTAACCGACTTAGAAATAAATAATAATTCATTTGGTTTTGGAAATGGATTTGATAACGAATTAGAATTTGCGGGAACGATTAACTATAATGGTCATAAAGTATCTATGAATCATAATATGACTGGTGGAGGGTTGTTTAGAAGAACTAATTCTAAAGCAGTTATAGAAAATTTAGTAGTAGATATTGAATTAGATAATAATATAGAAACTAATATATCAGGATTCATAGTGAATTGTAATGAAGGAATCATACGAAATATTCAAATAAATTTAAAAAAAGCCACAAATGTTCCTAATATAGATACATATATACTAGGAAGAACAAACTTTGGAACAGTAGAGAATTTTTACATTAATTTAGAATCTGAATTATATGGACAAAAAGAAATTACCCTCGGATATAGAGATAATTACGGAACGATTAAAAATGGTTACATTGTAGGAGAAAATATTAATGCTCCATATGAGATAACAGAAAATAGAAATATAGGAACTGTAACAATTAATAATGGAAGAACAGGAATAATTAAAAATATATATAGCCTAATAACAGTTGAAGTTGGAGAAAACAATAATAATTTAGAAACAATAGGTAATATAGCAGTAAATAATACAGATTCAGCAATAATAGAAAATGTATATTCTGTTAAAAATATATATGAAAAAAATTTAAGTTATGGACCTACTGTATACTCGAAAAAAGGTGGAATAGTTGAGAACGCATACTATTTCTCAGATATTATTCATAGTAACAATTATAATATAAAAGGAACAAAATTAGCTTTAAAAGATATTATGTTCCAACAACAAATATTAAATGATGAGAATCAGTTTAATGTTGATGAATGTATTAAACAAGGATATTATCCACAGCTAATAATGAATTCAGTAATGCCAAATCAAAGATATATACCTCTACCAGAAGTAGAGGATAAAGACTTGCCGGATATATTGGGTATAGAAGTGCTAGAAACTCTATCAAATGGAGCTACAGTAAAACTAAGTGTTAATAATCCATCTGCAGAGATTATTACAGAAATTAAAATAAAAGATATTAAATGTGATATTATTTCTCAAGTATATCAAGATGGAAAAAGCGAAGTGATAGTAAAGTTATACGAACCAATTCGATATATTTCTCAGTATAGTGTAATGAGTATTACAACTAAAGGTGCTTTCAATTTACCATATACTAGGAAATTTGAAGATGATGAAAGAGTAATCTACATTGACTTGTATCGTCCAATATATTCTATTGATGATTGGAAAGCTATTAACAATTCTTTAACAGAAAATTACCAACTAATGAATGATTTAGATTTTATAAATGAGGGAAATAGCATAAAAATATATAATAAATATACTGGCAAAATAAATGGTAATTGCTTTACTATAAAAAATATTTGCAGTGATATAGGAGTCTTTAATAATTTAGCAGGAAATATTCAGAATATTAAGTTTGAAGGTTATAAACTACAGATAAAAAATAAAACAGAGCAAATTGGATTAATAGTAAATTCTGAAAATGCACTGCTAAATAATGTACAAGTAAAAGATGTAAATATTATAGTAGATGGAACGGATTTGTTTGATACGAAAATTGGTGTATTAATAGCTAATTCACAAAACACAAGAATTATTAATTCTTCAGTTCAAAATGCAAAAATAGAAGTAAAAAATAATATTGGAACAATTGTTGCAGGGGGATTAGTGGGACAAGCAAATATTACAATGGTTCAAAATTCTTTTGTACAGGATTGTGAAATTATTATTAAAAATGCGGATAGTTATCAAGGAATTGGCGGAATTATAGGCTATGAAGGAGGATTAGGTCAAATAAGTAACTGTTATGCAGTAGGTACTTTAAAAATAGAAGGGCAGAACGTAGGAGGAATAGTAGGAAGAACCAAAGGAGATGTAAAGACTTGTTACTCTTTGATTTCTATAGAAACAGAAGACGAGTTTTTAGGAGGAGTCGTTGGAAATAATTTAAATACCGCTAGTGATATATCTAATAACTTAGCTTTGGGTGATTTATATAGTAAAATTAATAGTGATACAATGCATAGAGTAATAGGAAATTCAACAGTTGATGGGAATTATGCATATAAAAATCAAAAAATTAACGGTCAAGAAACAGATGAAAAGTTAGGAGCCATTTTACTTACAATGAAAGAACTTTCAACAAAAAATACATATTTAACAATGATTGGATTTGAAAATCAATATTCTTATGAAAACATAGAGCAGGGAATTTTACCAAAACTATATTATCAAGATACTACTAATTTATTAGAAGGACAAGTAGATAATAAAATAGTGGAAGAAGATATATTAAAAATAGAAGAAGTTGAAATAGAGAAAACTAGTATAAACGAAGCAAATTTAAGATTAAAGATATACAACCCAAAACTAGTAGAAATTACAAAACTACTAATAGAGGATATGGAAAACACGATTTTGACAAATAAAATATTAGGAGAATATACATATATTAATTTAGTAGGGACTCCAACTAAATATTATGATAGTTATAAAATTGAAGAAATTGAATATATAAAAGACGGAGAAGAAGGAAATATTAACATTTCAAGAAAGATAGATATTCAATTTTTTAAAGAGATATATTCATATGCAGATTGGCAAGCAATTGAAATAGGTACTTACCAAAATTATATTCTGATGAATGATATTGATTTTACAGGGAAAAATGATATACATTACGGAATTACAGTAGGAAGATTAGAAGCAATTAATGAGCAGAAAACTTTAAAAAATATACAATTAAATATTAATGAACAAAACGGAGGCTTAATTAGATCTGTAAGGACAAAATTATCGAATATAAAATTTGAAAATATTTCTATCGAAAACCAATATAAAGGGAATATAACTGGAGTTATAGCAATTAGTACAGCAAGTATGGAGAACTTATCTTTTAGTAATATTCAAATTAATGCTGAAAAAATGAGTTATGTTGGTTGTATAGGAAAATACATGGGAAGTAATATAAAAAATATTGAATTAAATGAAATTCAGATTGCAGGAAGTCAATATATAGGAAGCCTTTTAGGAAGAACATATTCTGGAATTATAGATACTATTGCAGCTAAATCAATTTATATTAAAGGAAATAGCAATAATGTAGGAGGAATTATAGGATATATTGAAGATATAGGGGGAAGTTATTATACTCAAAATATCAATATAGCAGATTCATACATTGAAGGAAAAGATAATGTAGGAGGAGTTATAGGCTTTGGAATGGGAAATCATCTGAATGCTATAGATGTAGAAGTTATAGGAGTAAATAATATTGGAGGCATTTTTGGAAATAAATTTTATAGTAATACTCACTATGGACAAACAGAAAAGCATACATTTTTTACAACAGAAGATAGTAGAATTTATGGAACAGGATCTAATATAGGTGGTATTGCAGGTAATTCAAACTATATGTTATACTGCTCGGTAAAAAATACAAATATTGAAATGACAAGTGTAAATGCAAGCAAAGTTGGAGGAATTGCTGGTTATTCAGGAGGAGCTATTCAATATGCCAGTGTAGAAAATACAAATATTATTTCTGCTGGTAGTAAAGTTGGAGGAATAATTGGTGAAAGTGAACATAACATTGATTTTGCTTATGTTAGAAATTCAAATATTGAAGGATATAGCTTGATAGGAGGAATATGTGGGACACAACGAACTAACGATGTAAGAGCAACATATAATGATGCTAGCATAATAACTAATACGCATACTGCAGGAGGAATTGTTGGATATTTGAGTAATAAAGGAATGACAGCAACCAATAGACGTATTCAAATTTATAATAACTATGTAGGAAATGGAACCATAAAAGGACAATCTAATATTGGTGGAATGATAGGAGATATAGCAGAAGTTTTTATTATAGAAATTATATAGACGTACAATTAGAAAGCAATGAGAGCAATACAACATCTTTAGGAATAGGTGGAAGACCCGATCAAAATACACTATTAGCTAATACCTATTATTATAAATATTCTAATATCAATGGAGAAAATCCAAATGAGGAGAATGAATTATTCATTAAACAAGATCAATGTTTAAAAGAAGAAGATTTAAAATTACAAAGTACTTATACATCAAAACTAATATGGAGTACTAGCTATTTCGATTTTTCTGCTATTGCTAATAATAAATATCCTACACTTAATACGAAGAATCTTGGAAATCAAAAAGGAATAGACTTGCCAAAAGATTCTGAACACATAATTGGAAATAAGGTTGAGTCAAATAGTTTAGAAACTGAAATATTAAAAGAAGAACTTGAAGGAACTTTTGAATACGATAATAAAGAAATAAAAACATATAATACATATTCTATAATAACTGCAACAGATGGAAGCAAAGCTACAAGAAATGTCAAGTTATATGTAAAAGATAATAATTTATATGCGATACCAAGTATATTAAGTAGTGGTCAAAATTTAAACTCTAAAGGGGTTGTACCAGTAACTAATAATATAATACTTGACAATTACAACGGAAAAGAATATGAAACTGTATTAGGTTCAGATGGAAAGATATATGACTTAAAAGAACCAATAGAATATCCAGAAAACTTTGCCAATTCAGATATAGAAAGTATAGGAAATAACTTAAACAACAATTCTCATGAGGTAGAAGTAATATATAAAAATGGAGATAAACTTAAATTTAACTACCAGACAGGAGAAACTATATCTGCAAGTGAGGTGAATTCAGAAACAGTAAGTTTGTTCGAATATTTGAAAGAAAAAATTTCGAAAATAGGAGATAGTTCGTCTAATAAGATATCAAAAGAGATAATGAATGAATATGAAGATGGTAAAAAATTACGAAATAAATTAGAAAAAACGTCAATAGAAGAGGCAATAAAAAAGCAGAATAATTCTAATCACATTGAAAATGTTGCGAATGACGAAAATAACGAAACTAATAACTCTTTAAAAGAGAGAAGATATATAAGCATATACAATATAGAAAAAGATGAATACCAAATATACCAAGAAGAAGAGTTATTAGATACGAAAAAGCAGGAGGTGATAAGCGAAAACGAAAAAATAGAAGCAAATAATTTAAAAGAATATTATGCAAGCGAAGGAGAAGCTAAAAATACGAAAATGGGAAT
>OICV01001074.1_pt1 | contig 10706 bp, 9 predicted proteins | sample 1581361 | NCBI WGS metagenome assembly OICV01 (sample SAMEA3882551, study PRJEB24775) | human gut metagenome | biome: human-associated habitat; feature: intestine environment; material: feces | place: Netherlands | collected 2009/2010 | reverse complement strand
CGGCGAGGAATCCGCCGCCGAGTTCGTCCGCTACAAGGACGACCAACTGGAGGCGGCCATGGAGGCCGGCGACGCATAACAGGCAACCATCACGACACAGGACTATGGCGATACGAACGAATACCAATCCCCGGCAGATGGACTTGCAGCCCGAGTTGCGCGACATACTGATGCGCAACGGGCTTCAGGCCCACGTGGCGCTCGACAGCGGGGGCTACCGGCTGCTCGTGCAGGGGCACGACTCGCCGCTGCTGAGTTACCCGATCACCGAGCGGCAGATGCTCGCGCTCACGGACTGGGGGACGCTCACGGCCAACAAGAAAGCCTACAACGTGTTCACGAGCATTGTAGGGAAAGACTTTTATATGCCCAAGAACTTCGTCCATACCCGTAACGCCAACGGCCGTGTCGCTATGGGATTGCACGGCTACCGTATCGGTATGGGCGAATACGGACGTGTGGGACGGCTGGGTATGCCGCCTCCGTTCCTCGGTTGGACGCCACGCCACCAGTGGGGTTTCCATCTGCGGCGGGTCGGCGGACAGCTGTTCTATCCGGGACCACCCATTGTCCCTGAACGGTGGGACGGGCGCATGAAGCCGGGCGAATTGCAATCGGGCGGCTACGGATTTTATTACAAGTACAAGGACGGGCAGCCTATACAGTCCGCACGACAGACCGATGTCCTGCAGGACTTGCAAACGGTCATCACGCCGATAGTCAGCCGTCCGCGCAGTACAGAACCGGCCCGTACCTACAAGGAGTTGATTGCTTCTCCGGTCTATTTTTCCAACGAGAAATGGCAGGAGTGTCTTGCCTCCCACGGTCTTATCGTCGATAAGGAGGCACGGACCCTGACCGTACAGTCCGAAAAGGTGGCCGCCGATATGGTCTATGACCTGACGGAAGAGGAAGTGAGGACACTGGTTGCCGCACCCATCGAGGAGCAGCCCGTAGAGAAACGTCTGGAACTGCTGAACGGCATTATCGGGGCTGACTTTTCCGACAAAGTGACGATGGAGGCTCTCAACAGCGATCAACGCATCGCTATCGGTCTGCATCCCGAAGTACAGCAGGATTTGAAACAACGCCAACGGCAGGAGCAAGAGGCTTTTATGCCAGTGAAAACCTCGCTGCAACAGCAAGAGGAATCTGTACAGGGAAATATCGGTGCGGCAGTGGACGGGCGTGACCTCCAGTTTTTGAATGAAAACAAGGGATGGTATCGGGAAGAGAAACACGGGCGGGAAGTCGAAGTGAGCCAGATAGTCGTTCAACCGGCACAGACCGAGGGGAAATACAGGATGACCGCCGTTATCGACGGTCAGGCTATCAGCCATGAGATAACCCAACGGGACTACGACAAGTTCCTTGCAGTGGATGACTATCACCGGATGAAACTTTTTTCCAAGATTTTCAGCGAAGTGGACATGAAGACACGCCCGGAAGCACAACGGGGTCTCGGCACGAAAATCTTTGCCGCCCTCACCGCAGGTACGGTAGTCGCGGCGGGTGTCGCGCACGGCATCCACCATCACTGCCATGCCCCGGAGTTCTACGGCGAGCGTTTCGGCGGTCCGCCACGCCCGTATTTCAAACCGGGTGTCGATACGCCGAGGGATGTAGCCATCCGTTGTTTCGAGGCGGAAATGAACCGTGAAATCAATGATATGAGAATGGGGAGGTAAACCATGAGAGAGGGCGAACTGACTTATGACGATTTTCTGCGCAGGCTGAACATTCAGGACGTGCTGATTGACGCGGGCTACCACCTGAACCGGCGCGACGGCCTGCGCTATCCCTCGTATGTCCGGTTGGACAGCGAGGGGCGGCGCATCCGCAACGACAAATTCATTGTCACGCAGCAAGGGAAATGCTGTTTCAAACCGCAACAGCAGAAGTCGTATAACATCATTTCCTTTATCAAGGAGCATCCGCATTTTTTCGCGGAATACCGTGCAGGCGTGTCTCCCGACCGACTGGTAAACCTTGTCTGTAACCGGTTGCTGAACCATCCCGTCGCTGACCGGGACATCCGGATTATCCAGCCTAAACGGGATGTGAAGCCGTTTGACATGGCGGATTACGACATTCACCAGTTCAATCCGCAGGATCGGGCGACACAAAAGAAGTTCTATCCGTTCTTCAAGCATCGGGGCATCGACCTTTACACGCAGTATGCCTTTCATCGGAACTTCTGTCTGGCGACGAAGCATCGTGAGGACGGCATGAAATACACCAACCTCGCCTTTCCGCTGACTGTTCCGAAAGATACGGGACAGGTTGTCGGTCTGGAAGAGCGGGGACGGCCTCGCATGGATGGCAGCGGCAGTTATAAAGGGAAGGCGGAAGGGAGCAATTCGAGCCAAGGGTTATGGATTGCCAGCCCAGCCAAAACTACGCTTACCGAAGCCAAGCATATCTACTGGTTCGAGAGTGCCTACGACGCGATGGCCTATTACCAGCTTCATCAGGCAAACGACAAGGATTTGCGGAAAGCGGTCTTCATATCTACCGGCGGCAACCCGACGGTGGAACAGATGCGGGGTGTCCTCACGCTCTCGCTTCCTGCCAAGCAACACATCTGTTTCGATACCGACCTTGCGGGAATCGAGTTTGCCAAGAACCTGCAACAGGAGATGTACCGGGCTGTCCGTTCCACCATCGAGGAGACACCGGAGCGGAAGCCTTATCTGGATTCCGTCGCTGATGGCAAGAACCTCGATGAAGGAGACATAGACCTGCTGCCCGACGCTTTGCGGTCGAGCTACGGGAAATATGAATCCGCATGGGAAGAAGCCATGTCGATGCGTTCGAGCGGCCTGTGCCATCCGGACGACATACGGGAACAGACGGATATCATGAACGGAAATTACAAGGAGTTCCGTGAAGGATTGCGGGAGTTCCTCGGTCTGGACAAGGCGAATGACGCCTCTTTTGTCCGTGAACAGCCTACCTATCCCAACAAGGACTGGAACGAACAGCTTTTGGCCGGGCAGAAACAGGAAGAGACGGTCGATGAGACACAGGCGAGAGAACAGTCACCGGAAGAGGAACAACAAACACACTTTCGCCGATGATGACCGATGCCCCCACAGGACATTTCCAAAGTATCGTGCTGCAACCGCACGCCGGACAGTTCGTTATCGACGAGCTGCCCGCAATCGTATTGTGCTGTACGGCATGGGTGTACGGTGGCATGGAGGGACTGCCTCTGACAGCTCTTGCCGTACCGGTTGCCGCATTGCTTTCTTTGGCATTGCTGTACCGTTTCATCTATCTGCGCCGGACACGCTACCACATCGGTAGCGAGCAGCTTATCAGCAGGCATGGGGTGCTGTCCCGGAAGACGGACTACATGGAACAATATCGTATCGTGGACTTTGTGGAACACCAAAGCCTCATGCAGCAGCTTTGCGGCCTAAAGACGGTACGCATCCTCTCGATGGACAGGAATACACCCCGGCTTGATTTGGTAGGCATCAGACACAACTTCGATGTGGTAACGCTTATCCGGGAACGGGTCGAGTATAACAAACGAAAAAAGGGAATATATGAAATCACGAATCATTAGTCTGGTCATTTTTGCCCTCTGCCTGATGCCACACTGGGCAAAAGCCCAAATCACGGCGTCCAATCCGTTGGAATGGATGGCGTTGGCCGAGGGCAACGAGGTTATCAATGACCAAATAGAGAAACAGATAAATGGTCAGACGAAGACAGCTATGTTGCAGAACAGCATCGCCGCCGAGTTTAACCGCATCCACAAATGGGAGAAGCAGTACAACAGTTATCTTAAGACGGTAAGCGGCTACGCTTCATCGCTGAAAGCCTGCACCCATCTCTACAACGACGGCGTGAGAATCTTTCTCACGTTAGGGAAATTGGGCAACGCCATCCGAAACAACCCGCAGGGCATCATCGCCTCCATGAGCATGAACAATCTGTATATCGAGACGGCAACGGAACTGGTATCGGTCTTCACGCTCCTGAATGACGCAGTGGCCAAGGGCGGCAAAGAGAATATGCTCACGGGTGCGGAACGCAGCAAGACCTTGTGGGCGTTGAACGACAAACTTTCGGTTTTCAGCCGGAAGCTGCACCTGCTCTACCTGAGCATACGGTACTATACCCTCAATGACGTGTGGAACAACGTGACGGCCGGGATGCTCGACCGCAACAACGGAGAGGCGGCACGGATGGCCATGTCCCGTTGGCGCAGGGCTGCCGTCCTTGCACGATAAAATCAGGTGAATGATGAAACGGACGATTTGGATAGGCATCTTATTGCTGTGTATCGGTATCGGCAAGGTTCGGGCACAGAACGACCCCGTGCTTGCCGGGATGATCCTGCTCTATACCGACAAGGCGGAAAAGGAGCTGAAGAACCAGGAGAAGGTCATGCTGATGCAGACCACCGGACACCTGTGGACGAAAGAGGAAGTGAAAGCCACGACCGACCTGCAACGGGAGTTCAACAACTATTTGGACTCTTTCCGGTCGATAATCTGCTACGCAGCGCAGATATACGGTTTTTACCACGAAATATCAAGGCTGACGGACAATATGGGAGACTTTACCAGACAGGTAAGCCGCAATAGTCCCAACGCGCTGGCCGTTGCTCTCTCCACGCAACGGAACCGCATTTACCGGGAACTGATTATGAACAGCGTGGAGATTGTGAATGACATCCGCATGGCGTGCCTGTCAGACAACAAAATGACGGAGAAGGAGCGCATGGAAATCGTGTTCGGTATCCGTCCGAAGCTCAAGATGATGAACAAGAAACTGCAACGGCTGACCAAGGCGGTGAAATACACGACGATGGGCGACATCTGGCGTGAAATCGACGAGGGGGCACGCCCGGCAGCCGACAAACGGGATATCGTGGAAGCCGCCAAAAGACGCTGGCGGCAGATAGGAAGAAATGTAAGACCTTAAAAACAGACAACGTATGGGCGTTTGGAGTACACTATTGAAATATAGCGGCAAGGCCGCAAAAGGTGTCGGTACGGCAACGGCGGCTACCGGCAAAAGTATGGGGAAAGCGGTGCTGCACCCTTCGCAGACCTTGCGTGGCGCGGGTCAGGCCGTCAAGACGGCGACCATCGGCGGCGCGGTCGGTTATGTGGGCTGGGAGAAGCTGACCACCGACAAAAGCGTGGTGCGTATCGTGAGCGATGCCGTTGTGGGCGAATCCGTCACGGATACCATTGCATGCACGGCGGACGGCGTGCGTGAACTGACGGGCAAGGCAGGAGAAGCCGTCAGTTCGGTCAGTGGTGCGGTAACCGGCATCGACAACAAACTGAACGGCGTGTCGAACTTTTTGCGACAAGCCTCCGGTGGCGGAGGTCTTGATATGTTCGGCAACTTTTTCCGCAACCTTGGCAGCGGCAACGTCTCCGGATTGAGTATTGCCGGACTGGTTGCGGCGGCGTTCCTCATATTCGGACGCTTCGGCTGGCTGGGCAAGATTGCCGGCGCATTTCTCGGCATGATGCTCATCGGCAACAATGCTGGTGTCTTCCGCACGCCGGAGACAGAAAACGTGCAACGCACCCGTACACCTGACTTTTCGGCAGGGGAACAGGCACATGGAGGAATGAGAAGATAGAATACGAATCAAAATGGAAACAGCATGAAATATACAGAAGAAATGATCCTGCAATCCGATAGCGGTTATTGTATGCCTTTCGAGGAACAACAGGGCAAAGACGTGGAGCTGTCGCTCGGCTACGGCGAACAGACCGACCCGGCGACGGGCGAGAAATTCTTTCATCACGGCATTGACTTCAACGTGCGGTGCTATATGCTTTCCGCCCTCGCCAGCGGCATTGTGTCTGGCGTGGGCAACGATTCCGGACACGGCATCTGCCAGACCATCCGCTACGGGGAGTATGAGGTGACTTACGGAAACCTGTCCAATGTCTTCGCCCAATTCGGACAGCGTGTAAAGGCCGGACAGACGGTAGCTTTGAGCGGTGACAAACTGTACATGGCCGTCCGCTTCAAGGGTGAGGAACTGAATCCGCTGGAGTTCCTGACGATGCTGTACGGGAACATACAGGCAATGCGTCAGGCCGGTGGACACGATACAGACTATCTCTCCGGTGTAGAGATGGAACTGGGAACCGATTATGAACGGGACAAAAGGGAGATAGAGGAACTGATGCTACGCTTCCTGCCGCACTATATGGCGGATTTGCGGCATGGAGCATACACCTTGCCCCGAAATACGGAGCAGTCGCTACGCCATATCTTCACGGTGGGCGCGATGAAGGAGTATTTCTACGAGAATATGCCGAGCATGGCCAATCCGCTCGGACTGGGACATAAGGCCATGCCGCTGGCCTGCAAGGTGCAGAACCTCCTTATTGCGGATTTCCTGCATTACCTCGCCTTGCGGCATGATGTGTACCTCTCCACTGCGGGCAGTGACATAAAAAAAAACTCCATGACGAAGCCCTGACCTATGGCGGCATCATAGACCCGTTGGCGGAACTGGACATCAACATACAGAGCTTCGACATACCGAGGCTTGTCACGGTCTATCCCGACCGGGCGGGTGTGCGCTGGTGGACCAAGGCATGGTTCAACAACCGGGAAGAGGGCGAGACATCCGTCGAAATCGAACGGGAGCAGGCGATACGGTTCATGCAGGACAACATCGAAAAGGACGCATGGCTGGAAGAGTTCTTTCCCCGGCAGATGGAGGTTTACCACAACGCCATCGAGCAGACGAAAGAACAGTTATTGAAACAGATAAATATATAGTACACAATATGGATGGAATCAAATATAGCCGGCAATTCGCGGAAATGGAACGCCTCGTGAGCGACTATTTCCATTGCCATCTCGCTCCCGTCATGTCGAAAACGCAGACTTTCCTCACGAAGAAACAGGGCGAGGAAATGAGGGAGTATTCCACCTCATTGGGCGGCATACTCAGCGCAATGGCGTCTGCGGCACAGCCGATGGGCGACCCGTACCAGGTACTCAAGGTTACGGGCGAATGGAACTCGAAGACGACGGAGGACTACATCGGAATGTGCAAGGCGGAGATTACCGGCTCCAAGGAGATACAGCAAGACCTCGCATACATGGCCGGGCAATGGCGTGATACCGTCGTGCGGGAAATCGGGCGTGAACGGTACGACGAACTGTCGGAACAATTGGGCGGTGACCTTGCCTACGCCTATATGGACTACCGGGTGGAGGAACTGATGATCGACCGGCTGGTCAAGGAGCGAATGCCGAAATCGTCAGCCGACTACATCATCCGCAAAGCCGCAGAATCAAGCCTGCTCGGACTCTCGCAGACCTTGAACCGCTCGCCGCTGGCCGAGGAAATCGAGGCACGGGGCGAAGCCGCCTACCGTCCGAAAGGATGGGAAAAAGGCGCGGGTCGGGTATTGGGCGCAACGGCGGATACCGTCATGATGGGCGGTGTGGGGTCGTGGGCAACACTGGCGAAGTTTGTCGGGGTGGACGTGGCTATCTCGGCCGTTGCCTCACACTTCGAGCCTGAAAAGTCGCCCAAGCTCTCTGTGGAGCAATGTATCAGTAAAGGAGTGTTCGGTAGCGAACGGAACGTGTTTACGGACTTCCGTAAGGAGGCTGCAACAGTACAGGCGGGTGATAGTGCGCTTATTGTGGCGGCCAACGAGCAGTTGAAGAAAAAAATTTTTTGGAGTGGATGCAGGCACCAAAGTTTACCCCTTTTCAAATGTCCGAAATGCTCGGACACCATGAAAAGAAAAATGAACGTGCCGAACGGTACAAGGATGTGCCGCTCATCGTCGCTCCCGGACAGGAAGAAGCCTATTTGAAGCATTTGGAGAAATATAAGAATGCAACGACTGTAACTGCCAAAAAGGAGTCAACACAGCCGGAAATGGAACAGAGGGAAAAAGTGGAGAAAGAGGAACGGCAGGTGGTTATTCCACGTGAGGAAGAAAAGCAAGAGAGAGAAGCTGTGCAGACCAACACGAACGGATGGAGCGGATTGCTCGGTACGTTGGGATTAGAGGGATTGGGCGATATCACGGGCAACCTCGGATATGTCATGGCTATGCTGCCCGACATCCTGTTGGGGGCTTTTACCGGCAAGACACAATCGTTGCGCTTTGGGGACAACCTGCTGCCGATAGCGAGTATTGTGGCCGGTCTGTTCGTGCGTAACCCGCTGCTGAAGATGCTTCTTGTCGGTCTGGGCGGCGCAAACCTGCTGAACAAGGCGGGACACGAGGCGTTGGGGCGACCTATGCCGTCCGCTGCCGAATATACGGACAAACAGTACCGCCGCTATTCCGACGAACCGCTCAATCCCCGTATCGTGAATCCGGTATTGCAAGGCAGTACGCTCATCGCCACGATAGACCGTATGCCTTGTACCATCCAGCTCACGCCGACCGTCGCGGAGGCTTACCGTGCAGGGGCATTGCCACTGAATACGCTGGCGAACGCCGTGCTTGCCAAGAGCGACCAGTTGCGCCATATCGCCTCGCAGAATTACGACGACGGACAGCGGGAGACGATTGTGCGCACACGGGGCATCCAATAATTCCAGGAATAATAAAAGCATGATGATATGAAAGAAAAGTCGCAAATCGAAAAGAAGGCCGAAGCAAGGCAGGCGGAACTGCTGTCCGCCGCATTGGGCGGGGCATCGAACGCCGGCGGCCATTGGCTCAACGTATCGGGCAAGGGATTTCCCCGGCTCTATCCGCAAGGGGTCTCGGCCAGCCCGTTCAATGCCCTTTTTATGGCCTTGCATTCGGACAATAACGGATGCAAGACCAATCTGTTCACGCTTTACAGTGAAACCAAGGCACGGGGTGCTGCGGTGCGGGAGCATGAGCAGGGCGTACCGTTCCTGTTCTATAACTGGAACAAGTATGTCAACCGGAACAACCCGAATGAAACCATCGACCGCACCGCCTATCTCCAATTGGACGAAGAGCATAAGGCACAGTTCAAGGGTGTCCACAACCGGGAGATCCGCACGCTTTTCAATATCGACCAGACGACGTTGCCCTACGTTGACAAGCCGGCTTACGAGGATGCGATAAAGCAGGACGGCAGTGTTCAGGAAAGAGGATATGCCGAGGCGGACAACCGCAGGTTGCGCACCCGGTTCAACGATTTCCTGCTGAAGATGCGGGACAACCTCGTTCCCGTGCGCTCGGATGGTAGCGGAGTTCCTCATTACGAGACGGACAAAGATGCGGTCTATATGCCGCGTCAAAAGGATTTTGAGCATTACCACGATTATGTGCAGGAAGCCTTGCGGCAGATCGTGAGTGCCACAGGGCATCAACAGCGGCTTGCCCGTGAAGGCATGGTCATGAAGAATGGCGTGGCTCCGTCAGAGGATGCGATAAAATATGAAAGGTTGGTCGTGGAACTGGCTTCGGGTATCAAGATGCTGGAACTGGGACTGCCCGCGCGTCTGTCCGATGCAAGCCTGAAGACGGTGGATTACTGGTGTCGGGAGTTCAAGGAAAACCCGTGTATGATGGACGCTCTCGAAAGCGACGTGAACAATGCGCTTGATGTTATCCGAAAAGCGGAACGGGGCGAGAAAATTGAGTACGCCACCCTGCGAAACAGACGGCAGACCACGACCATGCAGGAACAGATGCCCAAGCATTACTTTGTGGCGAATGAAATCCGCCAGCACCCGGACAAAGCGGCGAAAAGCATCGTCCTCGTCATAGACCGGGAGGCAAAATCGGCAGATGTCATTTTGCCGGCAGGAGCTTCGACCGAGGCGAACAACGAGATTCCCGGCATGAACAAGGGACGTATCGAACGGGCATTGCAGAAAGAGGCTATTGAGCAGGTGCGTTTCTATAATACTGACGGTGCATTGGGCTACAGACCCGATGACAGCTATTTCAATGAAAAAATGGTGACACTGGCCCGGTTAAGAAACTACACGTTGGAAAAGCTCTCCACGCTGGACGTGTCGGAGGCGGTCAGACGGGCGAATGAGGTCGGGTTCGATGCCGTGCAGATGATTCAGGACGACAAGAACCGTTGGGCACTCTATATCAAACCGGAAAACAAGGAGGGGTACAGCGTCTATCCCGACAAGGAGGATGTGAACCGTTTTTTCTCCACGCTCAAGCAGGCGATGGACAACATCGACAAGGTACGGATGGAGCTGGCGCACAAGTATTATGCACTGGCGGAGGTCAAGCCCGACCTGAAAGTGGATTTGTTCGGCAGCGATACGCCGGAGATTGACCTGAACCGTATTCAGCATGTTGCCATCTTCAAGACCAGGCAGGATGGAATCCAGTGTGTGGCAACCATCGACGGACAAAAGCTGCAGCCCCGCAGCGTCACTCCACAGCAGTGGCAACGGATGTGGGTGGCGGAAGACCGGGACGGCTACAAGCGGCATTTGGCGGCCACGCTGTTTGCCGATGTGCTGCAAAAGGGACAATCCGTCGGGGAACAGAAAGCGGAAGAGCAGGTACAGCAACAGAATGAGACGGTGGCGGAAAATCGGTCGGAAGAGACGAATGATGAAAATATGTCTCCGAAACGGCAGTTTTGGGACAACCTCAAGGAAAAGCATCCCGACGCCCTGTATCTGATTCGTGCAGGAGAAGTGTACCGGCTTTATAATGAGGATGCGGCAAAGGGAGCTGATATATTGGGGATTACGATGAAGAAATATCCGGAACGTGGAT
>OICV01001070.1_pt1 | contig 10746 bp, 5 predicted proteins | sample 1581361 | NCBI WGS metagenome assembly OICV01 (sample SAMEA3882551, study PRJEB24775) | human gut metagenome | biome: human-associated habitat; feature: intestine environment; material: feces | place: Netherlands | collected 2009/2010 | reverse complement strand
CCCCCACAAGGATCAGACGGGTTCCTGCCACAACAGCTTTTAGCAGATTATGCATCAGCGTGATATCTACCATAGACATCTCATCGATGATAATGACGTCTGTCTCCAATGGGTTCTGTTCATTCCGCTCGAAACCTGCATGTTCATCCATGCCGCCAGACAGCTCCAGCAGCCGGTGAATTGTTTTTGCCTCGTAACCGGTGGTCTCACTCATCCGCTTCGCTGCACGGCCGGTAGGCGCTGCCAATGCAATATCCATGCCTTCTGATTCAAAATACTGAATGATCGTATTAATCGTCGTAGTCTTTCCGGTACCAGGTCCTCCGGTGATAACTAACAGTCCGCTCCGTACCGCTTCCTTTACAGCGGTGCGCTGCATCTCATCTAATTCCAGTTCCGACAATTGCTCGATTTTACGGATTCTCTGCTCCACCGCAGTTTCCGAAAAATCGTATTTTACATTCAGTTCCCGCAGCATCACTGCCACATTAAGTTCCATATAATAAAATGTGGACGCATAAATCTGTACTTCTGCTTCCGACTGCTTCAGGATCAGTTTCCGATCAATGGCCATATCCATATAATGCTTTTCCACCCCGGAAGCATCCACTCCAAGGAGTTCACATGCCCTGCGGGTGAGCAATTCTTCCGGCAGATACGTGTGTCCTTCCAGCGAAGCCTGCTGAAGCACATACATGATCCCACTGCGAATACGGAAATCCGAGTCCAGATGGATCCCTACCCGATGGGCAATCTCATCCGCAATTTTAAAACCAACGCCAGTCACATCCTCCGCCATCCGGTAAGGATTTTCCTGAATGATCCGATACATATCCAACTGATATGTCTGGTATATTTTTACCGCCAGTGACAATGATATCCCGTAATTCTGTAAAAAGATCATTGCCTGACGTAATTCTCGCTTTTCTTCTGTCTGCTGTGCGATCTCCTGCGCTTTTCGTTCACTGATGCCCTTGATCTCTGCCAGACGCTCCGGCTCTTCCTCAATAATACGGAACGTATCCTCTTTGAACTTCCGCACAATCCGTGCTGCCAGCGCTGCTCCGACACCTTTGATCGCTCCCGATCCCAGATATCGTTCAATCGAAGCAATATCCTCCGGTGCTTTGATACTGTATTGCTGCACTTTGAACTGCGGACCATAGGAAGGATGTACCGTATATTCCCCAGTCAACTCCAGACTTTCTCCTTCGCTGATCATCTGAAACACACCCACGCAGGTAACCTCATCCTCTTCATTGGATGCCAAATTTAAAACCGTATATCCATTCTCTTCATTCCGATATACGATATGTTCTACAAATCCGGTGATTGTTTCCATAATTCTCCCTGTTTAAGCAAAAGAGACAGCCTGATGACTGTCTCTCTCATTACTTACTGCTCATCTCTTTTTCCGGAAAGGAATTCTACATATTTTCCAGTTCCAATGGCAACACAGGTCATCGGATCCTCTGCTGTCATGGTATTGATTCCGGTATGTGACTCGATCAGTTCTTCCAGTCCACGAAGCAGTGCTCCGCCTCCGGTAAGAACGATTCCACGGTCTGCCACATCGGCTGCCAGCTCTGGCGGTGTCTTCTCCAGGACACTGTGTACGGCATCTACAATCTGCATGGTCGCCTCTCGCAGCGCTTCTTCTGTCTCCTCGGAAGAAACGGTCACGGTCTTCGGCAGTCCGGTTACCAGGTTTCGTCCTCTGACATCCAGTGTCATCGGCTCCGGCAACGGATAACATGTACCAATCTTAATCTTGATATCCTCTGCGGTACGCTCACCGATCAGAAGATTATGTTTCTTTCTCATGTAACGTACCAGTGCTTCATCAAAATCGTCTCCAGCAATCTTGATGGATGTACTTACTACGGTACCTCCCAGTGAAATAACAGCAATATCTGCCGTACCACCACCGATATCTACGATCATATTTCCACATGGTCTGGAAATATCAATACCAGCTCCGATTGCTGCTGCAATCGGCTCCTCGATGATTTTTACATCTCTGGCTCCAGCCTGGAATGTCGCATCTTCTACAGCTTTTTTCTCAACCTCTGTAACACCACTCGGCACACAGACACTGATCAGCGGTTTACGGAAGCTTTTTTTGCCAACGGCCTTCTGAATGAAATATTTCATCATTTTTTCAGTTACCGTATAATCAGAAATAACACCCTGACGCAGCGGTCGTACTGCCACGATATTTCCCGGTGTTCTTCCAAGCATCAGTCTTGCTTCCTCACCAATTGCTTTTATTTTATTTGTATCACGGTCAAATGCTACAACAGACGGCTCTTTTAATACAACGCCTTTGCCTTTGACATAAACAAGAATACTTGCTGTTCCTAAATCAATTCCAATATCAGTTGAAATCATCTCATTTTCTCCTTTCCTATCTTATGCTTCTATTTTTACTGCTCATGCTTCTAATACATTTCATATTGTACATTTATCAATCTTACTTAAAATTCATTTTCGCCGAACTCTTTTCAGAAGATGAATCGGCATACGCGTTTTTATTATATACAAATAATTGCATTTTTCAAAGTGTTTTTTTTCTTTTCAGAGAAATCGACGATGATTTAACCATTTCTTAATATTTTTTTAGGAAAAGTAATTCTTTTTTTCCAAAATGTTCGCATTTTTATCACAGAATGGACACATTCTCTTTTTATACTAACACTCGTAATCGATTATAAAAGGCTTACGCTTTTTATAATAAATTTTTCATAACTCAAGCTTCCCGGATCCCCCAAGTCCGGGAAGTACTCCCCGAATATTCAGGCACCGCGGATGCGGTGCCTTTTGTTATTAATGCATGATTCACACTTTTCCCAGAAGAATTACAGATATTTCTTCACATATTTTCCGGTATAGGAAATCGGATTCTCCGCCACCTGTTCGGGTGTACCTTCTGCGATCACCGTTCCGCCGCCATCGCCACCTTCCGGCCCCATATCAATGATATAATCCGCAGTCTTGATAACATCCAGATTGTGTTCGATAACAACCACCGTATTTCCACCATCTGCCAGTCGGTGCAGAATTTCGATCAATTTATGCACATCCGCAAAATGCAGTCCCGTTGTCGGCTCATCCAGAATATAGATGGTTTTTCCGGTGCTGCGTTTACTCAGCTCGGTTGCCAGTTTGATGCGCTGTGCTTCTCCGCCGGACAGTGTTGTGGAAGGCTGACCGAGCCGTACATAAGACAGTCCCACATCGTACAGTGTCTGAATCTTCCGTTGAACAGACGGCACATTTTCAAAAAAGGTCAATGCCTCCTCAACAGTCATGTCCAGCACATCATATATGCTTTTTCCTTTATATTTGATCTCCAGTGTTTCACGGTTATACCGTTTTCCCTGACATACTTCACAAGGTACATACACATCCGGCAGAAAATGCATTTCAATCTTCAGGATGCCATCACCGGAACATGCCTCGCAGCGTCCCCCTTTGACATTGAAGCTGAAACGCCCTTTTTTGTAGCCCCGTGCTTTCGCATCCGGCGTTGCTGCAAACAGATCACGGATCTGATCAAACACACCGGTATAAGTCGCAGGATTGGAACGCGGTGTTCTTCCGATTGGCGACTGATCAATACAGATGACTTTATCCAACTGCTCCAAGCCATCAATACCTTTGTGTTTACCCGGAATACAACGTGCACGGTTCAGTGTCCGCGCTAGATGCTTGTACAAAATCTCATTGACCAGAGAACTTTTTCCGGAGCCTGATACTCCTGTCACACAGGTCATGACTCCCAACGGGATCTTCACATCCACATTTTTCAGATTGTTCTCCTTAGCACCGCGGACGGTAATAAACCCGGTCGGCTCTTTTCGCTGCTCCGGTACCGGAATGATCCGTCTGCCACTCAGATATGCACCTGTCAGTGATTTTTCACATGCCATGATATCCTCAACGGTGCCGGCCGCCACGACTTCTCCACCATGTTCTCCGGCTCCGGGTCCGATATCCACGATATAATCCGCTGCACGCATAGTATCTTCATCATGTTCCACAACGATCAGTGTGTTGCCCAGATCTTTCAGATTCTTTAATGCCGCAAGAAGCTTATCATTATCACGCTGGTGCAGACCGATGCTTGGCTCATCCAGAATATAGGCAACGCCCACCAGACCGGAACCGATCTGTGTCGCCAGGCGGATACGCTGGGCTTCTCCTCCGGACAATGTTCCCGTTGACCGGGACAACGTCAGATATTCCAGACCCACTTCTTTCAGAAAGCCCACACGGGCACGGATCTCTTTTAAAATCTGATCACCGATCAGATGTTGTTGTGGTGTCAGTTCCAGATTTTCCAGAAAGACACACAGATCCTTTACTGACATGGATGTGATCTCATGAATATTTTTATCCGCAATGGTAACCGCAAGAGATTCTTTTTTCAGTCGCTGCCCATGGCAGGCTTTACACGGCGTGATCCGCATAAATGTCTCATATTCCTGCTTCGTCATATCCGACCCTGTCTCACGATAACGACGCTCCACGTTGCGGATCAGCCCCTCAAATGCTACGTCGTAAACACCGACACCACGCTGACCACGATAATGTACCACCACTTTTCTGCCATCTGTTCCATGAAGGATCACATCCCGCACTGCTTCCGGCAGTTCCTCATATGGTGTATTCAGATCGAAATCATACTCCTCTGCCAAAGCCTTCAAAATCGCATAAGTGTAGCTGGATGGATCACTGGAAGACTGCCAGCCCATAACCTGGATTGCTCCCTCTGCCAGAGACAGACGCTTATCCGGGATCATCAGATCCTCATCAAATTCCATTTTGTAACCAAGGCCGAAACACTCCGGGCAGGCACCAAAAGGATTATTAAATGAAAAGCTTCTTGGCTCAATCTCATCAATGCTGATACCACAGTCCGGGCAGGAAAAACTCTGGGAAAATTGTATCAGCTCCCCATCAATGACATCCACCGTCATCAGACCGTCTGCCAGTTCCAGAACATTCTCAATGGAATCCACCAGACGTTTTTCAATGCCTTCCTTTACCACCAGACGATCAACCACCACTTCAATGTTGTGTTTTTTATTTTTATCCAGGCTGATCTCCTCGGTCAGTTCATACACACTTCCATCAATCTGTACACGGACATAACCGCTGCGCTTGATGCTGTCCAGCAGCTTTTGATGGGTCCCCTTTCTGCCCCGCACCACCGGTGCCAGCAGCTGGATCTTCGTCCGCTCCGGAAGTTGCATGATCTGATCTGCCATCTGATCTACTGTCTGTTTTTTGATCTCTTTCCCACATTTCGGGCAATGCGGGATACCGATTCGGGCATACAGCAGACGGAAATAATCATAAATTTCTGTCACGGTTCCCACGGTAGAACGTGGGTTGCGGTTTGTGGATTTCTGGTCAATAGAAATCGCCGGGGACAATCCCTCAATCTTCTCCACATTCGGTTTTTCCATCTGTCCAAGAAACTGCCGGGCATAGGATGATAAAGATTCCATATAACGGCGCTGTCCTTCCGCATAAATGGTATCAAAGGCCAATGAGGACTTTCCGGAACCGGACAGGCCGGTCAGCACGATAAATTTATCCCTTGGAAGGGCCACATCGATATTTTTCAGATTGTGCTCACTGGCTCCTTTAATTTTAATATATTGTTGTGCCATATCTGTTACTCTCTCTTCTTTCACTGTGTTAGTTCTGTTGCAGTCTATGAATCAATTTTTTGCAGCATTTTCTTCAGTTCCACCATCTGGTCACGCAGCTGGGCTGCTGCCTCGAAATTCAGTTCCGCCGCAGCTTTCTTCATCTTTTTCTCCACATCCTGAATAAGCTTCTCCAGTTCTTTCTTACTCATGGATTCCGGATCTTTCTTCAGCTGCATCTCCTCCCTCGCAACCTTCTTGGAAATACTGATCAGATCCCGGACAGATTTCCGGATCGTCTTCGGTGTAATACCATGTTCCTCATTATATGCCATCTGAATTGCACGGCGGCGCTCCGTTTCACCCAATGCCAGACGCATGGAATCCGTAATCGTATCTGCATACATGATAACATGACCTTCACTGTTTCGCGCCGCACGTCCGATGGTCTGAATCAGAGAAGTTTCAGAACGAAGAAATCCTTCCTTGTCCGCATCCAGAATCGCCACCAGCGTAATCTCCGGAATATCCAACCCCTCTCGCAGAAGATTGATTCCAACCAGTACATCAAACACATCCAGACGCAGGTCCCGGATAATTTCTGCACGCTCCAGCGTATCAATATCAGAATGCAGATATTTGACCCGAATACCGATCTCACGCATATAATCGGTCAGATCTTCTGCCATTTTCTTTGTCAGTGTCGTAATCAAAACTTTATGACCGCCAGATGTTTCTTTATTAACTTCGCCGATCAGGTCATCAATCTGCCCTTCCACCGGACGCACTTCCACATACGGATCCAACAGGCCTGTCGGACGGATGATCTGCTCTGCACGCAGTAGTTCATGCTCCTGCTCATACACATTCGGTGTCGCAGACACAAACAGCATCTGATCGATCTTGCTTTCAAATTCTTCAAAATTTAACGGCCGGTTATCCTTTGCAGAAGGCAGGCGGAAGCCATAATCAACCAGTGTCGATTTTCTTGACTGATCTCCGGCATACATACCCCGCACCTGCGGAATGGTGATATGAGACTCATCCACAATGATCAGGAACTCATCCGGAAAATAGTCCATCAGCGTGTAAGGCGGAACCCCGGGTTCCAGTCCTGCCAGATGTCTCGAATAATTTTCAATACCGCTGCAAAAACCGGTTTCACGCAACATCTCAATATCAAAATTCGTGCGCTCTGCAATACGCTGTGCTTCGATCAGTTTATCTTCACTTTTAAAATAACGCACACGCTCTTCCATCTCTTTTTCGATCTCTTTCGTGGCCTCATTAATTTTTTCCTGCGGAACAACATAATGAGAAGCCGGAAAGATCGCACAATGCTCCAGACGGCTCTTGATCTCACCTGTCAGCACGTCAATCTCCGTAATCCGGTCAATCTCATCACCGAAAAACTCCACACGCACTGCCGTATCTGTATTATTTGCCGGAAAAATTTCCAGTACATCACCGCGCACCCGAAAAGTACCTCGATGAAAATCCATATCGTTTCTCATGTACTGGATATCAATAAGTTGCCGGATCACATCATCCCGGTCACGCTCCATGCCCGGTCGCAGAGAAACCATCATATTCTGATAATCCACCGGACTTCCCAGACCATAGATACAGGAAACACTGGATACAATGATAACATCACTGCGTTCTGTCAGTGCCGCAGTTGCGGAAAGACGCAGTTTGTCAATCTCCTCGTTGATGGCGGAATCCTTCGCAATGTAGGTGTCTGTCGACGGTACGTATGCTTCCGGTTGATAATAATCGTAATAGGAGACAAAATATTCCACTGCGTTATGTGGAAAAAATTCCTTCATCTCCCCGTAAAGCTGCGCCGCCAACGTCTTATTGTGTGCAATGATCAGCGTCGGTTTGTTCAGCTGCTGAATAACATTTGCCATGGTAAATGTCTTACCGGAACCTGTGACTCCAAGCAACGTCTCGAACTGATTGCCCTCTTTGAACCCTTCTACAAGCTCTGCAATCGCCTGTGGCTGGTCTCCGGTCGGCTTATATGGGGCTTTTAATTTGAACTCATTCATGGTAAATCCCTCCATTTGTGACTTTTACTATGATCATTATCAGCCAAAAATTCGTATCCAGATTCGTAACGAAAAGCTCATTTTTATAGTGAATAGATGTGTTTCTCACCTCGTTACGAATAAAAGTCACAAAACTGATTTTTGCGGATAAAACAGCACTCGGAAATACCTGATGATACCAGGCTCCGGTTCTGTCATATTTTTACTGTTTGTTCTTGTAACAGTCCCTATTATATCAGACATTTTTTTGAAAGTATATAGATGAAGGTAAGAAAAAAGTACAAATGTTCGATTCTTATTTGTACTTTTCTCTCTTACTACTATTCTATTTTTTATCATGCTGCGTTGAAATATTCCTCCAGGATTAAGTCTATTTCAATCACTTCTGAATAATCATAATACTGATCTTTCCGCTCTTTTGGAATAACTTCTTCAATAAATGGTTCCAATATATCCAGACAGTCTTCTATGATTTCCTGCGTATCTCCATAAACATCTACTGATATGATTTCCTTGGCATGTCCCAATAAATGCGAAACACCTTTTGAATTAAAGCTATTCTTCAGCAAAATAGTTGCATAGGTATTTCTCAACTGGTGAAAATGAATATCAGGCAAATCCAAGGATTTCAACAAGTCTTTATAGTATTTCTGATGAAAGCCTTTACTCCTTGGATTCCCATATGTAGAACAACAAATATAATTCCAGTCCCGGAACTCTTTTGGTCTGCGTCTGCGGTTCTTCTCATAAGTTTTCCGTTCTTCCAGAATTGCTTCAAATACATAATCCGGTATTGGAATTTCACGCACACCAGCAAGTGTTTTTGTTTTAATTTCCTGCTTTGTCAGCATCTTAGGTGCACAGTCTTCTGCTTTACTGTTTGGCTTCTTTCCCAACTGACGCTCTACTCTCAACGTCCTGTGAATGTAATCGACATCACTGTATTTCAAACCGTTGATTTCACTTCTTCTGAGCCCCATCAATACAGCAAATAAAATCTGCATATGAATCGGTGTTTCTTTACTTGCCTCAATCAACTGTAGCACCTGCGGAAGTGTCAATGTTTTCTTTTCGTCGATTTTCAGAACACGATACTCTGTCTTTTTTATTTTCTTCGGTAAATTGATTCCCTTCGCAGGATTAGTTGCCAATACATTTTTGTTAAATGCATACTCCAATGATGTTTTCATGATCGTCCTGACATTTTTCGCAACTGATTCGTACTTTTCTGCAACTGTATTATATAATTTTCTGATATAACCCTGATTCAGTGTAGACATATACATTTTTCCAAGCTGTGGAACAATATAATTCCTAATGGCACTTTTGTAAGTTGTATATGTGTCGTCTGTTATTCGGGGACGCATAATATCTTCCAGCCAGAAGATCATAAACTCCTCTACCCGGATTTTTCCATACACAATATAGGTTCCGGTATGTAGCTGTCCAATGACTTCATCACGAAATGCATTGGCTTCTCTTTTGGTCGTGAATCCCGCATGTTGCTGCGTCTTTGTACTTTCGTCTGCAAACGTCAGCAACACACGAAATCCATATCCCTTTTTGATTGTTGTCACCGAATAGACCTTATATTCTACATATTTCTTAAAGTCAAAGGTCTTATGCATGGCTATCCCTCCGTTCCGGTTTGTTGTGGTACAAATGTATTATTTACAAACGCAATAATCTTATCTTGCTCGTCCATAATCTCACAATAATATTCGTAAGTCGTATGAACGGAACTATGACCTAACAGACCAGATATTTTAAACAATGGAACTCCAAGTTCAATTAAAATGGTCGCAAACATATGTCTGAGTCCATGTACGGTGATATTTGCCAATCCATTTCTGTTACAGATTTTCGTAAGTGCCTGATTCATTGCCGTTAATGATCGGGGTTCGCCATTTTCCTGACAACATACATAATCAAAATTCTTGTATTCTATGCCCGGATCAGTTTTTCGCAATTCAATCAACTGCTGTCTGCGTTTTACTTCCTGCATCACCACTTTTGGCACTCTCAATATCCGGTAGCTGTTCTCAGTCTTTGGATTCCTTTCAATAACAGCATATTCCGTAACCGTAAATTCTTTTTCTTTCAGTTTCAGGTTTCCAACAAGCTGTCTGCTAATTCTGACGGTCTGTTTTTCAAAATCAAAATCCTGAAATTTCAATCCAAGAATTTCTCCTTTTCGTAACCCACAAAACAGTCCCAGTAAAATTTCTAGATACCAAGGATTCTTGCTGGCAGCTTCAAGAAAAACTTTCAATTTTTCTTTGCCTAATACCCTTACCTTTGGTTTTGCTCTCGAATATGGCTTTGTCTCAGGCATTGGATTATAGCTTATGAACTTATCTCCTGCTGCATCTTTCATGGCGATGCTCAAAAGCTCTCGCCCTTTATTTCCTGCTGAAGGACAAATTTTCGCGACACGTTCCAGTAGAGCATCTAAATACTCTACTGAAATGTATTTTAATTTGATATCCGCTTCCATACTCGGAAGAATCAGATTATATAAGGTATATGCTCCAACCATTCTCGTGGTTGTCTCAATTCTCGGACTGAAAATATTTTCAAACCAGTATTCCAGATAATCCCCAAGCATCACATCTGTCTTTTGCATTTTTGCAATCTGGAGATTTCTCTGCTTCTTCTGGTATCTCTTTTCATATTCCCAGTAACTTTTCTCTGCTTCTTCCGGCGTTTCAAATCCACCTTTTTTCCCATATTTTGTCGTCAGATCGTCCTGCAGCTCTTTGGTTCTGTGATACCATGATTTTCCTTCAAAAAAGACAACTCTCTTTTCCTTTGACATTGTCTCCTGCTGCGTTTCTTTCTGTTTCATTCGGCTCTCACTCTTTCTCTCTCCTCGTCTCCATTCAGCCACCTATCAAAAGAATTGCATGGGATACGATAAGATCTGCCAATCTTCAACACCCGGAATGGTTTTCTATCATAATAAACATTTTCTATAAATTCATACTCCTTGGAGCGTCCCAGCCCAAGGCGTATGAATTTATAGAAAATGT
>OICV01001064.1_pt1 | contig 10779 bp, 8 predicted proteins | sample 1581361 | NCBI WGS metagenome assembly OICV01 (sample SAMEA3882551, study PRJEB24775) | human gut metagenome | biome: human-associated habitat; feature: intestine environment; material: feces | place: Netherlands | collected 2009/2010 | reverse complement strand
GAACTGGTATTTCTGGATATCACGGCATCTTCGGACGACAGAAGCACGGTGGTTGACATGGTGCGTAAAGTTGCTGAGTGTGTGTTTATTCCATTTACGGTAGGTGGTGGAATCCGGACCGTTGACGATTTTAAGGCATTGCTTCGTGAAGGTGCGGACAAGATTTCCATCAATTCTTCTGCAATCAATCGACCGGAACTGATCCGGGAAGCAGCGGAGAAGTTTGGAAGCCAGTGCGTGGTTGTCGCGATTGATGCGAAAAGAAGAGAAGACGGCAGTGGGTGGAATATCTATAAAAATGGCGTACGCATTGATATGGGAATTGATGCGGTCGAGTGGGCGAAGAAAGTAGAAGCACTTGGCGCAGGAGAGATTCTTTTGACCAGTATGGACTGTGATGGAACGAAAGCCGGATATGATCTGGAGCTGACCCGTCTGATCGCAGAAAATGTATCCATTCCGGTGATTGCATCCGGTGGAGCAGGTACAAAAGAACATTTTTATGAGGCTCTGACGGAAGGAAAAGCAGATGCGGCACTGGCAGCATCTTTATTCCATTATAAAGAACTGGAGATTATGGATCTGAAAAAATATCTGGCAGACAAAGGGGTATCTGTACGCCGTTAAACAAAGGGGGAGAAAGTACATGCCACCAATTACAAATGACTGGCAGCAGCCATTGGAAGTAGAATTTAAGAAACCATATTACAAAGATTTATATAAGAAAGTGTTGGAAGAATACCGGAGCAGACAGATTTTTCCGAATCCGGATGATATCTTTAATGCCTTTCATCTGACACCATTAAAAGATGTCAAAGTCGTGATCCTTGGACAGGATCCGTATCATAATGACGGACAGGCGCACGGACTCTGCTTTTCTGTAAAACCGGATGTGGAGGTGCCACCGTCACTGGTGAATATTTATAAGGAATTGCACGATGATCTGGGATGCTATATCCCGAACAACGGATATCTGGTAAAATGGGCAAAGCAGGGAGTGCTGATGTTGAATACAGTACTGACAGTGCGCGCACACCAGGCAAACTCCCATCGCGGCATCGGTTGGGAGCAGTTTACAGATGCAGTCATCCGTGCCGTGGATGCACAGGATCGTCCGATTGTATTTCTGCTCTGGGGACGTCCGGCGCAGATGAAGAAAAGTATGTTACATAATCCGAAACATTTGATTTTGGAGGCACCGCATCCGAGTCCGTTGTCTGCGTACCGTGGGTTTTTCGGCTGTAAGCATTTCAGCCAGACCAATGCATTTCTGGAGAAAAACGGACTTGCGCCGATCGACTGGCAGATTGAAGATGTGTGATCTCGCTGGAACCGGACAGAAGCATCACTATGGGTTATGCATCTATCTGGTCAGTAGCCGGATGTAAGAAAAAATATTAAAAAATAAAAAGAAAAAAGGAAACAGGAAAATTACACGGAATATATAAAATAGGATATTTATGCTTTACAGGCAAAATGAACATGAAATCTTGTAACAAGATACAGGGAGTATAACCATCGTATGACAATTCGTGAACAGTTGGAATTATCAGAACGTACATATTTAAGCTCTTATGCGATGCTGAGTCAGGATTCGAGAGGGCGGGACAGAGAAGAACCGGAATGCGATATTCGTCCGGTTTTTCAGCGTGACCGGGATCGGATCCTGCACTGCAAATCTTTCCGGCGGCTGAAACACAAGACGCAGGTATTTCTGTCACCGCAGGGGGATCATTACCGGACACGGCTGACCCATGCACTGGAAGTGTCACAGAATGCGAGAACTATTGCAAAGGCACTGCGCCTGAATGAATCGCTGGTGGAAGCGATTGCATTGGGACATGATCTGGGGCACACACCTTTTGGCCATGCTGGAGAAGGAATGCTGAATGAACTGTGTAACGGCGGATTCAGACACAATGAGCAGAGTGTCAGGATCGTGGAAAAGCTGGAAAAAGAAGGGAAGGGGCTGAACCTTACCTGGGAAGTCAGGGATGGTATTTTAAATCATCAGATCAGCCTGATGCCGTCTACATTGGAAGGCAAGATTGTGCGTTTATCTGATAAAATTGCATATATTAATCATGATATTGATGATGCAATCCGAGCTCAGGTGCTGCAGGAAGAAGACATTCCGGTTAAATATCGGGAAGTACTTGGTTTTTCCACGCAGGAGCGTCTGAATACATTGATTCATGATATTATCGAACAGAGTTGGGAAAAGAATGAAATCTGTATGTCACCGGATGTGGCGCAGGCTATGCAGGGGCTGCGTCAGTTTATGTTTCAGAATGTCTATACGAACCCGGTGGCAAAGGGTGAGGAGACGAAAGCAAAGGAACTTCTGGAACGTTTGTTTGTGTATTATCTGAAGCATATTGACCTGCTGCCTGGATATTATCTGCAGATGCTGGAGGACGGCGAAGAAAATGACCGGGTGGTCTGTGATTATATCGCAGGAATGACGGATCAATATGCACTGGCCAAATACAGTGAGTATTTTATGCCGAAATCCTGGCAGGTTTACTGATCTGTCCGGATGGCAATGACAGGTATAAAGATTGAAGTAAAAAGGAAGGTATTATGACTTACTATTCCGATGAACTGATTGAAGAAGTGCGATCCAGAAATGATGTGGTAGACGTCATTTCCGGTTATGTGCGCCTTCAGAAACGGGGAAGCACGTATTTTGGGCTCTGTCCTTTCCACAATGAAAAGACACCGTCCTTTTCTGTCTCACCGGGCAAACAGATGTATTACTGTTTTGGCTGCGGCGCAGGCGGGAACGTATTCACCTTTATGATGCAATATGAAAATTTTACATTTCAGGAGGCAATGCAGAGTCTGGCGGATCGGGCAGGCATTGAACTTCCGAAGCAGGAGATGTCTGCCGCCCAGCGGGAAGCCGCAGATCGGCGGAGCAGGCTCCTGGAAATAAATAAAGTAGCGGCAAAATATTTCTATATGCTGCTGCGCAGTCCACAGGGATCTCATGCGTTACAATATTTTGAAGAGCGTAAACTCAGCAAAGAAACCATGCAGCATTTCGGACTGGGCTATTCCAATAAATACAGCGATGATCTGTATCAATATCTGAAGAAGCAGGGCTACGAAGATGAACTGCTTAAGGACAGTGGTCTGGTTACCATTGATGAACGCCGGGGTGGTCATGACAAATTCTGGAACCGAGCGATGTTTCCGATCATGGATGCAAATAACCGGGTCATCGGATTTGGGGGTCGTGTCATGGGCGAGGGAGAACCGAAATATCTGAATTCGCCGGAGACCATGATTTTTGACAAGAGCCGGAATCTGTACGGATTGAATTTTGCCCGGTCATCCCGGAGACCGCATATTTTATTGTGTGAGGGATATATGGATGTGATTGCCCTGCATCAGGCTGGATTTGACAATGCAGTGGCATCTCTTGGAACGTCCTTTACATCTGGTCATGCCAATCTGCTGAAGCGTTATACGAAGGAAGTATACCTGACCTTTGACAGTGATGGTGCCGGAGTAAAAGCTGCCCTGCGGGCCATTCCGATTCTGAAAGAAGCCGGATTGACGGCGAAGGTTATTAATATTCGGCCTTATAAGGATCCGGATGAATTTATCAAAGCACTTGGGGCAGAAGAATATCAGAAGCGGATCGATGAAGCGGAAAACAGTTTTATGTTTGAAGTACGGATGCTGGAGCGGGATTATGATCTGGCTGATCCGGAAAGCAAGACAAAGTTTTTTTATGCCGTTGCCCGGAAAATCCTGAATTTCGAGGAAGAACTGGAACGGGAAAATTATATTGAGGCTGTGGCAGCAAAATATCAGATCGGTTTTGAGCAGCTACGGTCGGTGGTCCGTTCCGAGGGAACCCGTGGAGGGCTGACCAGAGAGCGGGAGCGTGCTCCGTTAAAGAGCGGAGTGAATGACAGAAAGAAGAAAGAAGATGGCATGAAGCAGTCCCAGCGACTGTTTCTGACCTGGCTGATCGAGGATGAGCGCCTGTTTGATCTGACGAAGGGCTATATCAGTCCCGATGATTTTACAGAGGAGATTTTCCGTGATGTGGCAAAAGTACTGTACGAGCAGCATGCCGCAGGGGAAATCAATCCGGCACAGATCATCAGCCGCTTTACGGACGAGGAACAGCAACGGGAGGCAGCGGCGTTGTTTCACGCACGCCTGCATCCGGTGGAAACCCGTCAGGAGAAAGAGAAAGCTTTAAAAGAAACGATCCTCAGGATTAAGAAAAACAGTATGGATGTACGCTCCGGAAAATTGGAGCCGACAGACCTGGCAGGCCTGCAGCGGCTGATCGAAGATAAAAAGCAGCTGGCGCAGCTACAGAAAATGCATATTTCATTAGATTGAGGACAAACTATATAGACTAAAAACATGGAAGGATGAACAAGATGGCAGAGAAAAACGATCAGAAAATGAGAGAAAGAGCAGAGCGGGCAGAAAAATTCCAGGCAAAACTTCAGGAACTGCTTGCACTGGCAAAAAAGAAAAAAAATATGCTCGAGTATCAGGAAATCAATGACCATTTCAAGGATTTTGCCCTGAGTCCGGAGCAGATTGATAAAATTCTGGATTTCCTGGAGGCAAATCATGTCGATGTCCTTCGTATTACAGACGATGATGACGATATCCTGATTGATGACGAAGATAATGATGTAGAAGTAGAGAAAATCGATCTGTCTGTACCGGATGGTGTCAGCATTGAGGATCCGGTGCGTATGTATTTAAAAGAGATCGGAAAAGTTCCGCTGCTGACTGCGGAGGAAGAGATCGAACTTGCAAAACGTATGGAACTTGGTGATCAGGAGGCGAAAAAACGTCTGGCAGAGGCAAACCTCCGTCTGGTTGTAAGTATTGCAAAACGTTATGTGGGAAGAGGTATGCTGTTTTTGGATCTGATTCAGGAAGGTAACCTGGGTCTGATCAAAGCCGTTGAGAAATTCGATTACAGAAAAGGATATAAATTCAGTACCTATGCGACCTGGTGGATCCGTCAGGCGATTACCCGTGCGATTGCCGATCAGGCTCGTACCATCCGTATCCCGGTGCATATGGTTGAGACGATCAATAAACTGATCCGGGTGTCCAGACAGTTATTGCAGGAACTTGGACGTGAACCCACTCCGGAAGAAATTGCAGAGGAAATGAATATGCCGGTAGACCGTGTGCGTGAGATCTTAAAAATCTCCCAGGAGCCGGTTTCTTTAGAAACTCCGATCGGTGAAGAGGAAGACAGTCACCTGGGTGATTTCATTCAGGATGACAATGTGCCGGTTCCGGCAGATGCAGCAGCATTCACACTGTTAAAAGAGCAGCTGGTGGAAGTTTTAAGCACACTGACAGACCGTGAGCAGAAAGTGCTTCGTCTGCGTTTTGGTCTGGATGACGGCCGTGCGCGTACATTGGAAGAAGTTGGAAAAGAGTTCAACGTTACCCGTGAACGTATCCGTCAGATCGAGGCAAAAGCACTGCGGAAATTACGCCATCCGAGCCGCAGCAGAAAGCTGAAGGATTATCTGGATTAATATGGCGATTCGTTTATCAAACCGGTTATCTGCATTGGCCAGTCTGGTATCGAAGGGGCATCGTCTGGCTGATATCGGAACGGATCATGGATACATACCGATTTATCTGTGTCAGACGGGGATCATTCCTTCTGCCATAGCTATGGATATCGGAAAAGGTCCGCTGCAGCAGGCAACAGCCCATATCAAACAACAGGGACTCTCAAGCCGGATCAGGACGCGTCTGTCGGATGGACTGACTGCGCTGCAGCCGGGAGAGGCAGATACGATACTGATCGCCGGTATGGGTGGTGGTCTGGTGATGAAGATATTATCCCAGGGTACACATGCACTGACCGGCAGTGAAGAACTGATCCTGCAGCCACAGTCAGAAATTGCGCAGGTAAGAGCCTATCTGCGCACACATGGATTTCGGATTTTGGAAGAAGAGATGATCCTGGAGGACGGAAAGTATTATCCGATGATGAAGGTGGTGCAGGAGACAGCATCTGATCAAAGAGAAGAGACAGTTCAGGTGCAGGTGGAAGATGCCTTTGGTCCTGTATTATTACAAAAAAAACATCCGGTGCTGAAAGAATGGCTGCAGCGGGAATTGAAGACCGTGGATACGGTCTGTCGTCAGCTTGCAGCGCAGCCGGAGAATGAGCGGATTACGATCCGTATGGCGCAGGTACAGGAAAAAAGACAATTGATTCTGGAGGCGTTGAAAAGATATGAAACAGCAGATGTGTAAGATTACGATACAGGGAACAGAGCGGGAATATCCGCGGGAGACAACCTTTCAGCAGATTGCAGATGAATATCAGTCACAGATGGAAAATGATATTGTGCTGGTGAAATTCCAGCAGGATCTGCGGGAGTTACATCAGTCAGTACTCCGGGACGGAGAACTGGAATTTATCACCACTGCCGAAAAACCGGGCAGAGATACTTACCGGAGAAGTGTAACGCTTCTGATGGAGGCAGCGGCATGGAAGCTGTATCCGAACCTGGAGCTTCTTGTCCAGCATTCCATTGGTCAGGGCTACTACTGTGAATTCCGCCATGCAGATGCCATCTGTGTCCCGGATCAGAAGATGTTGCAGGCTCTGAAAGAGAAGATGCAGGCATTTGTGGAAGCAGATCTTCCTATCGTTAAATATAATATGAGCACGCAGGATGCATCTGCACGGTTTCATCAGATGGGAAGAATGGATAAAGTCCGTCTGATGCGCTACCGCCGCAGTTCCAGAGTGAATGTATATGAATTGCAGGAATTCCCGGATTACTATTATGGCTATATGGTGCCTGGCACCGGTTATCTGAAATATTTTGATCTGATTCCGTACCAGAATGGATTTATGCTGATGTTTCCGGGAAAAGAAACACGGAAAGTGGCAGACTTTGAAGTAACCGATAAATTGTTCAACACATTAAATGACTCTGCCCAGTGGGGAATTGATATGGGAATCCGTACAGTGGGGGAACTCAATGATGTGATCGCAGCCGGCCGGATCCAGGATATGATCCTGGTGCAGGAATCCTACATGGAGCAAAAAATCGGTGATATCGCTGAGACCATTGCGGCAGACCGCAGGAAAAAGTTTGTGTTGATCGCAGGACCTTCTTCTTCCGGAAAAACAACATTTTCCCATCGTTTATCCATTCAGATGACGGCACATGGTCTGAAACCGCATCCAATTTCTCTGGATGATTTCTATTGCAACAGAGAAGAGACACCGCTGGATGAAAATGGTGAGTATGATTTTGAATGTCTGGAAGCGTTGGACATTCCTCTGTTTAATCAGTGTATGACAGATCTGCTGGCGGGAAAAGAAGTGATACTTCCGGTGTTTAATTTCAAAACCGGTCATCGGGAATACCGTCAAAAACCGCTGAAACTCGGGGCGGAGGATGTTCTGGTGATTGAGGGCATTCACGGATTGAATGAAAAACTTTCCTATGAACTGCCAAAAGAAAACAAGTATAAGATATATATCAGCGCATTGACACAGCTAAACATTGATGATCACAATAATCTGTCCACTGCGGACGGACGGCTGATCCGTCGTATGGTACGGGATGCCCGCACCAGAAACACTTCTGCCAGGGAAACACTGGCGCGTTGGAACTCGGTACGGCGTGGAGAAGAGAGAAATATCTTTCCATATCAGGAAGAAGCGGACGTAATGTTCAATTCGGCCTTGATTTATGAATTATCTGTGTTAAAATTATATGCGGAGCCTTTGCTCTTTTCCATCGATGCAGACTGCCCGGAATATCCGGAAGCAAAACGTCTGCTGAAGTTCCTGGATTATTTTCTTCCCGTACCGGGAGAGAATATCGGGCACAATTCGATTCTGAGGGAATTTATCGGTGGAAGCTGTTTTCATGTGTAGTAACGTCATACAGAGGTAACAGCATAATTTAAGTGAAAAGAATACAATTCAAGTAAGACAAATGATCGCGGCTGCAAGTGTCGAAAGACCGCAGGTGAGGAAAGTCCGGGCTTCACAGGGCAGAATGCCGGATAACGTCCGGTGGAGGCGACTCCAAGGAAAGTGCAACAGAAATATACCGCCGATTCTGGCTTGACCAGAATCTGGTAAGGGTGGAAGGGCAGTGTAAGAGACTACCGCCTTTCTGGTAACAGGAGGGGCATATGTAAACCCCATTCGAAGCAAGACCGAACAAAAGCGTTGACGTGGCCCGCCAGCTTTAGGTAGGTCGCTTGAAATGGCTGGCAACAGTCATTCTAGAAAGATGATCATTCGTGTCTGCATTTGCAGACGGACATAACCCGGCTTATCGTCCTGCTTATTTTAGATAGAGAAGATGTCAGCTGACATCTTTTTTTTTATGCCGGATTGTTGTATGATGGTGTAAGTGTAGAAATTATCATTGCGCCTGCAAAAAGTGCACCGCAATGTGTATACAAAAAATCGTGGCAATCATATACAGAAGAAAGTTGAGGACGATCATGCAGAGTGATACTACCGGATCTTTACAGGAATTTCATAAGATATTAGAAGAGGCAGGAAAAAAAGGAGCTTCCGATATCCATTATGTGCCGAAAGAGCAGCTGCTGCTCCGGATAGATGGAAGGCTTGTGGATATGACAGAGGAATGTAACGTGTCTTTTTCCATGGAGGAACTCATAGAGGAATTGCTGGACAAAAAACAGCAGAAAACATTCGAAGAAAATGGAGAGGTTGAATTTTCCTGCCCGGTTTTCAATAGGCGTGTCCGCGTGAATCTGTTCCGGCAGAGTGGAACGTGCGCAATGTCTGTCCGTCTGTTTGCAGAGAAGATCCCGACACCGCAGATGCTTGGTCTTCCGGAGTCGGCAGTGCAGATGGCTGGGAAGAGAAGAGGGCTCATTCTTGTGACAGGTGCATCCGGCAGTGGAAGGACAACAACGATGGCGTCGATGATCGACCATATTGCTTCTAATTATGAGCGGTCGATCCTGACACTGGAAAAACCGGCAGAGTATCTTTTCCGGAGCGGAAAGTCCATGGTGCTGCAGCGGGAGATCGGCATTGACAGCCGGTCTTATGAAGCAGGATTAAAAGCTGCGTTAAAACAGGATATGGATGTCATTCTGATCAGTGAGATGGAAGATCTGGATACGGTTTCACTTGCGCTGACTGCGGCGGAGATGGGACATCTTGTGATTGCCGCACTTCCGACCCAAAATGCGGTGACTTCCATCGAACGGATCGTGGAATGTTTCCCGGATCACAGGCAGCATCAGATCTGTTCACAGCTTTCGGATGTACTGGCAGGCGTTATTTCCCAGCAGCTTCTTCCGAGACTGGATGGAGGCGGACGTGTGGCGGCGTTTGAAGTTCTTTTGGCAAACCAGGAGATAAAAAGCCTGATAAAGGAACAGAAGTATTTCCAGATACCGTCCGTGATGCGCAGCTGCAGAAAAGAGGGAATGGTCTCCATGGACGATGCCGTGTACGACCTTTATATGAAGAGTATGATCGACTCGGATACCGCTGTCTGCTATGCACAGGATGGTGTGGGCATGCGTCAGAAAGTACAGTTATTTTAAATTATTATAGAAATCTAAAATGTTTCTTAAAAGACAATAGGTGTGTTGACGCGATTTCCTTTGAAGCGTAACATAAAATCACTTGATAGGAGGTCGGAACAATGAGGGAGAAAATACAGCGTTTTATGATTGGAAGATATGGGGCGGATGAACTGGCAAAAGCACAGAGCATTGCTGCACTGGTATTGCTTTTTTTTTTTGATGTTCAGCCGCCTTGGCATTTTTTACTGTCTGGCGATCGCACTGATGATCTATTCCACATGGAGAATGTTCTCGAAGAATATTTCCGCAAGATATGCAGAAAATCAGAAATATCTCAACTACAGATATCAGATGGCTGTGAAGTGGAACCGATTTAAAAAGCATCTGGCACAGAGAAAAATCTACAGATTTTACAAATGTCCGCAATGCAGACAGAAAGTGAGAGTGCCAAAAGGCAGAGGAAAAATCTGCATCACCTGTCCAAAATGCCGGACAGAATTTGTGAAAAAAAGTTGAAAATAAAAGGAGATTTTTCCATTGTTTGGTTATATCAATATCAATCAAAAAGAATTATCGGAAGAAAGTAAAAAAATATATCAGGCATATTACTGCGGACTCTGCCAGAAACTCAAAACAAACTGTGGCACAAAAGGGCAGATGCTGTTAAGTTATGATCTGACATTTCTGATCGTTCTGCTGACCGGGCTGTATGAACTCGAGAACACCGAGACAGAGTTCACCTTTCCGCTGCACCCGACGAAGAAACGGACGGCTTACATCAATGAGGCGACAGAGTATGCCGCAGACATGAACCTGATCCTGGCATACCAGAATCTTTTAGATGACTGGAAGGACGAGAAATCCTACACGAAAAAAGCATTTGTAAAAATCCTCGATAAGGATTATACTCGTATCGTGTCAAAATATCCAAGACAGGTAAGGGCATTGGAAGAATTCATGCGTAAGACAGCGGAAGCAGAGAAGAATAAAGAGACGAATCTCGATCTTGTGGCAGGTCTTACCGGTGAGATGCTTGGAGAGATCATGTGCTGGCGGGAGGATGAGTGGCAGGAGGAGATGCGTACCCTTGGATTTTATATGGGTAAGTTTATTTATCTGATGGACGCATACGAAGACTATGAAGCAGACCAGAAGAAGAACTGCTATAATCCGCTTGTATACATGGAAAAAGAAAATGATCAGGAATTTGAT
>OICV01001059.1_pt1 | contig 10823 bp, 9 predicted proteins | sample 1581361 | NCBI WGS metagenome assembly OICV01 (sample SAMEA3882551, study PRJEB24775) | human gut metagenome | biome: human-associated habitat; feature: intestine environment; material: feces | place: Netherlands | collected 2009/2010 | reverse complement strand
CGCCGGAGCCTCCGGCTGCGGCTGCTCTGCCTCCGTGCTCAACGGCTATCTCCTGCGCAAGATGCGGGAGGGCAAGTGGAAGACCATTCTCTTCGCCCCCACCGGGGCGCTGCTCTCCCCCACCTCTTCTGGCCAGGGGGAGTCCATCCCCTCCATCTGCCACGCCGTGCGCCTGAGCGCCGTCCGGGAGTGATTGGTCAACCTATATAAATTTCGGATAAATTTTTGGCGGATTCAGCAGATTTCTTGTGAAGAACGTGTCTTGACGCTGTCCATCTACCGTGGTAAAGTGTTCTCCATCAAAGGCAAGGGCGCCTGTGAGACCATCTCACAGACGCCCTTGCCTGTATTTGTTCCAAGGCGCGGCGTGACGCGCGGCCGCCGCCCGTGGTGATTTAGGAGGGAACACGATGTATTCATCAGTCAACACCATCTGGGTCCTGGTAGGCGCGGCGCTGGTCTTTTTGATGCAGGCGGGCTTCGCCATGTGCGAGGCCGGCTTCACCCGGGCCAAGAACACAGGCAACATCCTCATGAAAAATCTCATGGACTTCTGCATCGGCACGCCGGTCTACTGGCTGCTGGGCTTCGGCCTGATGTTCGCCAGCGGCGGGGCCCTGATCGGCGGCCTGGACCCTATGGTCCAGGGGGACTACTCCGCCATCCTGCCGGAGGGCGTGCCCCTGTTCGCCTATCTGATCTTCCAAACCGTTTTCTGCGCCACATCCGCCACCATCGTCTCCGGCGCCATGGCGGAGCGAACAAAATTCCTCTCCTACTGTATCTATTCCTTCTGCATTTCTGCCTTCATCTATCCCATCTCCGGCCACTGGATCTGGGGCGGCGGCTGGCTGGCACAGCTGGGCTTCCATGATTTTGCTGGTTCCACCGCCGTTCACTTTGTTGGCGGCGTTACCGCCTGCCTGGGCGCCTGGATGCTTGGCCCCCGTATTGGTAAGTACGGCAAGGACGGCAAGGCCCGCGCAATCCCCGGCCACAACCTGACCGCCATGGCCTTGGGCGTGTTTATCCTGTGGTTCTGCTGGTTCGGGTTCAACGGTGGCTCCACCGTGGCAATGGCAAGCGATGACGCCATGGTTTCCGCTGGTCTGGTCTGCTTCAATACCAACCTGGCCGCTGCGCTGGCTACCGTTGCCGCGCTGATCACCAGCTGGGTGCGTTACGGCAAACCCGATGTCTCCCTTACCTTTAACGGTGCTCTGGCCGGTCTGGTTGCCATTACCGCAGGCTGTGATGTTGTAGATGCTTTTGGTTCCATCGTGATCGGCGCAGTTGCCGGTGTTCTGGTTGTCTTTGGCGTATGGTTTCTGGATTACAAGCTCCATGTGGATGATCCTGTCGGAGCAGTTGCAGTACACTGCTTAAACGGTATCTGGGGCACAGTTGCAGTCGGATTTTTCGCTACTCCTTCCGCTCCTGCCTTTGCAAGAGGCTTCGGTGATGGTGTAAGCTTCGGCGCAAACCAGATCGCAGGTGCAGGTTTCTTCTACGGCGGCGGCTTCAAGCAGCTTGGTTTACAGCTTCTTGGCATGTTCGCTACCATCGCATGGACTGCTGTAACCATCACAATTACATTTATTATTATCAAAAAGATTTTCGGTCTTCGTGTTTCCGAAGAAGAAGAAATTATTGGTCTTGATGCAAAAGAACATGGTCTTCCGTCCGCATATGCCGGCTTCTCCATCATGGATATCTCCAACACCATGACAATGGATGTCAACGAAAATACCGATCTCGGTGTTTCGGATTACGACAAAGCTTCCGAGTTCCAGAAAGATGCAGCTGTCAAGGTTGTGGAAGCTCCGATCACCGCTTCTGCAAGCGGCATTTACAAGGTTGTCATCATTGCAAAGCTGTCTCGCTTCGAAGCACTGAAGACTGCATTAAACGACCTTGGTGTAACCGGTATGACCATGACGCAGGTAATGGGCTGCGGCATCCAGAAGGGTGCAGGAGAAATGTACCGTGGTGCAGAAATCGATGCAACCCTGCTGCCTAAGGTAAAAATCGAGGTTGTCGTCAGCAAGATCCCTGTTGATTCCGTCATTGCAACTGCAAAGAAGGTACTCTTTACCGGTCACATCGGCGATGGCAAGATTTTTGTATACAATGTTGACAGAGTCGTAAAGGTCCGCACCGGCGAAGAAAATATCGCTGCACTGCAGGATGTAGAATGATAACACAGCAAAACAATCCATAAACACGGCAGCATGCCGTATAAAAAATCCCGGTCTCCTGTTCCAAACAACAGGAGGCCGGGATTTTTATTCATGACAATAGAATGCTCGCAGAGCGTGCATTCTATTGTTTCATCATCCATCTCGTAACTATAAGACTCCAGAAAATCACATTCCTTTTCCCCCTTTCTGACATTTTCTACACAGACTTTTCCCTTCTCCTATGCTATAGTCAGCGTAAATAGCCTTTAACGCTCTTGGGGGAATATCACAATCCGGGAAAACACCGCACGCTGCGATCTGTTTTCCCTATAAAAAGGAGGACTAACCAATGACAAAAGAATATCCCTGGATGCTCGGCCCTTTTGAAAAGGCTGCCGAAGCCAATCCCTGCCTGGTTCCCAATGCAGCATCCCGCTTTTTCTGCCCGATACAGGAAAAGGAAATCGGCTGGGAAGCCAAAGATGTATTCAATCCCGCTGCCGTTGTCAAAGACGACCGCGTTTATCTGCTCTACCGTGCAGAAGATCATGAGGGAAAATATGCCGGAACTTCCCGTGTCGGAATGGCTGTCAGTGAAGACGGACTGCATTTTCAGACGATGCCGGAGCCTGTCCTGTATCCTGAAAAAGACGAATTTTCCATCTATGAATGGGAAGGAGGATGTGAAGATCCCCGGATTGTAGAAACAAAGGACGGAAAATATTTTCTTTACTATACTTCCTTTAACGGAAAAGTTGCTCTGCTCAGCTGTGCAGAAAGTACCGATCTTGTACACTGGAAAAAACACGGACCGATTTTTAAAGATACGCTGAACGGAAAATATAAAGATCTCTGGTCAAAATCCGGTGCGGTTGTCTGCAAACAGGAGGGGGATCACTTTTATCCGGTCAAACTCAAGGGTACTTACTGGATGTACTGGGGAGAAAGCGATATTTATGCTGCCACCTCCGACGATCTGATCCACTGGACACCGGTGGAATTTCTTGCAGATGGTGCAGACCCGTCCCATTCCTTCAGCCAGCACGATTCCCGCTGTAAGAATAACGATGAAGTTGCAAGAGTCCTGCTTCCCATCATCCGCCCCAGAGTCGGCAACTATGATGAATTTCTGTGCGAGCCGGGCCCTCAGGCAATCCTGACAGATGCCGGTATCGTTTTAATCTACAACGGCAAGGGTAACAACCCGGAACGTCTCGGGGGACATGACACTATGTATCAGGGCGGTCAGCTCCTGATCGATCCCGAAAATCCGACCTGTCTGATCGCACGCACCACCCGTCCCTTCATCAGCCCGTCTGAATCCTTTGAGCTGGAAGGACAGGTCATGCCGACCTGCTTTTTGGAGGGTCTTGTCAGCTTCCACGGACGCTATTACATGTACTACGGCACTGCGGACTCCAAGGTAGCCGTTGCATCTGCGCCGCAGAAGTAACAGGGACGTTTGTAGAATATCAACAATAGAATGCACGCTCTGCGAGCATTCTATTGTCATGAATAAAAAGCGCTGCGCAACCGAAGTTTTTCTCATACTTAGGCTGCACAGCGCTTTCTGCTTTCCTCCCATATCAAATTTTTCTGCAGAATCACAAGGCAATACCACGCTGCAGCTCGATCCGTGTATTCGCTTTCCCAGCCTGTATCCTTTGCCCGCAGCGTCGGCTTACAGCAACTGCTCATAGAATCCCACGATTTCTTTTGCAATCTCCACATCCCGCAGCACATGCCCTGTTTCGATCGAATGATTTCCTCCTGCATAAGCGTGATGCTCGATTCCATGCTTCCTGCAAAAATCTGCCAGCAGTTCCGGCTCCATCCACTGATCCGCTGTGCCGGAAAAGACGATCTGGGACGAACCCATTTTTGTGCCGTTTTTTGCTTCGGTCAGATATTTAAGCGTCGGCTCAATCGGCGTGAGGAAAAGGTTGACGATCTGCACACATCCGCCTGTTTCTGTCAATCTTCGGGTCAGGAAACCCGCCGCCACGGTTCCTACACTTTTTGAAACAAACGCAATTTTATCATATTTTTCCCAATCCACATGTTCCGCCCATGCTTCTGCGCAGGCGCAAACTGTTTTGGCAGTCTCTTTTAAATTATCAAACGGATGCTCCGGCATCCGTCTATATTCCAGTTCCAGAACTTCGTAGCCCTTTTCCTGTCCCATCCGTTTCGCATAATATAACAGCGGACGTGCGGTTGAATAGCCGACGCCAGGAAACAGCACCAGTAATTTTTTCATTTTCTTTCCACCTGCCCGATCATGTCCCGATACCAGACGCTAAACCGCTTTTCCACATCTTCCATTCCTGCAAAGGAGCAATCCGGCGCGGTCTTTAACTGCTTCCAGCCATCCCCGAGTTCTTCCGCCATCAGCTCCCTAAACTCCCAGGAAAGCATCGCGTCATCAATCTCAAAAATCTGTCCGCGTTCTTCTTCGCTCAAAACCCGTCCCGGAATAAAAAACGCCCACAGACGATCCTGAAGCAGCGCTTCCACTTTTAGATAATAGTCCAGGTCTTTTTTTACCGGTCTGGTCACATCCGACAGATATGCCTCACTCGCATCGTGTAAAAGACAGCCAAGCTGCACCCTTGCCGAATATCCGCGTGCCTTCGCCTCCTCCGCACACGCAATGCTGTGCTGTGCCACGGAATAAAAATGCTTCATGTGCCCGTTGCCGCGGCACAAAAGCGACAGCGCATGGGAAATATCCGTTAAATCAAATAACCCCGGCTCCGGTTGTATCGGGTCAAAATGTTTTCCGGTGTAGGTTGTAATGTAGCTCATTTGTCAGTTCTCCTCATACTGTACAATGCTGTATCCCCATCTTACCATAATCCACCCCCTGCATCAAGCGACGCGATCTCCCCGATTGTTCTCATTTGTCCGCGGTATTTGGATTTTATATACACCAAAAATCTTATTTTATATATCAAAAACTTGACATTTTTCTTCGAAATATATATACTGAACAATATGTTTGTCGGATCTTCGATCTTTTCTACCTGAAAAAAATCGACAGGCATAAGATATGTAGAGAAGCAACGGCGCTTTTATCCACAGACAGGATAACTGCGCCTCTTTTTATGGCACAAGGAGGAAAAAATCATGTGTGGAATTGCAGGTTATATCGGAAAACAGCAGGCGGCCCCCATCATTTTGGATGGGCTTTCCAAGCTGGAATACAGAGGCTATGACTCTGCCGGGATCGCTGTTTTTGATGGTCAAAAAATCCATATGGAAAAAGCAGTCGGCAGGCTTCGCGTTCTGGATGAAAAAATAAACCACGGCGCATTGCTGCCCGGTTTTTGCGGCATCGGACACACCCGCTGGGCGACACATGGCTGTCCCTCTGACACAAATGCCCATCCCCATATGAACGAGGAGCATACCATTGCTGTCGTCCACAACGGCATCATCGAAAACTATGAAAAGCTCAAGCAGCGTCTGGAAAAGAAAGGCTATCGGTTTGTATCTGAAACAGATACGGAGGTGCTTGCACACATGCTGACTGAATATTACCGCGGCGATCCGGTCGAAGCGATTGAAAAGGTCATGCACCGCGTAGAGGGCTCCTATGCTCTCGGCATCATGTTTTTGGATCATCCGCATCACATCTACGCTGCCCGCAAGGACAGCCCGCTGATCGTTGGCATAAACGATACCGGAAAATTCATTGCTTCCGACGTTCCCGCCATCCTGCAGTATACCCGGACGGTTTATTATATGGAAAATGAAGAAATCGTCTGCCTTTCCAATGAACATACGCGCTTCTGTAATATCGACGGCGAGCCCCTTGAAAAACAGCCCGTCACCATAGACTGGGATATCCACGCTGCAGAAAAAGGCGGCTACGAACACTTTATGCTCAAGGAAATCCACGAGCAGCCAAAGGCGGTCCGTGACACGATTTCTCCCCGCATTCACGATAAGGAAATCGACCTGGGCGAAATCGGCATGACAGACGAAGAAATCAAAAATCTCCGGAAAATATCCATCGTTGCCTGCGGCTCCGCCTATCATACCGGTGCAGCCGGAAAATATGTGATCGAAGAACTGGCCCGCATCCCGGTTGAAACCGATCTTGCAAGCGAATTTCGCTATCGAAATCCGATCTATCAGGAAAACTCCCTCGTCATCATTGTCAGCCAAAGCGGTGAAACCGCCGATTCCCTTGCTGCTCTCCGTGATGCAAAGGCCCATGGCTGCAAGGTTCTTTCCATTGTCAATGTTGTTGGCAGTTCCATCGCCCGCGAATCTGATGCGGTGCTCTACACCTGGGCAGGTCCTGAAATCTCCGTTGCAACAACAAAAGCCTACAGCTGCCAGCTTACGGTGTTTTATCTGCTTGCCTTAAAATTTGCCCAAATCCGTTCCGCCATTACACCGGATACCTTCCAGACCTTACTGACTGCCCTAAAGCAGCTGCCTGACCAGATGGAAGGACTTCTTTCTCAGAAAGAAAAAATTCAGTTCTTTGCAAACCACTACCTTGCGACAGAGCACATCTTCTTCATGGGACGGGGTATCGATTATGCGATTTCCATGGAAGGCTCCCTGAAGCTAAAAGAAATTTCCTATATCCACTCCGAAGCCTACGCTGCCGGAGAATTAAAGCATGGCACAATTTCCCTGATGGAGGAAGGTACCCTCGTGGTTGCCCTGGCTACTCAGGATGCCCTTTATCCGAAAACAGTCAGCAACATGATCGAGGTAAAAACTCGCGGTGCCTTCGTGATGGCACTGAGCACCAAAAAGCATCCGGACATCGAAAAATATGCCGACTACGTCCTCTATATCCCGGAAACCCAAAACCTGTTTGCCGGATCCCTTGCTATCATCCCGCTGCAGCTGTTTGCCTACTACGTTTCTCTCGGACGCGGTCTGGATGTCGATAAGCCCAGAAACCTCGCAAAATCTGTAACGGTGGAATGAAACGTCTATAAAATAAAATCCTGCTTCACAGAATTTCCTGCCTGCGACGGGACACGAAAGCGGCAGCTTTCTATTCCGCCGCAGGCAGAATCACACTTTCCTATGAAACAGCATTCTATTGTCATGAAAAAAGCTGTCACCCGGCAAACGATTGCCGGCGCGACAGCCATCTTTCACAATTTATTTCAATAATTCTCCAACGATACGGTTTACAAGGCTTCCATCCGCTCTTCCCTTTACTCTGGGCATCAGCTCTTTCATCACCTTGCCTTTGTCCCTTGCGGAAGGTTCTGCGATACCGAGCTCATTCAAAACAGCCTGAATCGTATTTTTGATCTCGTCCTCTGACATTTCTTCCGGTGCGAACTCGGAATACACCGCCAGACGCTTGCTGCACTGCTCTTTGATGTCCTCTCTGTCTGCAGGCGCGAGCTCCATCGTCTCTTTGGTCTGCTTGATTTCCTTTTTGACAACCTCAAATTCTTCTGCCTCTGTCAGATCTTCTCTTTTGTCAATCTGCTTGTTTTTCAGGGCGGACAGCAGCATGGATAAGGACTCCTTACGCTCCTTATCATGTTCCTTCATTGCTGTTACCATAGCAGCTCTTACAGTGTCAATCATACTCATCTCGAAAATCCTCCTTATGCCGCCTTGGGCACTGCCTGGTTTATCCGTTCCAGACGTCGCTCGTTTTTTTCTGTCTGCTACAAGTATAGCACAAAATGGAAAAAGTTGCACGTCAGATTATCCAGTGATTGAAATCCATCCGCCAATTGATTATCTGAATGATCACTGGTTCAAACAGGCGTGCTGCCTTGGGCTGCCTCCGGTTCCGGAAACAATCACTCCAGAATCTCCCTGCAGAAATAGCAGGTATAGCGGTTCGGTTTATAGCGCTCCGAAATCAGATTCTCTGCACCGCAATAGTTGCACTTGACAACCCGGTTTCCCTTCGGAATGCTGTCCCACTCATAATACCGCACGCCGACCATACGTCCGCCGGTTTCCTGATGGAGACGCGCCTGTTCCTCGCGCTTTTCCTGCGCATGATCCCTGGCATCCTCCTTCGCTTTCCGTTCCAGATACGCCGTTGTGGAAGTAGAAGACGATGAACTGCCGTCAGAGCCAAAGGTGCTGTTGCCCAAACGGGATGAACTGCTGCCTGCCCCTGATCCGGTTGCGGTCTTTTGAAATGCCATTGCGCTTTCATAAGCGGATTTTTTTGCTCTGCCGGCCGCTGTGGAATAAGTGCTTCCCGTGCGTGTTGCAGCAGAGCCAGGTGTATTGCTGCCCTGTGTTTGTTTCGGATCGTTCTGCCCTGTAGCCTTCTGTTTGTTTTTTACGATCCGCATAATAAACCAAATCATAAAAATAAAAAATATCAAACTGCTCATGCTCTTCTCTCCTTTTCTCCGCTATAGGCAATGATCAAAAGCTCTACGCTCATCCGATCGTTCATCTGCCCGGTTTTGACTGCCTCCTCCGTTTCCACGCAGGCGGTCAGCGCTTCCTTTAACTCTTCCCATGTAAAACGTGCGCTCTGAGATACATATTTGCGCACCACAAAGCTGCGAAGTCCCGTTTTTTCCGCGATCTGCTTTTCATCCAGACCTTTTCGTTTCAGCTGCCGAACCTGCATCAGCAGATTGAACTGCCGTGCGATCAGGAACAGAATCCGCATTGGCGGCTCCTTCAACGTCAGCAGGTCATAATATAAATCCAGCGCCTGCTTCTGTCTGCGCATCGCAATCGCCTCGACCATATCGAAAATCTGATTGCCAATCTGCCTCGTGCACACCGCCTCAATGTCTGCCGCCGTAATCACATCCCGTCCCATCGTATAACAGAACAGCTTTTCCAGCTCCCGGCTGATATTTTCCATATCCGAACCGACCCGCTGCTGAAAAAACTGAAGATCGTTCTGTGTGATCCGTTTGCCTTCTTTTTTCAGCTTCCGCATTGCCATCAGTGCAAGATCCATCAGGCATACAAATTTGTCTTCGCGTCCTTTAAAGATCTCACTGTGTGTCTGAAGGTATTCTTTATAAGTATCTTCCATCGGCTTTCTGTAATCGCCATCACCGAAGGATACTTCTGTAAGTTCTGTTGAGAATGTAGTATGACGGCAGTGGTCAGACCAGTAAGTATCCAGAACACGGATCTCTGTCATAGATGGATCTCTGTGTTCCTCTCCTTTGAAATAATTCTGGATATGCTGGAAATCCTTGAATGTCATAGCAAGTCCAAGAGAACTGTATAACTCTTTCAGTTCCGCTTCCGGCATATCTTTGAATCCGTCAAAAATCTTTACATCTGCAGGTTCCTCGAATTTCGTAACCAGTGTCTCCGGTTTTTCAAGTCCTGTCTCTCTGGAATCTACCGGGTTGATGCAGTGTGCCTTGATAGCTTCCATCTCTTCTTCGCTGATCTCACCTTCGATCACATAAGTGGTCGCTGTTTTGATAACCGGCAGCTCATCCTCTTTGATAAACTGTACGCACTGAACAGCAGAATCTGCTCTCTGGTCAAACTGTCCAGGAAGAAATTCTACAGAAAAAATGTGGTCACTTTCTTCGCGCGGGAAGTCCTCTCTGTAAAGCACATCTACCGGTGGTTCTGCAAACACACCGTTGCATGCTCTTTCAAATGTTGCATCAGAAAGATTTTCCACATCATAGCGGATCAGTACACGTACATTCTTCACCGTCTTAATTCCAAGATAACTCTTCACCTCATGGCGAAGTTCTTTAGCCTGTACTGCAAATTCTGGTTTTTTCTCCACATATACACGTTTTACGCCCATAATTTCCTCCATTAGCTTTGGTAGTAATATTGAAACCGCATGCCTTGATCCGGCATAACGGCAGTTTCCTCGATTTTTATTTTACCACATCACCTTTTATAAGTACAATAAATATAACTAAATCTTTTTATAAGTATATCTTATTTATTACAATTACCGTGAATCGCATCTCTTATTTATCTTTTTCTGGACAATACTGCAGACAAAAGATACGATTAAAAACACAGCAAAAATACTTCCGATCCTCATCACCATATCATAGAAAAAGCCCTCCGGAAGCATCCGGATCATATAGTCTTCTGCCGGATCAAGGATCCATAAGTTATTGTTAAAGAAAATATGATGAAAGATCACGAAATATTTGTTAAAGTCTCTTGAGAACAGAAATCCTGCCACCGCGGTAAGTGCCAGAAATACCGCCAGCACCCGCTGATACATCTGCGGGATCAGTCTCTTCCAGTCTGCTTTCATAAGCACAAGTGCCGCCATTGAAAAAAGCAGTACGATGATCGCTCCCCTCCGGATTGCAAGTCCGCCAAGAAAAAGTCCCTGCACATCTGCCATATGAAGCCGGTCCTTCTCATTGAAAAAATCCTGTATATTTCCTTCCACTTCCGTCTCAATACTCAGTTTCTTCTCGTTGCCCCGCAAATAAGACATCATGAATTTTGTCACCTTCATGATATCCGGCATCTCCATATAAAGTTCATCCGCTACCTTATATTTTTCATATTCTTTTTCATAAAAATTCCAGTCTCCGTATGCACCGATCTCAAAACTGCTGATCAGCAGGATCACGATCAGTGAAATACTCGGCAAAATCGCCAGGATTTTATGCAGCCATTTCTTTTTTGCCATCCTTTTTCTCCTTCTCTTTTTTGTCT
>OICV01001054.1_pt1 | contig 10842 bp, 9 predicted proteins | sample 1581361 | NCBI WGS metagenome assembly OICV01 (sample SAMEA3882551, study PRJEB24775) | human gut metagenome | biome: human-associated habitat; feature: intestine environment; material: feces | place: Netherlands | collected 2009/2010 | reverse complement strand
ATTACGTTAACGGTTTCGCCGGTAACTTCGGTTTCCAAACCGCCCATAACGCCGCCAAGGCCAACAGCATGGTCAGGGTCGGAAATGGTAATCATGTCCGGGGTTAAAATGCGTTCCTGCCCGTCCAGAGTTACCAGTTTTTCGCCGTCTGCGGCGCGGCGCACAATAAGTTTATGCCCGCCTACCTTATCATAATCATAAGCATGCATCGGCTGGCCAAGTTCCAGCATTACATAGTTGGTTACGTCAACAACGTTGCTTATCGGGCGCATACCGCAGGCACGCAGGTGCTTCTGCATCCATTCCGGGCTGGGCCCGATTTTAATGTTTTTCAGCACGCGCACTGCAAAACGGCTGCACAAATCTTTGGCGTCAACTTCAATGGCAGCCATATCAGCAGCACTGCCGCCGGCAGCTTCCTTAACGCTCATATCCGGCATGCGCAGTTCTTTGCCAAGCACGGCAGCAGCTTCGCGCGCCAGGCCGATAATATTGGTGCAGTCACCGCGGTTGGCTGTAAGGTCAATATCAAGCACTACGTCGTCAAGGCCAAGCACTTTTTTAATATCCACGCCAACCGGTGTATCCGGCGGCAGAATGAAAATGCCTTCGCGCTGTTCCGGCAGCAAAAGTTTGGCGTCAATGCCAAGTTCAGCCGCACTGCACAGCATACCAAAAGAATCAAGGCCGCGCATTTTTGCTTTTTTAAGCGTCATTCCGTTCGGCAGATGAGAGCCGATAACTGCTACCGGCACCATATCATATTGGTGAACGTTCTGCGCACCGGTTAAAATTTGCAGAATTTCCGGCCCGCCGACATCCATCTTGCAAATCCACAAATGGTCAGAATTAGGATGGCGCTCGATATGCGTTACTTTGCCGGTAACAACGCCTTCCAGCCCTTCACCGAGATGGTTTACGCTTTCAACCTCCAGCCCTACGCGGGTCAGTTTTTCAGCCAGCTCCTCAGGAGTGACATCAATATCTACATATTGTTTAAGCCAATCAACAGATGCTAACATGGTACCCCTCCTTATTTAAACTGGCGGATGAACCGCAAATCATTTTCAAAGAACAAACGCAAATCGTCAATGCCGTATTTAAGCATGGCAATACGTTCTACGCCCATGCCAAAGGCATAGCCGCTGGTTTTTTCGGGGTCATAGCCGCTCATGCGCAGTACGTTGGGGTGTACCATGCCGCTGCCTAAAATTTCCAGCCAGCCGCTGTTTTTGCATACACGGCAGCCCTTGCCGCCGCAGATAACGCAGGAAATATCAACTTCCGCGCTCGGTTCGGTAAACGGGAAATAACTCGGGCGCAGGCGGATACTTACGCTGCTGCCGAACATTTCCTTGCAGAAGGTTTCCAGTGTGCCTTTTAAATCGGCAAGGCTGATATCCTTGCCAAGCACCAAACCTTCAACCTGATGGAACATAGGCGAATGGGTTGCGTCATAGTCGTTGCGGTATACGGTGCCCGGCGAAATCATGCGGATTGGGGAATCCGGCACGCTTGCCTGCATTTTGCGCGCCTGCATAGGCGAAGTCTGAGTGCGCAGCAAAATGTCTTCGGTAATATAAAAAGTATCCTGCATATCCCTTGCCGGATGGTCTTTCGGCAGGTTCAATGCTTCAAAGTTATAGTAATCATACTCAACCTCAGGCCCTTCTACGACTTCATATCCCATACCAACAAAGATACGCTCAACTTCTTCCAGGGCGATGGTGTTCGGATGACCATGACCTACACGGTTTTTCTTTGCCGGAAGTGTTACGTCAATGACTTCTTTTTTCAGTTTATGTTCCAACTCCAACGCTTCCATTTTCTTTTTGGTTTCTTCTAATTTCTGTTCGATGGCTGCTCTTGTCTCATTTACCATCTGACCAACCAATGGACGCTCTTCCGGGCTGACATCTTTCATTCCTTTTAATACTGTAGTAAGCTCACCTTTTTTCCCGAGGAATGCAACACGGACATCATTTAATCCGTTTAATCCTTCTGAACTTTCGATAGAAGCAAGCGCTTTTTCTCTGATTTGCTTTAACTTGTCTTTCATCTCTTATCTCCTTTTACTTATTCATAAATGTATCAGATTGTTCTGTTTTATCATTTTGAGAAATATTGATTACACGGATTGTTCCGTGCTTTGCACTTCCACAATCCCATAAAAAAACGTCCCTTCACAAAGAAAGGGACGAAATAATTCCGCGGTACCACCCGACTTTCCGACATACATCGGACACTCTGATGCGTAACGTGCATGACCCGTCTGTCTCTACTGGACCCGTACGGCATTGCAAACCGTACATTCCCTGTTCAAAACAGCAGCTCCGATGGGAAATTCAGCAAATGTCTTTCCTTAAATGTACTCTCAGCCAACATACATTCTCTCTGTAATCCGATCATCTGCCTACTGACATCTTCTCAGCTTTTGTAACCTGGATTCTATTTCTCCGGTACAGCATACTATATACAGCATCCGGACAATAAATCAAAAACAGAAAGATTTGAAAATATACATATCTCCAAATCAAAACTAAAATTTATTCTAGCATAGCTTTTTTAAAACATCAAGCGTTTTTATCCTGTTCCCGTTCTTTTTTTCTCTGTCGCGCTTCCTGGATCTCCACCAGAAGAATTTCAAACAGATTATTCACTTCTGCACACACCAGAAAAATGTACATACTGATGTACAGCCAGAACATCAACAGGAAGATCGTAGTCAGACTGCCATATAAGGAAAATCCGTTAAAATAATCAACATATACAGACAGTCCAAAGGAAAATACATACCATGCGGCAGAACATCCCACCGCTCCAATAAGCTGGCTTTTAAACGTTGCAGTCCGGTTCGGCAATACTTTATAAATAAACATAAAGAATACGATCAATACAAAAAACAGGATCAGCAGCCGCAGTTTTAAAATGATATCCGTTACTATGGACAGAATTGGTGCATACTGTACGAGCATATTCTGGATTTTCCGGCCAAATACCAGAAATACCATCAGTAAAATGATGACAAGCACGAGGATCAATGTCTCGATCATTGCCCGGAAACGCAGTACAAACCAGTTTCGGGTCTCATCGGTATCGTATACAATATTCAGACCATAACGAAGACTCTGGATCGACTTTGCAGCAGAATACACCGCAAAGATCACTGCGATTGGAAGCATTTTGGCCGAATTTGTATACACTTCATTTACCACATTGATCAGCATCGGCGTGATCTTGATTTGTCCCGGAAGTACCATCTGAATCACCGACAGTACTGTACTCTCACTCACTGGTGTGAACCGCAGCAGCGACAGAAATACCAGTAAAAACGGGATGGCTGACATGATGATAAACAGCGCTGCCTGCGCTGCGTAGGCACCAATATTATCTTTTTTCAGTTTTTGTAAAAAGAACCTTATCAAATGCTTATAATCCATAAGTTCTCCCCTTTTGTATCCAAAACAATTGTCTTTTGAATATTCACATTCCGATAGAATATCAGATTTTTTACATTTCATCAAGTTTTTTATTCACCAGATCCTGTATACAGTTCTGTTCCCGGGAAAAATGTTCCAAGTATCTCCACATATCCCTTGCCGCTTTTTGCCATGCCATCCGCACCATACTGGCTCATACCGATCCCGTGTCCCAAACCACCTCCATAGAGCACATAGATTCCGTGTTCTTCTGTATCAACCGAAAAAAATGCACTGGGAAGCATGTGGAAATTATGCGCAGAATTTCCGTTTTTATCTGTCAGAGTGGTACAAATGCTCCACAAAATATTCCGGATTGCATTTTCATTGTATACATGTGCAATCCCGTTTTCAAAAGTCAGACGCAGATCTGTGACACAGCCGGATTCCGATCTTGCATCAATGCCAAGATCAACTAGCGTTCCAAAAGATGTCAGATTCTCCGTCTGCACACCTGCTCCATCTGTCAGTACTATTTTTCCATCTTTATGGCTGACTGCGCTCTGCAATGCGTGCCGCAGTTTCTGCTCATTTCCTGCTATTTGCAACACAGCCCGCCAGCGAAAAAAGCGACTTTCACTGTCGTATGCTGTCACCTGGCCATCCCGCAAAAATATATCTGCAGATGATCCCATTCCTTCATTCTGTACAAGACTGTGAACCCCCAGATAAGGAAGTGCCTCCTGCTGCCATACTTCCAGACCGGTAGTATAACCACAGGACGTAGAAAAATAATAAACCGAGGCGATCATCCCCTGCCAGGTAAGAATTTGTCCGGCGGTAGCATACACGGCCTCCGTTGCCGCCGCATTTGCATTTTCCGGAAGGTATACCTGACAGTCAGTGGTATCGTCCACATCCGCATGATACATTTCATAAGCGGTTCCCAACACCTGTAACGCCGCATAGGTCCGGGCACAGACTGCCTGGGCTTTCAATGCTTCCGGTGCAAAGGATGCAGGCATCTCCCCAGGCACCACACCGCAGAGATAATCTTCCATCCCAAGTTCATTCACAATCCAATATGTATTGCCATCTGCCTTTCGATATATATGCAGTTTTCCGGCATAGGTCCCCTGAACTGCTCCACCGGCATCTGTCAGACTTAATGTACCGCCATCTGTCGCTTCCACAACAGCTTCATCGACCCCGTTCTGTGCCATCCACGTACCACAGTCTGCTGCTGTTTGGGCCGCAACAACCGCCTCCACACCGGAAGCAGATGCTTTCCATGTGGTACTTCCCAATACATACACTCCAGCACGTTCCGGCTTCTGTCCATGATCCTGCGTCAGTAGAACCCGCACCGTCTCCGGAATTGTAATCAGTCCCACTTTCGTGCCTGCGCTGTTCCCGGAAGCTGTTTTTTCCGGTGTTTTTCCCGCTTCTGCATCCGTCTGTCCCACTTCCTGTTTGATTCCCAGCAGTACCTTCCCCTGCACATACGCCACATAGTGTTTTCCATACTCCATCCGACAGCTTTGCAGATCACAATCATAATTTCCATTGTCTGCTATGATACGCTGTTCTCCGGGAACTTTTCCCAGATATTGTACTTCCACTTCAGTTACGGTATCTTTCACCTGAAGAGTATCCAGAAGCAGTTCATAGTACATACACCATTGCGCTCTGCTCAATATCGTTTCATTCTTTTTCACAGAGGTACTATCAGTTGTACTAAAATGGTTCTGCAGTTGCATCACTGCTTCCTCATAACATCCTTCTACCCCCAGCACACTGCAAATTTGTTGCAGATCAGCCACAGTCAGAACATCCCGGACTTTTGGAATCACCAACTTCCGTGTTTCCTCCGGCGTCAGATATGCTGCCTGCAGATACCCTGCCAGTTCCGACGCATAAACCTCCTGATGAAGCTCCGTTGTCTGCTCCTGCTTTTCTTTTTCTTCCGCTGCTATCAAAAAGATTCCTGCAATCACAGCCATACTAAGGAAACACAACAGAAGCACCTTTCGACGCTTTCTTCGTTTTTTCTGTTTTTCCAGATATCTTCGTCCTGGCTGTCTGCAATCTGTTTCTGTTCTCATACACCTGTCCCCTCCACGCAACATCATATGGCTGTAAAAGGGAAAAAAGAACCGGACATGATGTTATTCACACCATGTCCGGCTTTATCTTTTGTGATTCAGTTCTTTCATCTTTTGTAACGCAGACATATCTCTATGCCTTTATCTTTTGTAACATTTTTCAGTTTTCTCTTTTGTGATCCCAGAGTGCCGTTCCTGCAATTTTGACTCCTAGCAAAGCTAGGGGGGATTCCGCAATCGGTCTTCTGCCTTCCACTGCGAATTCGGTGGCCTGGCATCCAGCCGACAATTTAAGATTCCCAAAAAGAAAATGTAGGTTCAAAATAACAGGGTTCTCGCACACCCCAGGAATCACTTCCGCTACATCTGATTATACTTTACTATGTGCATCCTGGCAATAAAAAATTCAAATTTTTTTTAGAAAATTCTGGATTCCGACTTCACGTTCGTTTTGCCATATTCCTTATTTTTCCAGAGAAAAAGCATAAGGTAAAAGTTCACCTAAGGATGCTGTGCGCTGAATTCCTTCGCATCCCAGCATGAGCACCTGAAAATCCCGGGAACAAAACTCTGCCATCACCTGGCGGCAGACACCGCAGGGTGCTGTCGGCTGTTTGCTGTCACTGATAATAGCGATTGCTTCAAATTCACGAAATCCTTCCGAAACCGCTTTGAATATTGCGGTACGTTCTGCACAGTTTGTAGGACCATACGCTGAATTTTCAATATTGCACCCGGTAAATATCGTACCGTCTTTGCACAGCAGTGCCGCTCCTACATGAAAACCGGAGTAAGGAGCATAGGCCTGTTCTTTTGCTTCCTTTGCCTTCTGAATCAGTTCTGCAAACTCCATCTTATTCTCCGTCCTGCAACATTGCAATTGCACTGCTTGTACCGATCCGGCTGCATCCTGCACCGATATACAGTTCCATATCTTCTTTGGAACGGATACCGCCTGCCGCTTTGATCTTTACATTCGGTCCCACATGCTGCTTCATCAGTATCACATCCTCCAATGTAGCACCGCTGGTTCCGAATCCGGTTGAGGTCTTGATAAAATCCGCTCCGGCTTCTGTCACTGCTTCGCACATCCGGATTTTCTCTTCTTCCGTCAGATAACAGTTTTCAATAATCACTTTTAAGATCTTATCACCGGTTGCTTCCTTGAGCAGACGAATCTCCTCTGTTACCTGCGAATACTCCTGATTCTTTACCATACCAAGATTGATAACCATATCGATCTCATTCGCACCGTCTTCCAGTGCCTGACGTGTCTCTGCCAGTTTCGCCTCTGTACTTGCATTACCAAGCGGGAAACCGACTACTGTGCAAATGTTTAATTCCGGAAAATATTCATGTGCACGCTTTACATAGCTGCTTGGAATGCACACAGAAGCCATTCTGAAAAAACGTGCTTCCTGACACAACTGCTGGATTTCTTTCCAGGTTGTGACTGCCTTTAACGCAGTGTGATCCACAAATCTGTATAATTCTTCTTTTTTCATGTCTTTACCTCATTTTTACGAATGACTTCATGATAATATATTTTATACAAAAAATCTATACAAACTGATATTTTCAGAAATTGTTACAACAAAGAACCAGTTTTCTTCCGTTTCCGGGAAATAATCACCATAACTTATAAACTCCTGCCCAGAACACATAGAAAATCCCGCAGATAACCAAATCTGCGGGACTTTTTTAAAAAGTTGGGTATGTTAATGTTTTGGAATACTTCTTCTTGGTGATAAAATCTGAAATCCGGTCTTTTTATATAGAGTTCCCATAATGCCATCCGGTGCAACCATAATAACAACGATTGCGATAATACCAAGTACAATATTTGACATACCAGGATAGTTATACATAATCTGTACGATGATTACATATAATACAGATCCAACGATCGGACCTTCCATGGTTCCCAGTCCACCAATGATAACAGCAAATGTCATAGCGATCGTCCAGTTGATGGAAAAACCTGTGGATGGATTAATGTAAGCTGTCTGCATGTACTGTGCACCACCGATCAGTCCCATCATGAAGCATGCGATTACATAACATTTTAATTTTGTTTTATAAAGCTCTACACCCATAGTCTCAGCTGCAGATGCACTGTCACGAATGGCCATAAGCGCCAGACCGGTTTTTGTTCTCAGTAATCCGAATACAACCAAAACTGCGAGTACCGCAACAATCAATGCTGTGTAATATAACTGTTTATTAGACAGGGAAAATACAGTGCTGATACTCCAGTCCTGTGCATAACCTACAAATTTCCAGTTTGAGAAGAAAATATTTAATGCTTCTGCAATGATCCATGTTCCGATTGCAAAGTATACACCGCTCATCTTAAAGATTGCCGGAGATACTGCAAGTCCAAACAGTGCACAGATTACTGCACCGATGATGATCGCCACATAAATATTTACACCATAGTTTACTGAAAGAATGGTCAGTGAATAACCGCCGATTCCAATAAAAGCCTGCATACCGAGAGATAACATGCCGGCATAACCGCCAAGCAGGTTCCACATCTGGCTCATAGCCAGATACAGACACATCAGAGTAATAATATTCAGCAGATACGTTGAACCGACCTGCGGAATAATTACAAACATAACTGCGATAACTGCAATCAAAATGATCAGATTCATTTTTTTCTTCATATTCGTCAGCCCCCTTACTTTCTTACCGCAGAAGCTGCGAACAATCCATTTGGTCTCAATGCCAGTATTACAAGCAATACGATGTAAGCGATCAGCATCTGCACACCGGATCCAAAAATGTATCCTCCAACAATCTGAGCAACGCCAAGTACAATACCACCAATCAGAGTTCCGAACAAACTTCCCATACCTCCGATTACTACAACACCGAATGCAATGATCAGGTACTGTGTACCGGATGACGGATAAAATACGAATGTGGAACCAACTAACGTTCCTGCTATTGCTGTAATACCCATACAGATTACCATTGCAGCAGCGTAAGCCAGTTTTGTATTTACGCCCATAAGCTCTGCTGCCATTGTATCATCAGAGGTAGCACGGATGGCACGACCAAAGTTTGTTTTCTGCATTACCAGTGACAGACCGATGATAATAACACAAGCGATGATAAAACTTGTCAGATAACTTGCAGAAATAGATAATACGTCTGTAGTAACAACATTTTTGGATGACAGTGAGTTATTAATGGACTGGTTGTCCGCACTGAAGATTTTCAGCATCAGGTTGGACAGAAAAATGGAAAGTCCGAAGGTTACCAGCAGTGCCGGTGCCTCACCTTTATCCATAACCTTATTAACAAGGAACTGCTGTATCACGAAACCAAGTACACACATAACGACAACAGATACGATAACCGATACGATCAGATTACATCCAAGCGCTCTTGTCATAACAAGTGAAATATAAGTAGCAAGAATCATCAAATCTCCATGTGCCAGATTGGTCAGTCCCATAATACCGAAAACCAGAGACATACCGATACCAATCATGGAGTATAATCCTCCCAGGAGGATACCTGTAACAATACATTGAATCATAATTTCTCAACTCCTTTGTCTAACATGATCAGTGAGAAAATGTATTAATTCCGAAGTAAGCATCATTTACTTCATCTACACTTAACTCTTTAGATTTACCCTGCATTACAATTTTTCCTTCCAGAACCACATATGCGTAATCAGAGGATTTCAGTGAACGGTTTACATCCTGCTCAACGATCAGCATGGTCAGTCCGGTGTCAGCGATTTCTTTCAGTTTTTCATAAATATCATTGATAACAACCGGCGCAAGTCCCAGAGAAATCTCATCACAGAGAAGAATCTTAGGCTGTGTCATAATTCCACGGCCAATAGCAAGCATCTGTCTCTGTCCACCGGAAAGGAACGTTGACATCTGGTTTGCTTTCTCTTTCAGGATCGGGAACAGTTTATATACATTTTCCAGTCGCTGCATACGTTCGTCTTTCTTTGCAAGGTAGGCACCCATCAGAAGGTTATCCTGTACGGTCATTCGCTCAAAGCAGTGACTTCCTTCCGGAGCCATGGAAAGACCAAGGCGTGCGATCTGATTTGGTTTCTTGCCCGCAATATTCTGTCCGTCAAAAATAATATCTCCTTTTGTCGGTTTGTTGAGTCCACAGATAGTATTCATAATTGTGGATTTTCCGGCACCGTTCGCTCCGATCAGGGATACGATGGTACCAGGTTCTACATGAATTGATACGTCTTTCAGAGCAAGGAAATCTCCGTAATGAACATCAATATGATTTACTTCTAACAAACTCATTCGTCGTCTCCTCCTCCCATGTATACTCGTTTTACTTCTTTGGAATTCATAACATCCAGTGGTTTTCCAGTAATGACATCCACACCGTCAGCCAGAAGCATAACACGGTCGGTTCCTTCCAGCATGGTACGGATGATATGTTCGATCCAGATTACGCTGACACCTTCCCGCTTGATTTCTTTTACAAGATTGATGATCAGTCCTACCTCAGATTCTGTCAGACCACCACCAACCTCATCCAGCAGTAAAATCTTCGGCTCAGTAGCCAGTGCACGTCCGATTTCGAGACGTTTACGATCTAACAGTCCAAGTTTTCCTGCAAACAAATCCAATTTATCATCTAATTTAATAATTTTCGCTACTTTAAGGGCCTTTTCTTTTGCCTGTGCTTCGGACATACCAGCTCCGAATACACCACCAACCATAATATTTTCAAATACGGTCATCTGTTCAAATGGTCTCGGCACCTGGAATGTTCTTCCGATACCGCCACGACACCGTTCTGTCACACCTTCATTTGCAATATCCTTTCCATCAAAAATCATGGTACCACCGGTTGGTTTCAAAATACCGGTCAGGATGTTCAACATAACTGTTTTTCCTGCACCGTTTGGTCCGATCACACCAAGTACCTCATTCTCGCCAAGTTCAAAATTGATACTTTTTAATACATGATTGCTTCCGAATGAGATGCTCAGGTCTTTTACCGTTAAGATTGCACTCAAAACCCTATACCTCCCTGTCAAATTTCTCTTATGAGAAGAATAACCGTCAGAAAACACATTACCTTTCCGACGGTTACCTCCTTTTATCTAATCAGGATTTTTCCTGATCGTGTTCGTTACAATACTGAAATCTGCATTACTTTAAAACTCTGAGTTCAGATGTAACCGGGCAATCCGGAACCTGCGTGTTTGCAATAATGTTCTGTGTCCATGTTCCATCATCATTGTATGTCCACTGACCTTTTACAAGGTTCTGAACGGAGTAATGTTTGTCATTATAGTTTACATTACCGAT
>OICV01001048.1_pt1 | contig 10917 bp, 9 predicted proteins | sample 1581361 | NCBI WGS metagenome assembly OICV01 (sample SAMEA3882551, study PRJEB24775) | human gut metagenome | biome: human-associated habitat; feature: intestine environment; material: feces | place: Netherlands | collected 2009/2010 | reverse complement strand
GATCTTCCATTAACTGTTTTAAGCGCATCGCTTTCGATTCCAATACTTCTATATAGGATTCCGCACTTGGATTATCGATTTTTTCCCGGCGCAGCAGACCTATATAATTAATGATGGATGTAAGCGGTGTCTTGATATCATGGGAAATATTCGTGATCATATTCGCTTTCATCCGCTCATCCCGTACGCTTTCACCGATGGCATTGGCCAGACCCTCGCCAATATGATTGATGCCTTCCGCCAGCTGATATTCATCGCCCTGATATTCACTCAGATTCAGCTTATAATCAAATTTTCCCTGGGTGATCTGTTCAATACCTTCCAGAATCTTCCTTCGCTGTATCACACGTTGTGAAAAATAGATCAGCGTGAACACCAGGAAGATTGCCAGCAGAATGTATGCCCAGATGTACCCACAGTGAAAAGCCAGATAGGCTATGGCGACATTTGACAGTACAATCCCCCAGATTACCAGAGTCATCCGGTTGCCCAGATAACGGTTATGCATAGTGTCTTTCAAATTGACCAGCAGCCAGTGCAGGTAACTGTTTTCAAAAAATGTATCTGCCTTTACCCGACGCACCAGGCTCAGGTACATGCCCATAAAACAGCAATCCGCTAATACGGCAAAGGTTCCTACTATAACCATACGGCTCATAACACCATAACTCTGGCTGTGCACCCGCATGCCAAGTGCCGTCAGGCAGATACTGAACACAAACAACAACGCAATGGGAAGCTCCGTCCGGATCTTGTCAAAATTCGTCAGATGCACTTCCTTATCTTCACTCCGTTTTGCCGCAGCTACTGTCATATAACACAGTCCGATCAGCCACACCACAATACCGACTGCTGCCAGCACAAGACTCCGCTGCGCCCAGGGATACAATTTATCAAACTCCCGCTTTGCCACAGCCAGATCATCCTCCTGTGGGAATTTCACATCCACCGCTACGATCAGACTGAAGTCGCCTTTCTGCAGTTCGTTATACTGTGCCATGTTCTGATAATAGTTATTTTCCATTCCGCCAATGTTTGTCTCAAAGCGGAACGTTTTGTTGTTATAACTCAGATACCGTCCGTATTTTACCGCCTGATCATAGGCATCTTCCTGCGTTTTGGTTTCTTTCATATTTGTCACATATGTATTATCCCTGAGATCACCCAGCCAGTAATATACATTGGTATTATTCTGGTCATATTTGTTGTTGTAAACTTTGTAATCCGCAATTTTTTCCGGTGATGCGTTCACTGTCTCCGGACGGTTCTCATCAAACACTCCGCTTGTTTCAAACGCTTCCCGCAGATTCAGATAATCCAACAGCTGCATCATCTGTTTCGAAAACGTCCGCTCAAAATAACCAGATTCCACGAAAGAAGAATTTTGCAGATCCCCCATATTCAACATATTCTGATTGACACAGGTACTGAACAACACGATACTGACTGAGGCCACCACCGCCGCAATCATCTGCAGACCGATCACAATGGCTTTTGCCAGTGATGAATAGCGCTTTCTGTTCTGTTCCATCAATTACCTCGGTTCTATTTTTTCAATCTTGTATCCAACTCCCCAGACCACTTTCAGATACTGCGGATCCTTTGGATTAATCTCTATTTTTTCTCTGATGTGGCGGATATGTACCGCTACTGTATTGTCCGCTCCGATGGCTTCTTCATTCCATATATTTTCGTAAATCTGATTAATAGAAAATACCTTGCCCTGATTTTTCACCAGAAGCAGTAAAATGTTATATTCAATCGGAGTCAGACGGACTGCCTCTCCATCCACACTGACGGACTTCAGATCGTCATTGATCGCCAGTCCGCCGCTCTGAAATACTTTGCTGGACTCTGCCGCGTTGCCCAGCTTTGTATAACGGCGCATCTGGGAATTGACCCTTGCCACCAGTTCCAGCGGATTAAATGGCTTTGAGACATAATCATCCGCTCCTACATTCAATCCGAGAATCTTGTCTGAATCTGCTGTCTTTGCTGACAGCACGATGATTGGCATATTGCTCTCTTCCCGGATTTTTAAGATTGCACGGATTCCGTCCAGACGCGGCATCATTACATCGATGATGACAAGCTGTATCTCTTCCTTGTGAAGTACCTCCAGAGCCTGCACACCATCATACGCCTTAATCACATGATATCCTTCCTGCTGGAGATAAATCTCAATGGAATCTACAATTGCTGTATCATCATCACATACTAATATGTTGTTCAACAAAATCTCTCCTACTCCTTTCCAAAAATCAGATCTTTCAACAGCGAACCTGCATCCCGTTTTTCCTTTTTCCGGGCTGTATTCTGTGCCTGCTCTGCCGCAAATTCATCTGCCAGAACCGCCTGACGGATGGATTCTTCATCCGGAAATTCCGGATTTGGATGCACGCTCTCTCCTCCGGAACCATCCGCTGCATCTGCTGTCTGCTCCTGACCATCCGCTTTTGCGTTCTGACTTTCCCTCCATTTAAAATAAGCTGCATTTGTATTGATCTTAATATCCGGTTTTTCCGCCGGTGCCGGTTCGCACAGTATATCCTCCGGTTTCTTTGTTCCGGAATTTTCAAAATACTGCTCATTCACTTTGATTTCCGGACTGGAAGGCGGTGTGTAGATCATGTTTTTTGCATACTGTACTCCGGTTTCCCGCTCAGCATCCAAATCCCTTTTTTTTCGTGCCCGCTCTTTATTGATATCATCAATAATGGACAGGTATTTCTTTGTGTCCGTCAGATCCGCCAGTTGCCCCTGTAATTCGTTTTCATGTGCCTGCAGCTTGTCCTTCTGTTCCCGCAGATCTTTCCGGAACTGCAAAAACAAATCATTCATGGAATCGTTGGTATGATCCATCAGTTCCCGGATCGCACCGATCATATCTGCCGTATAAATGACAGATGCAGCATACACATCCTCCGCGTTTGCATTGGCCGCCTCAATAATTTCATCCCCTTTTTTACGAAAAGCCCGCTCCGCATTGCTTCTGCTCTGCCGTGTCTGCTCATACTGATCCATCATATCGTAAATCCCCTGATTCAGCCGATCCAACAGATTCAAAAACTGCTTGCGGTCTATGATTACTTTATCCGGGTGTCCATTGTATGTTTCACTTTTTGAAAATGCCACATGGATTTCTTTTAATACCCGCTCTACTTTATCTTGTGGGCTCATAGTTTCCTGTCCTCATTCCTTCTTCTTTTCTACTTGAATTTTTATACTTCGATCAGTTCATACTGGTCAGTACCAAGACCAATCTTGACCGCATGCTCGATGCAGCTTCTCCAGTTTGTATCCGGATGTGTAAAATAGAAATGATCGTGTCCGTGTCCGCAGTCACATTCTCCGTGCTCATGTTTATGCTGCTCTATATTTTCAGCCAGCACACTGTTTGACAATACCGGCTGCTGATTACACAGATCCGCGCAAGCCATGTCCAGAGCTACCGGATCAAAAGATGCCAACATACCAACGTTCGGAATGATCGGGCGGTCATTTTCTGGATGACAGTCACAGTTCGGTGACACATCACAAATCAGTGAAATATGGAAACACGGACGATCCTTGCAGATTGCCAGCGTGTACTCTGCCATTTTGCAGTTTAAGATATCATTGGACTCGGAAAGCCCCGGTGTCACTGCATCTTTCGGACAGACACCAACACATCTGCCGCAGCCCACACATTTATCATGATTGATCTGTGCTTTGCGTTCGTCAATGGTAATGGCATCGTGGGCACATACTCTCGTACACATACCGCAGCCCACACAGAGTCTTTTGTTCACATATGGCTTGCCTGCACTGTGCTGCTCCATTTTTCCTGCCCGGGATCCGCCGCCCATACCGATATTTTTGATGACACCGCCGAAACCGGTTGACTCATGTCCTTTGAAATGGGTCAGGGAGATCAGGATATCTGCATCCATCAGCGCACGGCCGATCTTTGCCTCTTTGACATACTCGCCCTCCACCGGAACAAGTACCTCATCGGTACCTTTCAGTCCGTCCGCGATGATAACCGGGCAGCCGGTAGCATACGGAGTAAATCCATTCATATATGCAGTCTCCAGATGATCTACCGCATTTTTACGGCTTCCTACATACAGTGTATTACAATCTGTCAGAAACGCTTTTCCACCCTGTTCTTTTACGATATCTGCAATGACTTTTGCATAATTCGGGCGCAGAAATGCCAGATTTCCATATTCTCCAAAATGAATTTTGATCGCTGCATAATGATCCTGAAAATCAATGTTTTCGATACCAGCAGTCTTTACCAGCCGTGCCAGCTTCTGCATCAGATTTTCTGTAAAACTTGTTTTAAATGATGTGAAATATACTTTTGATTTTTCCATTGTTCTAACTCCTCGCTTAATAGATGCACTTAGCAATCCGTATATTCAAGTCGAACGCACGTGAGACTTGGTGCGTGATTCTGGTCAGCGAAAGCTGACATATTCTTCTCAGAATCACTGCACATCCTCGCGGAGCGTTTATCTCAGTCGGAGATTGAACTCCCACTGAGAAAGATTTGTTATTACTCACCACTTGCAGAAGTGGGAGTCTCAACTCAGACTGAGATCAATATTTTTTGGGAAGTGACATCCACTTTCAGTTTACCATAATCGCTCTTTTCTTTACAGTTAAAATTTTCTTAACTCCATCCCCTTTTGACGTTATCTTCAAGTCGAACGCATGTGAGACCTGGTGCGTAATTCTGGCCAGCGTAAGCTGACATATTCATCTCAGAATCACTGCACCGCTACACCTCTGAAGTATTTCTCGCCAAAAAAGATGTTTTCCTGTATAATGCTATGGAAATCATTTTCAATATTGTTTTAATATGAAACAGAAAGAGAACCCAAATTTTATGGAAATCATTCGTACTTATGGAAATATCATAAAAAAATATGCTCCGGATCATCCACTGGCCGCTTTTCGCATGATCAAAGCCGGTCTGGCACTGGAGCAATTTCGCAGCCGGAACCTTGCTGATAAGAAACTGCCAGGTGCTTACCAGTATCTGAACACCTATGCCGTAGGGGAAGTACTGGAAGCACTGAAACATCCGGAAACTTCCGTCTGGGCAAATATTTTTGCCCCGGTGGAGCTGCTGCAATGCTTTGGTCTGCACAGCCTGTCCATCGAATGTCTGTCTTCATTTCTGTCCGGATTTACCATTGAGGACTATTTCCTTGACTATGCGGAAAATGAAGGACTGGCCTCCACACTGTGCTCTTATCACAAAAATTTCATTGGTGCCATCGACAGCGGCATCATCCCGCCGGCGGCCTTTGCGGTCACCACGTCAACCATCTGTGACGGAAACGTCAACACGTTCCGACATCTGTCTGAAAAGCATCATGTACCGTCTTTTCTGCTGGATATCCCACAATGTGATACACCGGATGCGGCAGCATACGTTACCGGGCAATTAAAAGAACTGGTCTCCATGCTGGAGGATACCTTCCACAAAAAATTCCAACCGGAAGAACTGACCGCTGTGCTGCAGCGGGAAAATGAATCGAAAGCCTGCTATGAACGGTTTTTAAAGCACATGCAGACCCACCATTATCCGTCCACACTGACACTGCAAATGTATATGCTGTTTGCCTCCCACATGAATATCGGAACACCGGAAATCCTGCATTTTTATCAGCAGATGGAAGCTGAAGCGGCCGCTGCTCCGGAATTTCACGGAACTAATATTCTCTGGGTGCATCTGCTGCCTTACTATCAGGAAACATTACGAGAATACTTCAATCTGTCGGATAATTACCAGATTCAGGCCATTGAGATGAACCTGGATTACCGCACACCGCTGAACACGGAACATCCACTGGATGCACTGGCGGAAAAAATGGTTCAGAATATCTACAACGGACCATATGAACGCAAAGCAAAACTGGTATCTGAACTGGCACAGGATCTGCATTCTGACGGTGTCATCAATTTCTGTCACTGGGGCTGCAAGCAGTCCTCCGGCGGAGTCATGCTGTTGAAAGAAGAACTGGACCGGCAAAATATTCCGCTCCTGGTTCTGGACGGCGATGGCATGGATCGCCGCAACAGCCACGACGGTCAGATCCGCACCCGCTTTGAGGCATTTCTCGAAGTACTTCGACAAAGAAAGGAGGAAGCATAATGCTGGCTTATTTTTGCAAATATGTTCCGGAAGAATTATTTCAGGCTTTCGGTACGAACATCACCTGCATGGAACCTCATGTCACAACTTTCACCCAGGCAGATGCCCTGATGCATCCGAATATGTGCTCTTTTTCCAAAGCGGTTCTGGAAGAATTTGAAAAACAGGATTATGACGGAATGATCTTCACCTCCTGTTGTGATAGTTCCCGCCGCCTTTATGATATTCTCCGTCACCTGTTTCCGGACAAATTTTTCTTCTGCCTGGATCTGCCCCGCAAGATCAATGACTTTGCCGTCACGCTTTACACCCGGCAGCTGGAAAAGCTTATTGACGCTTACACTGCTTTTTCCGGGAAAACATTTTCTGAAGAGAAACTTCTGGAAATCTGCAGGAAACGTGCCACAGAGCAGAAACGTACAAATGTTTCTCGGGATTTCGATGCATCCGCCTGGCGATCAGCAGCTATTGTTGATCATTCACCAGCCCCAACAATTTCAACGAATGACTCGTCCATATCTTCACAGGATGGCAAACTCCACATTGCCCTGGCCGGTGCCCGCCCCGGATCCGAGATCCGGCAGCTGATCGCAGATCATCAGGCTAAAGTCATTCTGGATCTGACCTGCACCGGCATTCAGCGCAACTATGACCTGCATGCAGCACAAATCCTCCCTGCCTACGCACATGCCCTGCTGGATCAGCTTCCCTGCATGCGCATGGCTGCAGCCTCCAACCGGCAGAGGATTCTGGAAGCTTATGAAAAACGCATAGACGGCATTATCTATCACACCGTCAAATTCTGTGATATCTACGCCTATGAATATACAAAACTGCACGAGACCTCCGATCTGCCGATTCTGAAAATAGAAACCGATGCCACCGCTCAATGCGCCGGTCAGATTCTGACCCGTCTGGAAGCATTTTTAGAATCCCTTCGTGTAAAAAAAGGAGAAAACATGTTATTTAGAAGCAAACGACAGTCGCCGGAAAGCAAAGGCCTTCCCCGGCAGACAGCTGATAACGGTTCAAATAATAAAACTGCAGCCGCAGACCATCCCGCAGCAGCTTCCGCTTCTGCACCGGTCTATGTCATGGGCATTGACAGCGGCTCCACGTCCACCAATGCAGTGATTTTAAACCAGAACAGGGAACTGATCGCATCTGCCGTCATCCGCACCGGTGCCAAAAGCGGCGAAAGTGCACAGCGCATTTTGAAAGAGATTTTAGAAAAAGCCGGTCTGCAACGCTCTGACCTGATAAAAATTGTGTCCACCGGTTACGGCCGTGTCAGCATTCCTTTTGCCGATGAAAACGTAACCGAGATCAGCTGTCACGGAAAGGGAGCTCATTATCTGAATCCGCAGATCCGCACCATTCTCGATATCGGAGGACAGGACAGCAAAGCCATCCATCTGAATGAAAAAGGAGATGTCACCGATTTTGTCATGAACGACAAATGCGCAGCCGGAACCGGTCGTTTTCTGGAAATGATGGCACGCACACTGGAAGTTAGTATTGAAGATCTTGGAGTGCTGTCTCTGAAGTCCACAGAAAACATCGAAATCAGCAGCATGTGCTCCGTATTTGCAGAATCCGAAGTCATTTCCCTGATCGCGCAGAACAAGGAGACATCAGATATCGCGCACGGCATCCATATGGCTATTGCCGCAAAAGCGATTTCCCTGATGCGCCGCGTCGGACTGGAACCGGGTTATATGATGACCGGTGGCGTCGCCAAGAATCCGGGTGTGGTCAAAGTGCTGGAAGAACAGCTGAAAGCACCGCTTTATATCTCCGGTGAACCGGAGATCGTCGGGGCGCTGGGTGCGGCACTGTATGGTCTGGAACGTATATTTTAATTTCTTTTGTGGCTAAATTGTAGGTTAATAAAAAGAAATCCGTAAATTTTGTTCTGTCAGCTAACAATCGCTTTCCAGAAAAAAATTTACGGATTTCTCTAATTTACATTTTGTATTTATACTTTCACATGACAGTTTTTGAAAAATACAATATAGCGTACAGCAAAATAATTAACTCTTTTTCATTTATGCTCTATAACATCAACTACATTATATGATTTTCATAGTCTTGTAATTCGTGGAAAATATTATCAATAAATACAATGCCTTCCTCTATTCGATATAACATAAAATACCGATATGACAAAAAATTAATACGTCTGTACCCCAACATTTGTAAACGTGGATTTTCACATAATTTAAGACTTTCTGCCACTTGTACCAAACTCTTTTTTGTTGCTTCAAAATCATTCAGAACACTTTGTGCTGCCTGAACGTTTTTCTTTTCAAAAAGCAGGTACTGGATAAACCGATCAAAATCCTTTTCTGCATCTGATGTAACAACAACTTTATAACCCATACCGATTCCTCATTTCTGCAATCACATCATCCGCATCACGATAATCACCCTGGTTTGCATGCATACGTGAAGTCTCAAGTTTATCCATAAATTCACTTTCAGAAAGAGTCCTATACGGATTAATCGTTTTTTTCTTTATCTCAAAGGGGAATCCGTCATTTGCTATTGCCTGTGTCAAAAATATTCTAATCGCAGTTGTAGTGTCCATTCCAAGATCTTTAAACAACATATCTGCTTTTGATTTTATTTCGTCATCAACTCTTACCTGTATTGTACTTGCCATTCTATCTGCTCCTTTCCAACTTTTCTTAATTATATATCTATATAATATACACTTCAATACATTTGTATTGATTTTGCATTTCTTTCTCAGTTATTTAGATATTCAAAAATCTATATATTTTCAAAATAAACACAACCCGAAAGTCCGCAAACTTTCGAGTTGTGTTTTCTGATATGATAACAATTCATACTTGCTTTAAAATATTTAATTTACCCCATCTGAATCAAATTTATCTGACTTTCCCCAATTGCAATGTTCACATAACGTGCGTAAATTAAACTCTACCGTTTTCCCACCCTTTGCTATTGGTTTAATATGATCAACATGCAGTTTTACTCCATCCGCTGCTGATCTTCCACACAGTACACAACGGAAGCCGTCTCTTTTTAAAATATCATACCGCAAAGAGTCAGACATAGTTCTTCGCTGATATTCTTTACTTTCTCGAATTTTTTTACTTTTTATCGCTTTTTGAAAAGCCTTTTCTAATTCATAGGAAAAAAATCTCTTATTCTGTGTATACGAATTCTGCCCTTTAGGACTCGTGTACAACTTATAACAAATAATCTCTATATTCTGAGGCGGATTTTTTTCAATTAAATTACATAGTTCCAGCTCCACTTCATGATATCTTTTCCATGAAAGTTTTAATTTTTTTACATATTCTTCATCTGCAAATCCGTGTATATTTTGTAACTCACTATCATATGATTTTTTTAAAGTAGCATTTTCCAAGAGATATGCTTTTTTTGTCTGAGTTCGCTCATATTCAACTCAACCATTTGTTGGAAATATGCATCCAAATCAAATTTATCAAACATCTGTTTTGTGTTTAAAGTTTTTGAATATACAATTTTAGATGATACATTATTAAATTTGTATTCCTTATTCAGTCTCGTTATATCGGAATACCGTTTACTTGTCTCTACCACTTTAGGCTCATACTGCTTATTTTGAATTCTTCCTATGCAAAAAGCAATTATACAAATAGCAACTATACATAAACCTATTGAAATTACAATGATAAAATCATTCTCTCCCATTACATTCCCATTTCTATATCAACTTTATGACTTTATCGTGTCATATTCGTCATTCAACACTTCCGCCAGCTTATGAATCGTGTTGGATAATGTCTCATAACAAATCCCGTAAGTCACAAGTTCCGCCCCATACGGATCCAGGATCTCCAGCTCATCGCCGGTCAGATCTGTCAGCACTTCCACATTCTGTGCTCCTTCCATTTCCAGCACTTTTTCTTTCGCTGCCTGATCAAATGTCAGTATCAGCGTTGTATCCCCAAAATCGTTCTGTTCCAGCTGGCTGGACATATAATTTTCCAATGCAATGCCGTTGCTGATCATCACGGCCTCTGCCTTCTGATTCAGCGGCTCCGGGAATAATACCACAAAGCCCCGCGCCAATATCTCCACCGGGAATTTCAGATGTTCCCGCTGCAGGAGCGCAGCAGCCATCGGTTCCCGACAGATTGCACGTTTCCCCACAAAAATTATCTTCTCGATCCTATCCAAACTTCCACCTCTTGTAAAGCGGACATTCGCAATCCGCTTTCGCTATTTGCTCATGAACGCAGTCGCTTTGCGACCTGTCAGTGGGAGCTTTTAACTCCCACTGGCATAAGCATCCCCCCTTACCCACCGCTTAATGCTCTACGCACTTGAATCGGGGAATGCTTATTCTGCGTTCACGCTGTTTGCTTAGAACCGGATGCTGCCAAACATAACCTGACCACTTTTTACATTATAAGCCGTACCATACCATGTTACAGTTCCTGTATAGGCAAAATCTACCTGACCGTTTTCTACATACCACCAGCCATGTCCATTGTGAGCCAGACCGTTATATCCAAAGTCTACCTGGCCACGTTTCACATACCACCAGCCGTATTCATTCGCTGCAAGTCCAGTATAGTCAAAGTCGATCTGTCCGTTTTCTACATACCACCAGCCGTATGCATTCTGCGCAAGTCCGGTGTAAGCAAAATCAATCTGTCCCTTCACTACATACCACCAGCCATATGCATTCGCTACAAGTCCGGTATAAGTATCATCTACTCGGCCGCCGCTTACATACCACCAGC
>OICV01001047.1_pt1 | contig 10926 bp, 6 predicted proteins | sample 1581361 | NCBI WGS metagenome assembly OICV01 (sample SAMEA3882551, study PRJEB24775) | human gut metagenome | biome: human-associated habitat; feature: intestine environment; material: feces | place: Netherlands | collected 2009/2010 | reverse complement strand
ACAAGCTCCGTTTCAAAATAATAAATACAAGGTATCGTTTCCTTTCGGAATACCATCCGCTCGACATTATACCACTGCAAGTGGTTTTCGTAAAGGAATTTTTAAACCACCTTTTTGACGTTTTTTTCATAACATTCACAACACCTGTTATTACTCACCACTTGCAGAAGTGGGAGTCTCAACTCAGACTGAGATAAATAATTCATCAGGAATACATCTGCTCATATTCCGAAATCCATCGATGACGAATTTCCGCTTCCCGTCCCTTCCAGTTAAAAGCATGGGAAGCCGTTGCCACTTTTTTTCGCTCAGTATAATATTCCTCCTGATCCGATACATCGGAAAAATGGGCATATGCTTCTTTCATCGTTTTGAACTGAAGTTCCGGCACTCTTGTGTCCGCAGAATCATCCTCTGTAATATAATTCATGGCATACAGATAGCACAGTCGTGAAGATTCCGTGTGCGATTTCTGATATGCCATCGAAAACATCCTGGCGGCCTCCGGGAACAAAAACAATCTGGCATAAACCACACCGAGATTATGCATAATATGCCCCTGCAGTTCTTCTGTCATCTGTTGCAGGAACTCCGGCTGAAGTAGTTCCAGATACCCACAAGCGGCATAGCGGTATCTCTTTTTTGCCAGATAGTAATCCGCTTTCATCTTTCTGCGTTCCATGGAGTTCTTTCCCTTCATTTTTTCAATGATCCGTTCCAGTTCTTTTTGTTCCTGCCGGGAATAGAACCCAGATGCTGAAAACAGAAATGCGGCACATTCATACACATCCCGATGCCGCTGATACAGGCGTCTCAACTGTCCCGCCAGTTCTACATTCCCAACTCCCTCTGCAATCCACTGAAAAAATTCTGTTCCCATCCAGCTTTCATCCAGCAGGAAAAGACTGGATTCCATGGCATAACACAATTCTTCCATCGTGTATACATGTAAAGATAACATCTCCAGATACAGCGGATATTCCGCTTTCTTATATGTACATAACTTCAATGCACCCATTGTCTACCCTTCCTGTCTCAACTATTTTTTCTGTATTTTCGGTCGTACAAGGATCGTTTTTTCTCCGGCTCAAATGTGACTGGAAACTCCCAGACTTTTCCGGAGCTTTCAAACAGTTCACCAAATCCGTCATCCTCCAGGTGCAATACAACCTTGCGTCCATTTTCAGCCACTGCCCGGATTCGAAAACGCAATGTTTTTTCCGGCCGGTCCGGCAGATCCGTTAACGGAAATACACGGGTCTGTGCATGGATCTGTCCGATTTCACCGATTGTCACAGACAGTTCCGGTGTTCCATCATACAGCAACACATATTCCGGCATCGACGCAAACCAGTTTTTCCCGGCTTCCACCAGGCGGATTTCTATATTTTCTTCTCCGCACTGCGCCTGTATTCGGATCTCTCCCTGCATTTTGTAATCGCAGTTATAGAAAAATCCCCAGAAAGAAGCATCTGTATATCGGTACCCTGCATAACAAGCCCCTTTTGTAAAGAGATTTTTGCCTAAAAATACTCGTTTGTTGCCGCCAAGCACCCGCAAGGATTCTTTCAGCCAATCCCCGTCAAATCCATCTCCCACGAAATACACCGCAGAAATCATATGACTGGCAAATGCCTCCCGGATGATGTTAGCGAAAAATTCATCTTTCACACTTGCATCCTGATGCACATATGCCGGAACATTCCACATTTTTTTCTCTGCGGTCACTATCTGAATCTTCGCGCCATGCCTCCGGTGCAGCAGATAAAAGGTAACGTGCTCTGATGAAAAGTCAAACAATGCCACATCATGCTGCCATAAAAGTGCTTCCTGATGATAGGTGTGTCCAAAAAAACTTTCTCCATGATCCATCAGAAAAAACTGTTCTCCGAAAAGTCCCAGCTCCTTGCACATCCACTGAAAAACTGTCACCACCTGTTTTGTAATCTCCGGAACTGTAATACATACACACAACTCCTGTGCGTCAAAACGATACCTGTCTTTTAATTGAATGAGCCGCTGGACAAACTGACGAAGCAGTCCCTGATAAAACTTCGATTCACTCTCTGTTTCATCCAGTGCCCGCTGATACAGATGATCAAAAAAATCACCCTGAGGATTCTCCTTTCGCCGCAATGCTTCTTCCCCATAAAAAATATGTCCGGAATCTGCCAGATACATGGCCACCGGAATGCCATACCGCTCTTTTGAAGCTCCGGTCATTATGGTTTCCGGTTCTTCCATTCCCCTGCCAAACAGGCTTACCATAGCCTGTTCATCGGTAAGATCAATTCCCATATATAATATTTTCTTCTGTTCCACCAGTCATTTACTCCTCTATTGCCTGAAACAGTACATCTGTCAAATCTGTTAATTCTGCATATTGATAAGCATCCTGTGTATTCCCTGCTGCCGACAGATGTACCAGTTTTCCGTACCTGGTATCTCTCCAGCGTTCCGTCTCTGATGCTGCAAGTGTTCCCTGTACTACACAGCTGCCATCTTTTGCCCGGATCACATACTGCTCCGGACAGGAACGGATTTCCCGACAGGTATAGCTGTAAATTCCCGGGAGTACTTCTTTCATATCCCCGGTTTTATCCGGCTGTCCCTGTTTCTTTCTGTAAATACGCAGATATTTTCCGGGAACCGCCACACAGGTCACCGTATCACATCCAAAGAGCAGATACTTCCGCTGCAGTTTTTCCGGCAGCATTGCATAGAATGCAAAAGATTTCTGCTCTAATACAAAACCTTTCAGAATCCTTTCTGCAATTTCCCACGCTTCCTTTGTCTGATTCTGACCACTGCATACACAAAATTTCAAAAACGCTGCTCCGCAAAATTTCTGCCGAACCGGTTCTTTTGCAAATATCTGACACAGATGTACACTGACTGCCTGCGGCAGCGGCTCTTTTCCTATCATATACTGCCAGGAAAACCATGTCTCATATGCACGTAAAAGCAGTTCTTCCGTCTCACATTCTGCCAGATTCTGATAAACTGTTTCATGCTCCGGAAGAAAAGTTCCGGTAAACAGCATATACAACATAAGTTTTTCTTCATAAGGCTGCACGTCCATTCCAAGATCTCTGGCCTTCCGAATCCGCTTTGCCATCACAGACAACGGTGCGGCAAACAGCTCCAGCTGTTCTTTTAAGGATTGACTGTCTGTTACCGGTTCTGAAGATAATTTCTGCTCCGGTTCCTCATCTTTCTGATAAATGTGTGTGCCGGACAGCATTTTTTTCAAATGGAACTGATCACGCGCCGTATATAGCCTTCCGCCGACACTCTCATACAGAACTACAAAAGGCTTTTTCTCCAAGTAAATATAAGTCCCCTGATCAAACACAGGCACCCGCTGGATATCTTTCTTCCCTGCCTGCAAAACATGAAGATTTGGCATCACATCGTTCATGACACGGATACGATAGCAACACTCCGCTTGTTTCTTCCAGCTGTCCCATTCCGCTTTTGTGCAGTGACGCCGCACTTCTTCATAGATCACTGCCAGATCTTCGTTCATTTCTCCTGCCAGCAGTTCCTGTTTTGCGAAATTACGGATCAAAACCAGATAAGCATCCCAGCTTTTTCCAAGCCGATTCCTGTTTTTCACCATGTGTGCATACAGCATGGCTTTCCGTTTTACCGGAAGGGAGCTGTTTCTGGAAAAATAATGTAAAACCTCATTGGGCAGCATACCGTTTGCCTTGTTCCAGGAAAGAATGTATGCCTCATACAATCCGGCAATTTTCAGATGTTGTGCAATTCCTTTCTGAAACCATGAAAAATACACATCTCCATACTGGTTGCATTTAATCAAATATCCGCAGATGGTTCTTACCGCTTGCTCTTCCGGAGCCATCCGATATCCCCGGCATAAAAGTTGGAAAAAAAGCGGTTCAAACTGCTTCTGACCAGGTGCCATTGCAAAAATGCGCTGTACAAGTCCACTTGTAAGCCGCCCCTGTTTCATCATCCATACAAGTACACGACGTTCAAAAATATCAAACTGCCGCAGCAGTTCCGGGTGATTACACAGAAGCTTTGCTGTCTCTTCATAAAATACCGGACTGCTGCTTCCGGAAATCATATATTTACGCAACCACTGATATTTCCGCTCCGGATTACGCACCAATGCTTCATCTGTCCGAAGTAAAATCCATATTAGCACCGGATGATTGGGATATTTCAGATAAATCTCACGGATCCGCTTCGTCACATTCCGGATATAGGATGGCGTCTCCCCTATGGTTGTCAGATACAGATAAAATGCACTCAGCGGCGTACGCTGGCTCGTGATCGTTCTTGCCATGTTACGTGAAAGCCGGTCTGCTTCTTCCTTTTCCCCACAAAGTAAGCGGACATAGATTCGATACAGCAACGTCCACTCATTATCCGGATGAATGTGTTCAGCTTCTGTAAACAACAGTTCCATCTCCGTTTTCCATTCTGCTGCCGTTAATTTTTCCCGGCAGAACTCCAGATAATTCTGTTCCATCTGCGCACGTAGTCTTGTACTTTTCCACTCAGCAGATTTTTCCGGATGCTGTACAGGCAAAGTAACCTCAATATGCACCGCCTCTGTCTGAAAGGCCGTTTTCAGTGTGATCTGGCCATAGTTTTTTCCTGCATGGAGCTTACCGGGAATAATCTGATAAGCAAGTTCCGCATGTTTTCCGATAAAATCATACATTCCGATCTGATGTTTTTCTAATCGGATAAATGATGCATCACAGGAAGCTTCCAGATTAATGGCTCCCCACTCCTGTTTCTCAATATCCAGAAAATCGGTCTGTATCTTATGACTTGCCTTATAAATCCGCTCCGGTCGTGCAATACGGATACTGTTTCGTTTCTTTTTGCCGCATCCTACCAGAAACTCTTCCATCTCATGAGTTCCTCTGCCGTGCTGAGTCAGTCCACGATACAGCAGTTGCAGATAACCATTGTCATGCTGCAATACATTCACAAAATAAGGGGACTTGAAAACAAGCAGTGCCTCCTCCCAGTTCAGCTTGCACAGATTTGTAAAATCATTTAACGTCTTAATTGTTCCAATAGAAGATGACAGATAATGTCTGGTGATATCGGCCCTGAATGGCAGCAAATACTCCCCAACATTACTTGTGATCACAAAAACTCCCTGATCAGACATCCCCTCAAACATAGCATCTGCATGATACTGAAACCGAATCTGGATTTCGGTTCCGTGAAATTCCCTTGTCTCACATATCACATGGGGATTTTCGCAGGTTACTATTCCGCGCACTTCCTGTGCACTGCTGCTGTGAAACAGAAACGTTCCCTCAAACACTTCGTTTTCAACCGCTGAAAATCTCAGATCCATATCCGGCAGCAGCAGACATGTTTCTTCATAATTAAATTTTTCCTGTATGATTTCCTGCAATTTTCTCTTCATTTATATAACCTGCTTCCCGGGATTTTGTTTTTTTGTTTGCTTTTTTTCCCGTTTTCTCTATAATAGTAAAGTATAAATCATTTTGAATTTTCTTGCAATGTCAGGAAAATAAGAAAATATGCTTTCTATAGTTAAGTAGTTAAGTGGACGTTCGCAGTCCGCTGTACGACAGGAGTTTTTTCTATTACGGGGAGAAAAAGATATGTTTGAATCATATAAAAATGTACTAAAAAGAGGTGGTTCCCATCTGGTGACATCACTGCGGGCAATCATTTTTGCCGTTTTAACTGGGATTGTACTGGGATTTGTAGGTACTGCCTTTTACTATGGTATGCAGACCGTCACTGCCATGCGGCTGGATCATCCGTGGCTGATCCTTTTTCTGCCGCTGGCCGGTGTTCTGATTGTCTGGCTCTACCATCTGCTGCACGATGAAAAAGATACCGGAACGAATCTGGTATTATCAGCCATTCATTCCAATGAAAACATCCCCCTGCGCATGGCACCACTAATTTTCATCGCCACTCTGCTGACCCATCTCTTCGGTGGTTCTGCCGGACGCGAAGGCGCTGCCCTGCAGCTAGGAGGCAGCATTGGAAATTCACTTGGAAAACTATTTCATTTTGACGAAAAAGACCAACATATCATGATCATGTGTGGGATGAGCGCTGCATTCTCCGCACTGTTTGGCACACCACTGGCAGCGGCGGTTTTTTCTATGGAAGTAGTCAGTGTCGGTATCATGCACTATTCCGCACTGGTTCCCTGTGTGATCGCATCCCTGACGGCTCATGGCATCTCATCTGCCTGCGGTATTGCACCGGAAATCTTTCCAATCGCATCCATCCCGGCTTTCACAGCAAAAAACGCCTTGATCATCGGGATTTTTGCTGTATTGTGTGCCTTGGTCAGCATCCTGTTCTGCACGACACTTCACAATGCGGAACGCTTGTACAAACGCTTTTTTAAAAATCCGTATGTACGTGCACTGGCAGGTGGTCTCATTGTAATTGGTCTGACCATGCTAGTGGGGAATCAGACATATAATGGAACCGGCATGAATATCATCACCGGATGTATGGAAGGAAAAACTGTCTTTCCACTGGCTTTCCTGTTAAAAATGGTTTTTACTGCGGCAACCCTGGGAGCCGGATATAAAGGCGGTGAAATCGTACCAACCCTTTTCATCGGCTCCACATTCGGAACTTTTTTTGCCTCTGCTTTCGGATGTTCTATCCCACTGTGTGCTGCCGTCGGCATGGGAGCCGTGTTCTGCGGAGTCACTAACAGTCCGATCACATCTCTCATGATCTGTTTCGAACTGTTTGGTTTTGACGGAATGCCGTATTTTCTTATTGCCATTGCCTTAAGCTATATGCTTTCCGGATATTACGGACTGTACAGCAGTCAGAAGATCATCTATTCCAAATACAAAACAGAATATATCAACCGGAAGACACATTAATGACTCGTATCTAGCAGCAGGAATACCCAGGCATTCTTGAACTTTGGCTGTTTACAAATTCAGCAAGGAGAACTGCTCCCCGGCATACTGTCGCAGACGAATGAGCAACCGTTTATGTTCTTCCTTCTCCAGATGTGGATCTTCTTTCATCAGAACAGATACTTCATAGGACGCCTTACTCAGCACATCCGCATCCTGAAAGACATCTGCAAGCCGGAATTGATAATCCCCACTCTGACGGATTCCGAAAAAATCTCCGGGGCCGCGCAGTTTCAGATCTTCTCCTGCTATATAAAATCCGTCATTAGACTTATTTAAAATCTCCAGACGTTTGTTCTTTGTCTGTTCTTCTTTTCCCTGCATCAGAATGCAATAAGACTGTGCATCGCCACGACCAACACGGCCACGCAGCTGATGCAGCTGTGCAAGTCCGAAACGTTCGGCGTTTTCAATCATCATAACTGTGGCATTCGGTACATCTACACCGACTTCCACAACTGTCGTTGATACAAGAATCTGGATCTGATCAGCCTGAAATGCCTGCATCACAGCATTTTTCTCATCTGGTTTCATTTTTCCATGAAGTATACCAACCTTAATATCCGATGGAAAAATCTGCTGAAGCTGAAGTGCATAATCCAGAACATTTTCACCTTCTGCCAGTTCACTTTCTTCCACCAGGGGACAGATGATGTACACCTGATGTCCTGCACGGATTTCTTTTTCCATAAATTTGTACGCCGTCTTACGGTACGTTGTATTTACCACACAATTTTTGATGGGCAGACGCTTCGCCGGCACTTCATCAATTACTGAAATATCCAGATCTCCGTATAATATGATAGCCAATGTTCTCGGAATTGGTGTTGCACTCATAACCAGGATATGCGGATGCGAACCTTTCAACGAAAAGGTTTCCCGCTGCTTTACGCCAAAACGATGCTGTTCATCGGTAATGACCAGCGCCAGATTACGATATTGTACCTTTTCCTGAATAAGTGCATGAGTTCCCACTACCAGCGCCGGCTGATCCGATTCCAGTATTGCATAGGCTGCCCGACGTTTTTTTACTCCCATGGATCCGGTCAGCAAAACTACCGGGATTTCGATGCCATTGGCTTCCAAAAAATGTGTCAGTTTTTCATAATGCTGCTGCGCCAGCACCTCCGTAGGTGCCATGAGTGCCGCCTGATAACCATTATGTGCCACTTCCAGCATTGCCAGAAAAGCCACAATTGTCTTACCAGACCCAACATCTCCCTGTACCAGCCGCTGCATAATGCAGGCTTCCCGCAGATCAGAACGAATCTGTGCCACTGCCCGCTTCTGTGCACTTGTCAGTTCATAAGGAAGATGATTCATCAAATCTTCCACAAAAGAATCTTCTGCAAAAGTAAATTCATTTTTTAGTTTCTGTGTATTCTCCTTTGACAACTGCATGCTGAGCAGGAAAAAGAAAAACTCATCAAACACAAAACGGTTTCTTGCAATGATACAGTTCTCCTCACTTTCCGGAAAATGCATATTTTTTAAAGCAAAATTATATTCACTCAAATGATTACGGACACGGATGTCCTCAGGCAGATACTCCATCTCCAACGGAATCTCCGCCATGGCTGCATGCATTGTCTTTACGATCAGATTATTAGTAATGCCCTTGGTCAGACTGTAATGAGGCTGCAACGTCTTTTGTAATGCCTCATATTGCCCCAGGCTAAAGATCTGTGGTTGTTCCATTACAAGCCGCCCCTCTTTCCGGCTTACTTTTCCATAAAAAACATACCAGCCTCCGGGGCGGATCAGGGAACGGATATAAGGACTGCGAAACCAGATCAGACGCAGTGCCTTCGTTTCTCCTTTTACATCCAGCAGTGCCACCTGCTGGCGGGAATGGGTATTTACGGTGGGAGACTTTTTCACGCAGACATAAAGTGCATTTTTTCTGTCTTCTAATAACTGTTCTACCTCACACAAGGCTGGATATTTTTCATAATCACGGGGAAAATATAGGAGTATATCACCGACGGTGTATACTCCTAACTGTTGAAATAACTGTTCTGTTTTTACCCCGATCCCTTTTATTTCACGAATAGGGGAGTTTAAGTTCATACTGTCTCCTTACTCTACAGAAATGACATAGTAATAAATCGGCTGACCGCCAAACTGTACTTCTACTTCACATTCCGGATAGGTTTCTTCAAAATATTTCTGTAATGCATTGACTGCTTCCGGAAGCACTTCTTCTCCATAATAAATACAGATAAAGGAAGATTCCTCATCAATCATCTGCGCTACCATATCTTTTGTAACATCTTCACGATCTGCACCTACAGAAAGAATAGAAGAATCACCGATTCCCATGTAGTCGCCCTCTTTGATTTCCTTGTCGTCAATCACAGTATCACGCACTGCATAAGTAACCTGTCCGGTTTTTACTGCTGCAATCGCTTCCAGCATATTTTCCCGGTTCTCCTCAGGAGATTGCTCTGGAATAAAGTTGATCATGGCAGAAATACCCTGAGGAATCGTTTTGGTCGGAATAACAATGATATCTTTGTCCTCCAACAGCATTGCTGCCTGATTTGCTGCCAGAATAATATTTTTATTATTCGGGAAAATAAAGATATGATCTGCATTGACATGTTCGATCGCATTTAACATATCCTCGGTACTCGGATTCATAGTCTGTCCACCTTCGATCAGATAATCCACACCAAGTCCGTTAAATACTTCGTTGACTCCTTCTCCGATGGAAACAGCAATAAATCCCATATCCTTCTTCGGACCTACAGCTGCTTTTGCTTTTCCTTCCGCTTCTTTTTCCTGTTCTTTTGCGAGTTTCTCTGCGTCTTTGATCAGTTTTTCCTGATGTTCTTCTCTCATATTGTCAATCTTCATACGGGAAAGCTGACCATACGTGAGTGCGCGTTCAAAAGCCTGTCCCGGATGATTGGTGTGCACGTGTACCTTGACAATCTCATCATCAGCCACCAAAACAATGGAATCACCGATGGAATCCAGAAATTCACGGAAACGGTCGATCTCATCCTGTGGAAGCGGTTTTTCAAGAAGGATAATAAACTCTGTACAATATCCAAATTTGATATCTGCCTCTGCCTGAGGAGAAATCTTTGTGATCTTAGGAGCTGCTGCCTCAAACTGGGAATAATCCACTTCTTTTCCATGATATCCGTCGATGGCACCACGGAAAACTTCCAGAAGTCCCTGTCCGCCAGAATCCACAACACCTGCTTCTTTCAGGACTGGAAGCATCTCTGGTGTTCTGGCAAGAGTTTCCTCTGCATGCTGAAAGATCCCGTCGAAAAAAGCATCCAGATCTTCTGCAGCATCAGCAAGCTCTGCTGCTCTGTCTGCTGCAGCTCTGGCTACAGTAAGAATGGTTCCCTCTTTTGGTTTCATAACTGCTTTGTATGCAGTTTCAACGCCTCGCTCCATAGCTGCGGCAATGGCAGGTGCATCCAGATCTGTAAGTTTACGCACACCTCTGGTAAATCCACGCAGAAGCTGTGACAGGATAACACCGGAATTACCTCTGGCTCCACGGAGGGAACCGGAAGAAATTGCCTTTGCCAGGGATTCCATATCCGGATCTGTAAGAGCACCTACTTCAGAAGCAGCAGACATGATGGTAAGCGTCATATTGGTTCCCGTATCTCCATCAGGTACAGGAAACACATTCAGTTCATTAATCCACTCTTTCTTCGCTTCCAGATTCTTTGCTCCGGACAGAAACATTCTGGAAAGTATTTTAGCATCTATGGTTTTGTTATTCACCACAAGTTCCTCCTCTATCCTAATCAATTGCGCGTACACCTTCTACATAAATATCGATCTTATCGATCTCCATTCCTGTAAAGGCCTCGACTTTATATTTGACATTGCTGACAAGGTTGTCTGCAATTGTACTTATATTCACGCCATATGCCACAATAACATGGAAATTCAGGCGGATTTTATTGTCCTCTGTAATGCTGACACTGATTCCATGCTTCAGGCTGTTTCTTCCCAGAAGCTT
>OICV01001037.1_pt1 | contig 10993 bp, 10 predicted proteins | sample 1581361 | NCBI WGS metagenome assembly OICV01 (sample SAMEA3882551, study PRJEB24775) | human gut metagenome | biome: human-associated habitat; feature: intestine environment; material: feces | place: Netherlands | collected 2009/2010 | reverse complement strand
CCGCGATACCGCCGGTATCAACATGGTAACGCTGAAAAAGAACGCCAGAATCGCCAAAGTGCGCCTGGCGGCGGGGCTGGAACTGAAAGACCCGCACCGCTACCGCGTGCGCACCCTGCCCGCAGCCGGCGCGCTGCTCCGCCAGGAGGACACGACCGAGCAGATGAGTCTGTAAGGAGCAAAAAAAGGCAATGTAATCTTTTTCTGCACAAGGCAGGGTAAAGTTCTTGCATTTTGCTTTTTGGTATGTTATATTATAACCTGTATGAGAGTTAGGGCAGGCCGAAACATCCGTTTTGGCTGTGGCCTGAAAAGGAGTTGCTGTTAATCCATGACCGCTTATGAAATCGCGTTCGGCGTTGTGCTGATCATTGTTTCGGTTCTGATCGTTGTGTTCACTTTGTCCCAGACCCAGAAAGGGCAGGGCCTGTCTGCTGCCATTATGGGTGATAGCAGCTTTATGGCTGCCGGCCGCGAGCGTGGCCTGGATGCCAAGCTGGCCAAAGTGACCAAAATCTGCGGCGCTGTTTTCTTTGTAGCTACGCTGCTGGTTGGTGTGCTGAGTGCCCGCTTGTAATTGAATGAAAGGAGAACGGTCTGGCCAATTTTGTTGGCGTTCCGCTTTCCCTTATTCAGGAACCGTCAACGACCCGCCCAATACCGCGGGTCGTTTTTTATGGGAAAAATAAAAAGGTCACAATGGTGCAGGTGCTGCCGCGAAACCAAAGGCCACGCCTGCTATGGAAGGACCCTGCCGGGTGGCAGGGTGACGTAAACGAGGAGTAAAAACAAAGGCATGGGCCGCTGCCTGTGCCCAACCCAAAGGAGAAAACATGACACCATTACAGAAAAATATTCTTGCGGCGTGCAAGCACCGCCCCCAGACCCTGCGTGAACTGCAGAATGCTTTGCAGGTGGATAATTCCCGCCTGCGCAACACCGTAACCGGCATGGTAGCTACCGGTATGCTGTCCGCCCGCAACGGTACCTATGTTCCGGGCTTTGCCGTGATGGAAAATACCGATGCCCCCGCTGGCATTCCCTGCACACTGGTCAAGCTGGCGGCCCGCTTCGGCTTTGCGTCCCGCGATGACGGCACCGGCGATATCTTTATTCCCGGCCGCGCCCTGCATGGTGCTATGCCGCAGGATAAAATCATCATCAAACTGTTCGACCACCCCCGTGTGGAGGGCAGCGCCGAGGGCGAAGTGGTGGAGGTGACCACCCCGCACAACACCTTTGCCGGTACCATTGTGCTGACTGAGGACGGCCGCCTTGCCGTGGAGCCGGACGGCTGCCGTGATGTGCGCATTGTGCTGGATAAAAAAGGCGTCAACGGCGCACAGCTGGGGGATAAGGTCGGTGCTATCCTGACCAACCGCGGCCAGCGCCATATGGACCACCGCTGCGCTGTTGCCGAGCGCTTCGGCACTTCCGACCGTGCAGCAGAGTGCGCCAAGGCTGTGCTGTATGGCCGTGATGTCCGCCAGGAATTCCCGGAGGAGGTATTGGCCGAAGCTCACGCATATGATAACGCTCTCATTGACCCCGCCGAAGCTGCCCACCGCGCCGACCTGCGCGGTCTGCCGATCTTTACTATCGACTCTGCCGAGACCAAGGATATCGACGACGCCATCAGCCTGATGAAGACCCAGAACGGCGGCTATGAGCTGGGCGTTCATATTGCGGATGTCAGCCACTATGTCCGCCCGGACACCGCGCTGGATAAGGAAGCTTATGAGCGCGCAACTTCCATCTATTACGCGGATAAAGTCATCCCCATGCTGCCCACCCAGCTTTCCAACGGCATCTGCAGCCTCAATGAAGGGGAGGAGCGCCTGGCGTTCTCCTGCCTGATGCAGCTGGATGAAAGCGGCAATATCCATAGCTATCAGTTCGTCAAGAGCGTCATCCGCAGCCGTGTCAAGGGCGTTTATAAAGAAATTAACGCTCTGTTGGACGGCTCCAATGACCCGGCTCTGGTGACGAAATATAAAGACGTTATGGCTCAGCTGCCCGCGATGACCGAGCTGTACGAAAAGCGCCTGGCTCTGCGCAAAGCACGCGGCGCGATGGACATCGAATCCGACGAAGCCAAGTTGGTCATGGACGAGGAAGGCCGCTGCGTGGATATCGTCAAGCGCACCCGCGGTGTGTCGGAGTGCATGATCGAAGAGTTCATGCTGCTGGCCAACCAGTGCGCTGCCCACTTTGCCCGGGTCAAGCAGATCCCCTTCGTCTACCGCGTCCACGAGGAGCCGAACGCCGAGAAGCTGGAGCGTCTCCACGCCCTGCTGCAGGCCTGCGGCATCAACGACCACTTCGCCAAGGAGGTGCCCACGCCCAAGGAGCTGAGCGCCATCCTCGAGGGGGTGCGGGGCACGCCGTATGAGCAGATCATCAACACCGGGATGCTGCGCTGTATGTCCAAGGCCCTCTACGAGGAAAAGCCCAAGGGCCACTACGGTCTGGTGCTGAAGGATTACGCCCACTTCACCAGCCCCATCCGCCGCTACCCCGACCTCGCCATCCACCGCATCATGACCGACCTGCTCAAGGGCACCGAGAAGGAGACCATGATCCTCCGCTACACCGACTTTGCAGAGCGTGCCTCCAAACAGTCCAGCGAGCGGGAGGTCGTCGCCATGCAGATCGAGCGGAAGGCCGAGGACTGCTACAAGGCCGAGTATGCCCGCCGCCATCTGGGCGAGTGCTACGAGGGCACCATCTCCGGCGTGACCCAGCGCGGCCTCTTCATCGAGCTGGACAACGGCGTGGAGGGCTTCGTGCCCGCATCCAGCCTGACCCCCTCCGGCACCAGCCTCACCGAGGGCGTCCGTCTGACCGACCCCGCCTCCGGCAAGAGCTGGAGCCTCGGCGACAAGATGATGATCACCATCGTCCGCGCCGACGTCAATCTGGGCAAGATCGACTTCGAGGTCGCCCCTGCCGCCAAGAACTGAGGAGGGGAAAACATGAGCATCCGTCATGCAGTCCCCGCCGATGTGGACACGCTGGCCGACATCGAAGCGGCATCCTATCCGCCCGCCGAGGGGGCGTCCCGGCAGAGCATCGCCGGGCGGGTGGCCGTCTACCCGGATCATTTCTGGCTGCTGGAGGAGGACGGCGGGGTGAAAGCCTTCGTCAACGGCCTCGTCACCGACCAGCCCGACCTCACCGACGCGATGTACGACGACCCCCATCTTCACACGCCGGAGGGCAGCTGGCAGATGATCTTCAGCGTCGTCACCGCCCCGGCCCATCGGCGGGAGGGCTGTGCGTCCCGTGTTTTGCGGCAGGTCTGTGCCGACGCAAAGGCCGCTGGCCGCAGGGGCGTCGTGCTCACCTGCAAGGAGAGGCTCATCGGCTTCTACGCCCGGTTCGGCTTCGTGGACGAGGGTGTGTCCGCCTCCACCCACGGCGACGTCGTCTGGCATCAGATGCGCCTGACCTTTTGAACCTGTTTCTGTTCCGCCCCCGGCGCGCTGGGGGCGGATTTTTTTGTCAGAAATGCAACTGATAACAGTTGCAAAATGGAGCGGAGAAGCGTATAATGGAGGCAGAGGAGGGAAAGGCTTATGGGACAGAAGGAAAAGCTCATCCGCAGGCTGAAGGAGAGGCCGAGGGATTTTACCTTTGAAGAAGCGGAGACGCTTCTGGGCTATCTGGAATTTATCCGCTCCAACAAGGGCAGGACGAGCGGGTCGCGGGTGATGTTCAGCAGCCCGGAGCATGGGACGATCTTGCTCCACAAGCCCCATCCTCAGAAAGAGCTGAAGGGCTATCAAGTCAAGCAGCTGGTCGATTTTTTGGAACAGGAGGGCCTGATATGAAGAATACGATGGAGTATAAGGGCTATCTTGGCAGCGTGGAATTTGACGAAGAAGAGGGCCTGCTTTTTGGCCGTGTAATGGGCATCCGCTCGCTCATCTCCTACGAAGGGGAGAGCGCGAAGGAGCTGCTGGAGGATTTCCACGGCGCGGTGGACGATTACCTCGAACTGTGCCGCGCGGAGGGAAAAACGCCGGAGACGGCCTACAAGGGGAGCTTCAACGTCCGCATCTCGCCGGAACTGCACAAGCAGCTGGCCGTCTATGCGATGGAACACGATGTCTCCCTCAACCACTGCGTGGAGCAGGCGCTGGAAAAGGCGCTGGCGCAGAAATAACAGGAACGCTCATATTGTTTTGTCCGCCCCCGGTGCGCTGGGGGCGGATTTTTTATGCAAACGGGGCGGTTTGCTGAAAAGTGCGTCAACTGGATGGTTTTGCTTGTTGTCCGCGGCGGGTGCGCAGGGTATACTGTTGCCATAAGGACGGCACAGAGATGTCGAAAAAGCGACCGAAACAGGGAGGTTTCTCTATGTACTATTCCAGTGGCAACTATGAGGCTTTTGCAACGCCGAAAAAGCCGGAGGGCGTCGAGCACAAATCGGCTTATCTCATCGGTTCCGGTCTGGCGGCCCTGACGGCGGCCTGCTATCTGGTGCGGGACGGCCAGATGAAAGGCGGGCATGTGCACGTGTTCGAGAAGGACCCTATCCCCGGCGGGGCCTGCGACGGCTATAAGTACGACGTGGGCTATGTGATGCGGGGCGGCCGCGAGATGGACAACCATTTTGAGGTCATGTGGGATCTGCTGCGCTCCATCCCCTCACTGGAGACCGAGGGGGCCAGCGTGCTGGACGAATATTACTGGCTGAACAAGGCTGACCCCAACTACTCCCTCTGCCGCGCGACGGTCAACCGCGGCGAGGACGCCCACACCGACGGAAAGTTCGGCCTGTCCGATAAAGGCGCCATGGAGATCATGAAGCTCTTCTTCACGCCTGACGAGGCGCTGCAGGATAAGAAGATCACCGATTACTTCGATGACGAGGTGCTTGGCTCCAACTTCTGGCTCTACTGGCGGACCATGTTCGCCTTCGAGAACTGGCACAGCGCCCTCGAGATGAAGCTCTACCTCAAGCGCTATATCCACCACATCGGCGGCCTGCCCGACTTTACCGCCCTCCGCTTTACCCGCTACAACCAGTATGAGTCCATCATCCTGCCCATGGTGGCCTACCTGAAGGACCACGGCGTCCAGTTCCACTACGACACCAAGGTGGTGGACGTCCAGTTCAGCCTTGAGCCGGGCAGGAAGCAGGCCGTGGGCGTTACAGTGGACCACAAGGGCGAGGTGACGACCATCGACCTGACCGAGAACGACCTGCTCTTTATCACCAACGGCGGCTGCGTGGAAAGCTGCACCGTGGGTGCACAAAACAAGGCGGCGGGCTTCGACCCCGCCATCCGGCCGGGCAACGGCTGGGATCTGTGGAAGAAGATCGCGGCGCAGGACCCCGCCTTCGGACACCCGGAAAAGTTCTGCTCGGAGCCGGAGCGGAGCAACTGGGAGAGCGCCACCATCACCACGCTGGATGAGAAGATCCCGCAGTATATCCAGAAGATCTGCAAGCGCGACCCCTTCAGCGGCCGCACCGTCACCGGCGGCATCGTCACCGTGAAGGACTCCAGCTGGCTGCTGAGCTGGACCCTCAATCGCCAGCAGCAGTTCCGCGACCAGCCCCGGAACCAGCTCTGCGTCTGGGTCTACGGCCTGTTCAGCGACAAGCCCGGTGACTACGTCAGGAAGCCCATGCGGGACTGCACCGGCCGGGAGATCTGCATGGAGTGGCTGTACCATCTGGGCGTGCCGGTGGAGGACATCGCCTCGATGGCCGAGAACAGCGCCAACACCGTGCCGGTGATGATGCCCTATATCGACGCCTTCTTCATGCCCCGGGCCAAGGGCGACCGCCCCGACATCGTGCCCGAGGGGGCAGTGAACTTCGCCTTCCTCGGCCAGTTCGCCGAGACGGCCCGGGACACCATCTTCACCACCGAATACTCCATGCGCACCGGCATGGAGGCCGTGTACACCCTGCTGGACATCGACCGGGGCGTGCCGGAGGTCTGGGGCAGCACCTACGATGTCCGCGCCCTGCTCGACGCGGCGGTCAAGCTGCGGGACGGCAGGAAGCTCACGGATATGGAGCTGCCCCTTATGGGCCGCATCGCCCTGAAGGAAGCGCTGAAAAAGATCGAGGGCACCGACCTCGAAAAGCTCCTGCGCCGCTACAACGCCATCTGAGCAAGGCTCATTTTCAGAACGATATTCCTCCCAAACACAGAAGACCGGATGCTGCACGCCTGAGGCAGGAAGCAGCACCCGGTCTTTTGTGCTGATTTGCGCGAGATTTCATAAAAAGTCGTACCCATAAAGGAGATTATTGTACAGGATGACCAGATTTGGGCTTGCCCTTTCGGCGGTTCTGTGGTAAGCTTAGAGCAAAGAGCGCGGCACGGCAGAAGAGAGGCTGTGCCGCCAAAGGTCCGGAACATAAAGGAGGTCATTTCTCGTGAAACACTTTATTTCTCGCCGCAATTTCCTGAAGGCCGCCGGTGTCACCGCCGCTGCCTCGGCCATGGCCGCTGCCGTCCCGCAGGCTTCTGCCGGCTGGCTGACGGGCAAGGACGCCGCCGTCACCATCCTGTACACCAACGACGTACACACCTACATTGATAACAAGTCCCCCAAGCTGACCTATGCCGCCATCGCCGCCCTGAAGCAGGGCTATGTCGATGAGGGCAAGCCCGTCCTGCTGGTGGACGCAGGCGACCACATTCAGGGCACCGCCTACGGCTCGATGGACGACGGCGCGACCATCATCGAGCTGATGAACGAGGCGGGCTACGATGTGGCCACGCTGGGCAACCACGAGTTCGACTACGGCATGGCCCGCGCCAAGGCCGTCCTCAAGGAAGCGGACTTCCCCTATGTCTCCTGTAACTGGGTGGACCTGCGCACCGGTCTGCGCGTCCTGCCTGCCGTCAAGCTGTTCCCCGCAGGCGGCAAGTGGATCGCATTCGTGGGCATCACCACCCCCGAGTCCTTCACCAAATCCACCCCGGCCTACTTCATGAACGCCAAGCAGACCAAGTACATCTACGACATTCTGGGCGGTGACGACGGCAAGAAGCTGTACGACGCCGTGCAGAAGGGCATCGACAAGGCCAAGGCACTGGGCGCAGACGTCATCATCGGTCTGGGCCATCTGGGCGTTGACCCCTCCTCCTCTCCGTGGACCAGCGAAGAGGTCATCGCCAACACCACCGGCTTCGACGCCTTCATCGACGGCCACTCCCACACCGTTATGGAGAACAAGCAGGTCTACGACGCCGCCGGTAAGGCCGTCACCCTGACCCAGACCGGCTCCTACCTCGCCAACGTCGGCAAGATGACCCTCGCCGAGGACGGCACCATCACCACCGAGCTGATCTCCACCGCAGACGTCTCCGACGCCGCCGTGGCCGCTACCGCCGCAACGTGGATCAAGGAAGTGGACGAGATGCTGGGCGAGCAGATCGCCGTCACCGACATCAACTTCTACATCAGCGACCCCGCCACCGGCAAGCGCCGCATCCGCTCGGGCGAGACCAACCTCGGCGACTTCGTGGCCGACGGCATCTACACCTACTTCAACGAGATCGAGCAGCTGGACTGCGACATCGCCATGATGAACGGCGGCGGTATCCGCACCGACGTGAGCGCGGGCGCCTGGTCCTTCAAGACCTGCAAGCAGATCAGCCCCTTCGGCAACGTGGCCTGCCTGATGGCTGTCACCGGCCAGCAGATCCAGGATGCGCTGGAGTTCGGTGCCCGCTTCGTCGGCCCGGAGGGCAAGGAGAACGGCGGCTTCCTGCACGTTGCCGGTGCGACCTATGAGATCCACACCGACATCCCCAACACCGTCCTCACCGACGACAAGAACGTCTGGCAGGGCAGTGCCACCGGCACGCCCCGCGTCCAGAACGTGCGCATCTACGACCGAAAGACCGGCACCTATGAGCCGCTGGACCTGAACCGCACCTACGCGCTGGCCGGTATGAACTACACCCTGCGCAATCTGGGCGACGGCTTCGCCATGTTCGACGGCGCAGAGCTGATCAAGGACTATGTCGCGGAGGACTACCTCGTCATGTCCACCTACGCCATGATCTTTGACGGCGCGACCGAGGGTATGCCGGTTCTGGCAAGCGCCAACAGTCCGCTGGCAAGCTACCCCGGCTACCTGCTGGATTATGAGGATCCGCATGGCGCAGGACGCATTCAGGTCGTCTGAGGGATTTAGAGTGCATTCCCGGCAGTAGCCCTCTCCGTCATTGCTTCGCAGCGGCTCTCTCGTAGCGGCATGCCCTCTCCGTCACCTTCGGTGACACCTCTCCCATAGGGAGAGGCACTGGCGTGCCGGTCAGGCCCACGCGGGACGAGCAAAGTTTGATTTTATCGTAAACAGTAGTGCCCTGCTATAGAGGGCAGCAGCTTCTAGACAAGAGAACTTTGTCAAGCTGTTGTGAATCTCTGTAGCAGGGCACTATATTTTATGCCATATTGGGCTTTCAGCGGTCAGCGGAAAGTGGCCCGATACGCCAGTGGCTCCCCCTTTGGGGGAGCTGGCGAGCGGAGCGAGACTGAGAGGGCTAGGCCGCTGACAGGGAGAGGCTTTCCTCCTGCGGCGGCTTAACCCTTCGCAAACAACCCCTTCAGCACCAGAGGGGTGATGATGGAGGACACGACGATGAGGAGGATGACTGCCGTGAAGAAGACGGAGTCCACCACCCCCACGCCGAGGCCCTTCTGGGCCACGATGAGGGCCACCTCGCCGCGGGTCATCATGCCGACGCCTACCTTGAGGGAGTCCGGCCAGCTGAAGCGGCAGACTTTCGCGGCAAGGCCGCAGCCGATGATCTTGGTGATGAGGGCCACCACCACGAAGCAGACGCTGAAGAGCAGGATGGTGGGGGTGAGGCCGCTGATGTCGGTCTTGAGGCCGATGCTGGCGAAGAAGACGGGGGAGAAGAGGGTGTAGCTGCTGATGTCCACCCGGCGCTCGATGTAGGACGCATCCTCAAGGGAGCAGAGCACGATGCCCGCGATGTAAGCGCCCGTGATGTCGGCGATGCCGAAATACTGCTCGGCGATGTAGGCCATCGCAAAGCAGAAGGCGAGGCTGACGATGGTGATGCGCTGGGTGTGGGGGTTGCGATGGTCCAGCCAGAGCATGGCCTTGTGGATGATGAGGCCGATGACGATGGCGGCCGCGAAGAAGAGGATGGTGTCCATCAGCACCTCCACGAGGCTGGTGTCCGAGCCGCCGCTGGCACCCAGCACGCAGGTGAGCACCACGATGCCGATGACGTCATCAATGACGGCGGCGCTGACGATGGTGGTGCCGAGGAAGCTCTTGAGCTTGCCCAGCTCCTGCAGGGTGGCCACGGTGATGGAGACGCTGGTGGCCGTCATGATGGTACCGATGAAGAGGGCACGGTAGAACTCGGTGCTGCCCACCGCCGCAAAGCCGTAGAAGAGGCTGTAGAGCAGGGTGCCGCCCGCCAGAGGCACCGCCACGCCCACGCAGGCGATGAGGGTGGCGATGGGGCCAGCCCGCATCAGCTCCTGCAGGTTGGTGCCGAGGCCGGTGTTGAACATCAGCAGCACGACGCCGATCTCGGCGAAGATGGCGATGGAGTCGCTGGGCTGGACGAGATTCAGCAGACAGGGGCCGATGACGAGGCCCGCGATGATCTCGCCCACCACCTGCGGTGCCCGGCATTTGCGGGCCAGCAGCGCAAAGAACTTGGCGCTGATGAGGATGATGGCGAGGTTCCTGAAGATGGAATACATAGATGATCCTTCCTTTGACGTTAGCAATCGTGCCGCTCCCCGAAGAGGCCCTGCCCCGCGCAGGCGGGCGGAAGGGGAGAAGAACACTTTTTATTATAGTCCTCCTCTCGCCGGAATGTAAAGGAAAACCGCCTCAGAAACGGCCAAGAATGCCATGTAAAGAAGATATGACAGGCATACCGGGAAACCATAAAGAGAATGGCAGGGCAGAATGCGAAAAAAATCGCGCAGAAAAGCTTGACAATTTTCGCTGGGCTTGCTATAATAAGTTGCTGTCTGAACAGACACGCCGCACAGCCTGCGCGACGCCGCGCGGTCTGTGTACCCTTGGCCTCATAACCTTGAGGCCCTTAAGTCCAAAAGGAGGTGCTACAAAATGGCAAAGTACGAAACCATGCTGATTACCAGCGCTGCTCTCGACGAGGAGGCTTCTTCCGCCCTCATCGGCAAGTTCAAGTCCCTGATCGAGGCAAACGGTACCATCGATTCCATCGATGAGTGGGGCAAGCGCCGTCTGGCCTACCCCATCAACGATGAGGAGGAGGGCGTCTACACCGTGATCAACTTCACCGCCGATCCCAGCTTCCCCGCTGAGCTTGACCGTGTGTACAAGATCACTGAGGGCGTTATGCGCAGCCTGATCGTTGCCCACGAGGAGTAATCTTTTCGTGACGAAAAAGGAGTCCGTATTATGTTGAATGTTGTAGCGATTATGGGCCGCCTCGTGGCGGACCCCGAGCTTCGCACCACCCAGAACGGCACCAATGTGTGCAGTTTCCGCATTGCGTGCGACCGCAACTTTGCCCGTCAGGGCGAGCAGCGTCAGGCCGATTTCATCGACATCGTCGCATGGCGCCAGCAGGCAGAGTTCGTCTCCAAGTATTTCCAGAAGGGCAGTCTGATCGCCATCGAAGGCAGCCTCCAGACCCGCCAGTATCAGGACAAGAACGGGAACAACCGCACGGCTGTGGAGGTCGTGGCGAACAACATCAGCTTTGCAGGCCCCAAGAACTCGAATGGCAGCAATCAGGGCGGCAGCAGCTATCAGAATGCTGCGCCGTCCTACCAGAACGCAGCGCCTGCCCGCCCGGCTGCTGTGGAGGCAGCTCCCAGCTACTCCGCCGGAAACGCAGACGACTTCGCCGTCATCGACGACAGCGACGACCTGCCGTTCTGATCCCGAACCGGTGTGAACCGTAAAAATCCAACAGGAGGTAATAAGCAATGGCTTTTGAAAGAACCGAAGGCTCTCGCCCCGCGCGCC
>OICV01001036.1_pt1 | contig 11018 bp, 10 predicted proteins | sample 1581361 | NCBI WGS metagenome assembly OICV01 (sample SAMEA3882551, study PRJEB24775) | human gut metagenome | biome: human-associated habitat; feature: intestine environment; material: feces | place: Netherlands | collected 2009/2010 | reverse complement strand
TTTTATCGGCAAGCTCTTTTATTTTTTCGAGTGTCAATGCCTGTTCTTTTGAAAATCCACCTGCCATAACTCTTGTTAAACTGCTCATGCAGGCTTCACAGCCAAGCTTTTTTCCGATATCGACACAAAGTGTACGGATATATGTTCCGGCAGAGCAGGTGACAATAAAACGTGCCTTGTTGTCTTTTACAGATAAAACCTGAATATCCTTTAACGTGACTGGTACTGCCTTTCGCTCAACAATTTTTCCTTCTCTTGCAAGCTGGTACAATTTTTTTCCATCAATTTTCTTTGCTGAATACATAGGCGGTATCTGATCATAAGTTCCCCCAAAGGAACAAATTGCCTGTATAATCTCTTCCGGCGTTTTTGAAACATCATGTGTCTTTAAAACATTTCCCCAGATATCCTCCGTGTCTGTTTGAACACCAAATGTTACCTCTGCCTCGTAAGTTTTCCAGTGATCCGGCAATAGATCAAATGTCTTTGTTCCAAGACCTAATCCGACAGCCAGAACACCTTTGGCCTGCGGATCAAGTGTACCAGTATGACCAATTTTTTTCTGGTGCAAAATACCTCTAAGCTTTGCCACAACATCGTGTGAGGTATACCCCTGCTCCTTCCAGACTGCAATTAGTCCATTATAATGCTCTGCCTGCATAATCCTCCTTCGGAATGCGATTTACGATCTCCGTAATAATCTCATCCGGCTTCTTATGATAAAACGTGCATCCTGATGCACGAACATGACCTCCGCCGCCAAATGAAACTGCCAGCTCACTGACATTCACAACATGGTTTGAGCGGAAACTGCATTTCCATACGCCCGACTCTATTTCATATAAGAATACTGCTGTGTCTACACCACGAATATTTCGAAGCTCACTTACAACGCTGTCAAGTTCTGCTGATGTAATATGAAATCTCTCCATCTCCTTAGTTTCCATATAAGACCATACGAAAAAGCCATCAAGAAGCTGTGCAGCTTTAGATATTGCATAAGCGCTCGCCCTTGTTTCATTAAAGCTCTTCTCATAAAAAGTCTTCTGAATCAAATCAGTAAATGGAATGCCAAATGCAATCAGCTTTGCCGCGCGTGTAAGTGTATCTGGTGTTACATTGGAATATTGGAACACGCCAGTGTCGTGAACCATTCCTGTATAAAGACACATCGCCACGTTGTAGTTGATCTTATCTTCCTCGAAAAGTGTATAAAGTACCTCACATGCAGAACCGATCTCACCCTTTACATAATTGACATCACCAAAAACAGGATTACTTATATGGTGATCAATCATTACACGCTTCTTTGCACTGTCAAAAAGTTCTTTTCCTGCACCAATACGGTCTAAATCTGCACAATCAAGTGAATATACCACATCATATACCTCAGGCTTGACAGTATGACGAATAACTGCTGTATCTGGGAGCATATCAAAAACAGATGGATATGGCTCTAAGTACACATCTGCCTCATAACCATAATTATCCTTTAAATAATGATACAGGGCAAGACACGAGGAGATGCAGTCTCCGTCTGGATGAAGATGGCCTACAATTGCCGTCTTCCTGACATTTGCAAACTCCGCACGCAGCATCTCTATTGTGTCGTTCGGGCGTTTTTACATCGCTTATGCCTCCTTTCCCTCGGAGCTTTCTGCCGGCTCTTTAGCTGCAAGTTCATTTGCAACTTCATCAATCAGACCCGTCATATGAACACCATACTCGATGGACTGGTCTAACACAAAAGTAAGCTCTGGTGTGTTTCTCAAATTTACAGATGATGCAAGCATTCTTCTGATATAAGGCTTTGCATTCTTCAAACCTTCCATTGTACTTTTTTGTGCTTCCTCGTTTCCTAAAACACTGATATAAGCCTTACAATACTTTAAGTCAGGCGTAACTTCTGCCATGACAACTGTTGTCATCGGATGGATTCTTGGATCTTTAATTTCCTGCTGGATAATACGGCTGAGTTCTCTCTGAACCTCAGCGTTAATTCTGATATTTTTAATACTATTTTTACGCATATTTTCTCCTTAACTATCTTTGAAAAGCCATGACATTGCTGCCATGGCTTTGTTTTGTTGCAGCTTATCTCGGAACCTCTTCCATGATATAAGCCTCTACGATATCATCAATCTGAATATCGTTGAACTTTTCAAATACAAGACCACACTCGTAGCCTTCCTTTACTTCCTTTACATCGTCCTTGAAACGCTTTAATGATGCCAGTGAACCCTCGTAGATCTGCTCGCCTTCTCTGGAAATACGGATCTTGCAGCCTCTCTGGAACATACCATCTGTTACATAGGAACCAGCAATGTTTCCAACACCTGATGCCTTGAAGATCTGACGAACCTGTGCATGACCTATTACCTTCTCCTCGTAAATCGGATCAAGCATACCCTTCATAGCAGCTTCTACATCAGCGATTGCCTGATAGATAACACGGTACAGACGAATCTCAACCTTCTCGCGCTCTGCTACTGATTTTGCCATTGCATCTGGACGAATATTAAATCCGATAATGATTGCATTTGATGCAGATGCCAAAGATACATCAGACTCATTGATTGCACCAACACCACTGTGAATAATCTTAACAACAACTTCTTCATTAGACAGCTTCAATAAGGACTGCTTTACAGCCTCAACAGAACCCTGAACGTCAGCCTTAACGATCAAATTCAGTTCCTTTAAGCTTCCTTCCTTAATCTGGGAATTTAAGCTGTCAAGAGTAAGCTGTGTCTTTGTGTCAGCCAAAAGCTTTTCTCTGTTCTCTTTAATAAAGGTCTCAGCAAAGCTTCTTGCCTCTTTCTCATTCTCAGTGTTGACAAAGATCTCACCTGCATTTGGAACATCATTCAGACCAAGAATCTCAACTGGCATAGACGGAGTTGCTTCTTTTACTCTGCGTCCCTTGTCATCGATCATTGCACGAACCTTACCATAGCATGATCCTGCTGCAACATTGTCACCAACATGAAGTGTACCCTTCTGAACAAGGATTGTTGCAACTGGTCCACGGCCCTTATCAAGCTGTGCCTCGATTACAAGACCTCTTGCCTTACGATTTGGATTTGCCTTAAGATCCTTTAACTCTGCATCAAGCAAGATCATCTCAAGCAAGGTATCAATTCCCTCATGTGTCTTTGCAGATACTGGAACGAAGATGGTCTGACCACCCCAATCCTCTGCAATCAGCTCATACTCAGAAAGCTCCTGCTTTACACGCTCGATGTTTGCAGTTGGCTTATCAATCTTGTTTACTGCTACGATAATATCAACACCTGCTGCCTTTGCATGGTTAATCGCCTCGATTGTCTGCGGCATAACACCATCGTCTGCTGCAACAACAAGTACAGCGATATCAGTTGCCTGAGCACCACGCATACGCATTGCTGTAAATGCCTCATGACCTGGTGTATCAAGGAATGTAATATCCTGTCCATTGCACTTAACCATATAAGCACCGATATGCTGTGTAATTCCGCCGGCCTCTCTTGAAATTACGTTAGTTGAACGAATAGCATCCAGTAAGGAGGTCTTACCATGGTCAACGTGACCCATAACGCAGACAACCGGAGGTCTTGAAACCTTTGTCTCTTCCGGATCATCTTCTTCACGAAGAAGTTCCTCAATTACGTCAACCTTTACTTCCTTCTCACAGATATAGTTAAACTCTAATGCAATTTCCTCTGCCTGCTCAAATGTCAGCTCAGCATTAATTGTCATCATGGTGCCCTTCATAAAGAGTGACTTTACGAGTGCTGCCGGCTGCAGCTTCATTGCTTCAGCTAACTCTGCCAGTGTTAAAGTCTCTGGAATTGTAATTGTCTTAATTCCGTCATCTTCTTCTGCCTTTGGCTGTGGCTCTGGCTTCTTACTGTTTTGCTGCTTCATCTTAGAGATATTGCGAGTATTCTCTGTGAATCTGGTATTCTTCTCCTGATTCTGTCTTTCCTTCTCGCGAATCTCACGCTCTTTCTTATTAAGACCTTTGCCGCCTCTTGCCTCGCTCTTGGTCATTCCTGTGCCCATAGAATCAAGATTTTCTCTCTCGGTTCTCTGGCCCCTTGCACCGTCACGTCTCTGACCGTAACCGCCCTGACCATTTCCATCACGTCTCTGGCCATCTCTCTGACCATAGCCGCCCTGACCATTTCCGTCACGTCTCTGGCCATCTCTCTGACCGTAGCCGCCCTGACCGTTTCCGTCACGTCTCTGACCATAGCCGCCCTGATTATTTCCATCACGTCTCTGACCATCTCTCTGGCCATAGCCGCCTTCTCTTCTCTGACCGCCCTGGCCATTTCCATCACGTCTCTGGCCGTCTCTCTGGCCATAGCCGCCTTCTCTTCTCTGACCGCCCTGGCCGTTTCCATCGCGTCTTTGTCCATTCTGACCATTTCCGCCATCACGTCTGGAATTATCTCTTCTATTTCCATCGTTTGTGGATCTTGAATCATTTCTGTCGTTTTTTGTATTTTCTCTTGTCATAGTCTCCTTCGGTGCCTCAGTCTTTGCCATCTCCTGTGCTTTTTCTGCCGGCTTTGTGCTCTCTGTTCTCTCAGCAGCCTTTTCCTGCTTATCGACAGACTTTTCTGCCTTGTCACCTTCCGGCTTCTTCGCACTGTCTGGACGCTTCTTTTTAGAAATTGACTTTGTGCTGTTTTCCGGATGAAACAACAGACGAAGCTTCTTCTTTGGTGCGCCATCCTTGTCAGCTGCAGCATCAGCTGGCTCTACTGGCTTTTTGAATGCCTTACGCACTTCTTCTACCATTGTATCCTGAAGCATAGTTGCTCTTGTTACACCACTCATACCCTTGCTGGAGCATAAGCTGATAATTTCACTTTCTTCTCTTTTTAATTCCTTGGCTAAATCATGGATGTTCAGTTTTGCCATAAATGTATCACCGACCCTTTTCTTTACTTATTGTCCAACTGTTTCTCTATTGCTTTCGCAAAACCGCCGTCAAGAACTGCAAGCGATGCGCGAAACTCCTTTCCGATTCCGTGACCGAGCAGTTCCTTCTGCGAGTAACATGCAAAAGGTACCTGATAATACTTACACATATCACTAAACTTCTTTTTCGTGTTATCAGAAGCATCCTCTGCCACAATAATCAGACGTGCCTTTCCTGTCTTCACTGCCTTTTCGGCTGCAAATTCGCCACTCGCAATTTTACCTGCGCGTTCTGCTAATCCCAAAAGGGATATTACTTTATCGTTCAATCTGCTCCAACTCCTTTTTCAGATCATCGTAGCATTGCTGCGAAACCTCTGTTTTTAAAGCTCGTTCAAGAGCTTTTTTCTTTCTGGCCAGCTCAAGACAGGCCATACTACTGCATATATATGCACCTCGTCCATTTTTCTTGCCAGTCAGATCAAATCCAATCGTTACCCTTTCAGGATCCTCACTCGGTGAGCAAACGATACGGATCAGTTCCTTTTTACTTTTTCTTTCCCCGCATCCCACACACTGACGCATCGGAATTTTTTTTACAGCGGCCACTCTATCACCTCTTATTCCTGACCCTCATTGTCCTGTGCTGTCTCCTCGGACTGCTCAGTTTCTTCTGCTGCGCTAAAGTCGATCTCATCAAACAGACCTTCCTCCTCAGCCTGGCTCTCACTCTTGATATCAATCTTATAGCCTGTCAGCTTTGCAGTCAGACGTGCGTTCTGACCTGCCTTGCCAATAGCAAGTGACAGCTGGCTATCTGGAACTACAACAAGCGCTGAATGCTCATCATCATCAACTGCTACGAAAATAACCTTTGATGGGCTGAGTGCATTCTCAATAAACTGTGCTGCATTCTCATCCCAATTGATGATATCAATTTTCTCACCGCCAAGCTCATCTACAACAGCATTTACACGAGAGCTGTTAACACCTACACATGCACCAACAGCATCTACGTTCTCATCATGAGAACAAACAGCCATCTTTGTTCTTGATCCAGCCTCTCTGCTGATTGCCTTGATCTCAACAGTTCCGTCCTTAATCTCGGCAACCTCAGCCTCAAACAATCTCTTTACTAACTCCGGACGAGAACGGGAAAGAAGAATCTTTGGTCCCTTCGGCAGATCCTTTACTTCTACGACATAGAACTTCATTCGGGTATTGACCTTATATTCCTCACCCTTAATCTGCTCGCCTGCCATTAAGGTAGCCTCTGCCTTTCCAAGATTTACACTGACATTTACGGTAGTTGACTTTCCATCCTCGCCTCTACGCTCAAAATGTCTTGAAATTACACCGCTTACTAAATCTCTCTCCATTAATTTATAGCGCTCATAAACAGCACGATTTTCTTCCTCTCGAAGCTTCTGAAGGATAATTGCCTTTGCAATCTGTGCAGCAATGCGGCCAAACTCCTTGGAATTTACCTTTACATAAACGGTAGAACCATAAACAGCCCTCTTGTCAAGAATCTTTGCATTAGGAAGACTGATCTGAGTCTGCTGATCTTCTACATTCTCTACTACTTCCTTTGCCATATTGATCTCATACTCGCCTGTATTGTAATCCATATTTACGACAATATTGTCGCTCTTTCCAAAATGATGCTTACAAGCCTGAACAAGTGACTCCTCGATTGCCTTTAAGACAACTTCCTTTCTGATATTCTTCTCTTTTTCAAGGACATTTAATGCTTCCATCAATTCCGTATTCATTATGTTCTCTTTCCTTTCTCTATTTCCTTATCCACTCTTCACAAAGCAATGCAATATGAGTGAATCGTTACCTTGCTTTTAGAAATCTAGCGCCAGACGAATCAACGCAATGTTGCTTCTTTCAAGCACCAGTGTTTTTTCATCATCCAGCATAAGGGTAACGGTTGTCTTGTCGTATGCGTTAAGCAGCCCGGTATATTCCTTACAGCCTTCTACTGCACGAAACAGTCGAACTTCAACTTCTTCACCAATGCTTCTTGCAAAATCCTTATCCTTCTTTAATGGTCTTCCAAGACCCGGAGAGCTTACCTCTAAAATATAGCTTTCTTCAATACAGTCATCTGTATCTAAAATAGGATCTGCCTCACGGCTTACCACCTCACAGTCATCTACTGCGATACCGCCCTCTTTGTCAATGTAGACACGCAGATACCAGCTTCCTGCCTCTTTAACATACTCCACATCAACCAGCTCAAATCCATGCTTCTGTGTGATCGGCAAAAACAGATTTTCTGCATATGCTTCAATCTCTTCTTTTCTTCTCATACTCCTGCCCTTTCCCGCCGCAAGCCTAATTCTTGCCGTTTGCTGCAGCGTATCTGCCTGTTTTGCAACTACTCTCTGAATAGTTATATTTTCTTGTGGGTATTTACATAGAAAGAGTGGACTCGCAAGCCCACTCTTTACCATAAAAACCTATATAACCTTTATAACATATATTTTCCTAAAGGTCAAGTGTTTTTTAGTCTCCAATAATGTTTACAACACGAACAGGTTCAGTACTGTAATTGTATTTACTGATAGTTACCTGACCAAGAGACAAAGCTGCATGAAGAATTTTGCCGTCTCCAAGATACATAACAACGTGATCAATTGTTCCTGTTGCATCAGCATAAAACAAAAGATCACCTGGCTTTGCTTCGTTAAGTGTAATCTGTGTGCCTCTTGTTGCCTGCTCACGCGATGTTCTTGGAAGAGAAAAGCCTGCACTCGCATAACACTGCTGTACGAAGCTTGAACAGTCAATTCCTCCTGTCAGACTTGTTCCGCCATACACATATGGTGTTCCAATATACTGCTCACCAAATGTTAAGATCTGCTGACGTGTCGGAGAACAATCTGAAATGCTGCTCCACGGAATTGCCTCAACAAGATAAAAGCCTGTCTTTACATAGTCATCATTTATATAACCATATGTACTGTTAAATGCAATTTTCAGCCAGTCTCCGTATTTTTCTTCCACTATCTGCTTTTCGTTTGCATTAAGTGTCGTCCAAACCTCATACTCAAGACCAGGACCGCTTCTGACATTTAGTTTTTCCGTTGTCACCTCAACCATCTGCATACAGTGCTCAAGTGCAACTTCCTTTGCCTCTTCACCTGTCACACAATTTTCAGACCAAATATAGCCATCAATACCGCCAGAGCTTATGTGCCACCAGCCGTTTCCCATATCCTCAACAAGCTCACCACCGGAATACTTTGTCAGCTTTCCGATAATAGTACCGTCTGTTGTTGGCTGATTTCTTACATTTAGATACGTATTGACCTTTGATGCAATAAACATATTCGTATAATGATTCCACACATCCTCGCGCGGATCTTCATGTTTTTTTACTGTTTTTTCTGCCTCAGAAGCCTTTGTGGCATCCTCTGTTTTTTCCTCTAAAGATGTCTCTTCGCTTTCTGCAACTTCCTTTTTGCTCTCGCTCTCAATAGTCTGCTTCAAATTTTGCTCTGCAAGTGTCTGCTGTTCATTTTGTTCAATTGCATCCTTTGTTTCCTCAGCCGAAGATAAGGAAGGCTTTTTGCCTTCAAAGATGCCAAATCCATTTGTCACATGAAAAGCAGCCGCTGCCACTGCAATAAGTGCCCAAATCACTACAATAACTAACACAATTTTTGTCATACGCTTGTTGCGGCGGCGACGTTTTATTTCTTTTTCCTTGCGTCTTCGAAATTCTGCCATCCGAGGGGTTTCCTCATACTCTGGTCTTTTGTGCTCCATGAATCTCACCTTTCTGATGCTGCCCTGCAATACATAACCATCTGCTGCTTACTTTACCTGTTCAGGCTTGGCATCTCTTTTCTTCTTTGTAAGCTTGCTTAGTTCAATTTTTCTTCCCTGAACTTCTGCAAAAACTTTTTCTTTTGCATCAAAGGAATCAGCAAATACAACCTCTTCCCCTTCTTCTAGTTTCAATGCTCTTGTACCTGCTGCAGTTTTTTTCTGAAGCGGAACCTCTTCTGTTGAAAATTTAATTGCATGCTTTTTATTTGTCACAACTGCGACAAGCTCTTTTGAAGCATCTAAAATCGCAACAAGCGCATCGCCTTCTCCAAGCTTCGCCGCTGCGATCATTTTCTTTATGCTGATAAGCTCTGCTCCCAATGTTTTTCTAACCAAACCATTCTTTGTCACAAAAAGGAGTGTCTTTTCCTTCATGTCCTCATCGCTAAATACTGTGAGAATTGTTTCATCAGCACTGCTGTAGTTACACAAATTGTCAATCGGCGCACCCTTATCCTTGACCTTTCCAAGCGGAATTGCATCAGCCTTCAAATAATGAAGAATACCTTCCTTTGTGAATACAGCAAGACGTGAGTTTGTCTTGCATGGCACAAAACGCACATTTTCGCTGCGAAGCTGTTCCTCATTTTTATCAAACAGCGCCTTATCTACAAGCTTTACATAGCCAAAACGGTTCATAACAAATACGACATCTGACACTACAGCCGGCTCTTCTTCAAATACAGCAAGAGATGCATTTGTAACTTTTGTGCGTCTTGGCACCTGATAATGTTCACGTATGCTGTCTAATTCCTTTTCGATTGTCTGATACATAGCCTTTTTGCTGCCTAAAATGCGCTCATATGAAGCAATCTTTGCAATCGTCTTTTTATGTTCGTCCAAAAGTGCCTGTAACTCAAGTCCAATTAGTTTGGATAAGCGAAGCTCCAAGATAGCAGTTGCCTGTGCCTCTGTAAACAAAAGCTTTGCAGCCTGTCTGCGTGATTTTTCCCTCTGTGATTCCTTCTGACAGACATGCCTTTGCCATCTTTAAAGTCTTACTTCCGCGGATAATTTCAATAATCAAATCTATCACATCAACTGCACGAATAAGACCTTCCTGAATTTCTCGCTTGTTTTTCTCTTTCTCAAGAAGACTTGTATATTTTCTTGTGTTAATATCAACAAGAAACTGAATGTGGTGTGTCAGAACTTCCTTTAAGCCAAGAATCTCTGGTCTTCCATCTACAATAGCAAGCATATTGACACCAAATGTGTCCTCTAACTTTGTTTTCTTATAAAGACCGGCAAGTATACGCTCTGCATCAGCACCCTTTTTCAGCTCGATCTCAATGCGAATACCTTCTTTTGAGGACTGATTTGAAATGTCCACGATATCCGGAAGCTTTCTCGACTCTGCAAGTGCTGCCACATCGCTAAGGAATTTTCCAATATTGGCACCGACCATTGTATAAGGAATCTCCGTAATTACAATTTTGTCACGGTCGCTCTTTCTTTTTCCGCGCACAATCTCTGCCTTGCCGCGTATTCTTATTTTCCCTCGTCCTGTCTCATAAATAGAAAGCAGCTCGTCCTTGTTTGTCACAATACCGCCAGTCGGAAAATCAGGTCCCTCAATAATATCTAGCAAATCTGCCGTAGTCGCATTACGAAATTCCATCAGCAACTTTTCTGCATTTATGATCTCTCCTAAATTATGCGGCGGTGTACTTGTCGTCATACCAACTGCAATACCTTCGGAACCGTTAATTAAAAAGTTCGGAACACGAACAGGAAGAACAGATGGCTCTTTTTCTGTCTCATCAAAGTTTGGAACAAAATCCACAATATTCTTATCCAGATCTGCCAGATACACTTCCTGTGTAAACTTCTTTAAGCGTGCCTCTGTGTAACGCATTGCCGCAGCACCGTCGCCCTCTATGGAACCAAAATTTCCATGTCCGTCAACAAGTGCCATTCCCTTTTTAAAATCCTGTTCCATGTTGAGACGGATACAGGAATGTTATTTGATGTTTTGCTGCATGTTGGAACTCTGATCGCGATCTGCGCAGTTTATTATAAAGATATCGTCAGGCTTTTTGTGGAGGGAATCTGTATCGTGAGAGATGTGCTGATCAATTTTGCAGCACTTATAAAAAACCTTTGTCTATCGATCCGTGACAGAGGAAAAGATCATGTTGATTACAGTCCGTACCGCAGAATTGTAAACAGAAGTTACCGCAAGTTTGTGGTGCTGATCCTGGTATCAACCATTCCGACCGGAATCATTGGTTTTGTTGGAAAAGACGTGGTAGAGCAGG
>OICV01001033.1_pt1 | contig 11022 bp, 7 predicted proteins | sample 1581361 | NCBI WGS metagenome assembly OICV01 (sample SAMEA3882551, study PRJEB24775) | human gut metagenome | biome: human-associated habitat; feature: intestine environment; material: feces | place: Netherlands | collected 2009/2010 | reverse complement strand
TCTTACCAACATTTCCTATAATACCTGGATTGAACCCCTGCAGTTTTATGATGTAAAGGATGATACTGTCTACATCCAGATTCCGACCGGACAGGCTCATGCCCTCAACTACATCTCCAACAAGTACAGCAATTATTTTAAGGTAACCATTTCCGAGATGATGGATCATGATTACGATATTTCATTCATCCTCGAAAAAGAGAAGGCCGCCGATACGGATACCGATTTAAAGTCTCCCTCTTCTAATATAAATAACATCAATTACGAACAGGCGAATTTAAACCCCAAGTACAAGTTCGACACCTTCATTGTCGGCAATAACAACAAATTCGCTCATTCCGCCTGTCTCGCAGTTGCGGAATCTCCCGGAAATGCCTACAATCCGCTGTTTATCTACGGCGGTGCCGGTCTGGGAAAGACGCATCTGATGCATTCCATCGGTCACTTCATCCTGGAGCAGAATCCGAATATGAAGGTTCTTTATGTCACTTCGGAATCCTTTACCAACGAAGTAATCGAATCCATCCGAAGCGGTAACGCGACCGCCATGACAAAGCTGCGCGAAAAATACCGGACTGTAGATGTCCTGATGATCGACGATATTCAGTTTATTATAGGAAAAGAAAGTACACAGGAAGAATTTTTCCACACCTTTAACGTGCTGCATTCCGCAGGCAAACAGATCGTACTGTCCTCTGATAAGCCGCCAAAAGAAATGGAAACCCTGGAAGAACGTTTCCGTTCCCGTTTCGACTGGGGCCTGATTGCGGACATCCAGCCACCTGACTATGAAACCCGAATGGCGATCCTGCGCAAAAACGCCGAGGCATGTAATAAACCCGTCGATGATGAGATTTTTAAATACATTGCTACCAATATTAAGTCCAACATCCGGGAACTGGAGGGCGCTTTTAATAGAATTATTGCCAAATCCAAGATTGAGAACCAGAGTGAAATTACAATGGAACTGGCAGAAGACGCCTTAAAAGACATTATAAATCCTGACAAACCAAAGGAAATCACACCGGAACTGATTATAGAAGTCGTTGCGGAACACTTCGGCGTTAGTCCGGAAGATATTACTTCCAAAAAACGGAACTCCGAATTCGTTCAGCCGCGTCAGGTTGTCATGTATCTGTGCAGGAAGCTGACGGATACTTCCTATGTCAATATTGGCAAACTGCTCGGCAAAAAAGACCACACTACAATTATCCACGGTGTGAATAAAATTGAGGATGAGTTAAAAAATAACGACGAATTGGCCAGCAAGGTTGAAACGATCAAAAAGAAGATCTGTGTATAACCTGATCGTAATCCCCGACTTATCCTAAGGTTGTACACAGGATAACCGTTTCCTGTTTTCCGCTGTTTTACAGGGCTTGTGATACTTATCCACATTTCAACAACGCCTATTAAGAAAGATTACGAATTTAATTATTTATATCTTTGTTTGCGCTCCTGCAGGCCATCGCACGCCGGGTGTCTTTGGAAAACCCAGTGAATGTGGATAAGTCACAGAACACACAGTTAAAAGAAGGGAGTTTTTCACATATGAAATTTATCTGTCCGAAATCAGAGCTATTAAACGGACTTCAGGTTGTTTCCAAAGCAGTTCCTGCCAAAACAACTATGACAATCCTCGAATGCATTTTAGTTGACTGTACCCAGGGATGTATCAAACTGACTGCCAACGATATGGAACTCGGCATTGAGACCATTGTAGAAGGCACGATTGAAGAACCTGGCGTTATTGCGCTGGACGCAAAGATTTTTCTTGAAATTGTCAGAAAATTACCAGATAACGATATTACGATACTATCTGACAATAGCTATCAAACTCTGATAACTTGTGAAAAAGCGAAGTTCAACATTGCCGGAAAATGCGGCGATGATTTCGCTTACCTGCCGGAAATAGAGCGCAGCAACAGCATTGTTGTTTCTCAGTTCACATTGAAAGAAGTTATCCGCCAGACGATTTTCTCGATCGCTGACAACGATAACAACCGTCTGATGACCGGCGAACTGTTTGAAATTAACGGCGATGAGCTGAAGGTGGTTTCCCTCGACGGACATCGCATTTCTATCCGGAAAATTCAGCTGAAGGATACCTATGAACCCCAGAAAGTTGTTATCCCGGGTAAGACCCTGAATGAAGTCAGCAAGATTCTTTCCGGTGAAACAGAAAAAGATGTATCCCTGTTCTTTACCGACAATCAGGTTGTGTTTGAATTTGATCAGACAACCGTTGTATCCAGACTGATTGAAGGCGAGTATTTCCGCATTGACCAGATGCTTTCCAGCGATTATGAAACAAAGGTGACAATCAACAAACGTGAATTGTTAAGCTGTATCGACCGCGCGACTCTGCTCGTAAAGGAAGGCGACAAAAAGCCGATCATTATTAACATTACGGACGGTCTGATGGAGCTGAAAATCAACTCTGCCATCGGCAGCATGGACGAGCAGATCGATATCGAAAAGAGCGGAAAGGATCTAATGATCGGTTTCAACCCGAGATTTTTGATCGATGCGCTGAGAGTCATTGACGATGAACAGATCACGATTTATCTGGTTAATCCAAAGGCTCCCTGCTTTATCCGCAATGAGGAGAACAGCTACATTTACCTGATTCTCCCTGTTAACTTTACAACTGTTTAACTGCAAAAGCGCCGGAAAATGGCGCAGGAAAGAAGGAACGATTCATGCAGACCTATCGGATCAGAGATGAATTTATCAAGCTTGGACAGGCTTTAAAGGCAGCGGGCTTTGTGGAGTCCGGTGTCGACGCCAAATTCGCTGTACAGGACGGGCTTGTCAAAGTAAACGGACAGGTAGAAACCGCACGCGGTAAAAAGCTGGTGCCCGGAGACGTGGTAGAATATGACGGACAGACCTTAAAGATCGAGTGAATTTCCATACACCGATCTGACAGAAAGAGGAACTATGGTTATTAAATCGCTGGAATTATCCAATTTTCGGAATTACAGCCTGTTAAACCTTTCCTTCGACCGAGGGACGAATATTTTATACGGCGATAACGCACAGGGAAAAACCAATATCTTAGAGGCAATTTATCTGTGTGCGACAACCAAGTCCCATAAAGGCGCAAAGGATAAGGATATCGTAAATTTCAACGAGGAGGAGGCACATATCCGTGCCTATCTCGAGAAAAAAGAAGACGAAATCCGCATTGACATGCACCTTCGGAAAAACAAATCCAAGGGCATTGCGATTGACGGGACCCGCATCAAAAAAGCGGCGGAGCTTCTGGGCATTATGAACGTGGTATTTTTTTCCCCGGAAGATCTGTCCATTATCAAGAACGGTCCGGCAGAGCGCAGACATTTCGTGGACATGGAGCTGTGTCAGCTGGATGCAGGATATCTGTACAACTTAAACCATTACAACCGGATTGTGAACCAGCGCAACCGGCTGTTAAAGGATATTTACCAGAATCCGTCCCTGCGGGATACGCTGTCGGTCTGGGATGACCAGATGGCGGCATTTGGCAGCCAGGTGATCGAGAGAAGAATCACCTTTACGGAGCAGCTAAACGACATCATCGGAGAGATTCACAGCCGTCTTTCCGGAGGCAGGGAGCATTTAAAGGTTGTGTATGAACCGGATGTGACGAGCGAGAATTTTGCAGAGGCACTGCACCGTAACCAGGAGCGGGATATTCGTCTGAAGATGACATCAACGGGTCCGCACCGGGATGATTTTTCATTTCTGGCAGACGGCGTGGATATCCGTAAATTCGGATCCCAGGGACAGCAGAGGACGGCGGCGTTGTCCTTGAAGCTTTCCGAGATTGAGCTTGTCAAAAAAATGACAAAGGATACGCCGGTGCTTTTATTAGACGACGTGTTGTCGGAGCTGGACAGCAACCGTCAGAATTACCTGCTGAACAGTATCGGGGACATTCAGACGATTATTACTTGTACCGGTCTGGATGATTTTGTCAACAACCGGTTTGAGATCAATAAAGTTTTCAGAGTAGCAAACGGGACGGTGGATGCCGGCCAGAATGGAGGAATATAAATGAGCGTTGAATACGGAGCAGATCAAATTCAGATTCTGGAGGGTCTGGAAGCGGTCCGCAAACGGCCGGGCATGTATATCGGTTCCACCTCTTCCAGAGGTCTGCATCACCTGGTTTACGAGATTGTAGATAATGCAGTGGACGAGGCACTGGCAGGCTTCTGTGACCACATTGAAGTAAAGATCAACGAAGATAACTCGATCACGGTTGTCGATAACGGACGAGGCATTCCGGTTGGAATCAACCACAAAGCGGGCATTCCTGCAGTAGAGGTTGTTTTCACGATCCTGCACGCCGGCGGTAAATTCGGCGGCGGCGGATACAAGGTTTCCGGTGGACTCCATGGCGTAGGCGCATCCGTTGTAAATGCGCTTTCTGACTGGCTGGAGGTCGAAATCTGTCAGGGCGGAAAGGTTTACAAGCAGCGTTACGAGCGTGGTCATGTCTGCTATCCGTTAAAGGAGATCGGAACCTGCGATTTGGAAAAGACCGGAACAAAAGTAACGTTTAAGCCGGATGCGACGATTTTTACCGAGACGACGGTTTACGAATTTGATATTTTAAAGACACGTCTGCGGGAAATGGCATTTCTGACTAAGGGATTAAAGATTTCCCTGACAGACCTGCGTGGGGAAGAGCCCCACACAAGAACCTTCCACTACGAGGGCGGTATCCGGGAGTTCGTCACCTATCTAAACGGCAGCAAGGTTCCGCTTTATGACAAGGTAATGTACTTTGAGGGCACGAAAAACAATGTTTACGTCGAGGTTGCACTGCAGCACAACGATTCCTACAACGAGAGTGTGTTCTCTTTTGTCAATAATATCAATACGCCGGAGGGCGGTACGCATCTGGTGGGCTTTAGGAATGCGCTGACAAAGACGTTTAACGACTATGCGAGAAGTAATAAACTGTTAAAGGATAACGAGCCCAACCTGTCCGGCGACGATATCCGTGAAGGTCTGACTGCGATCATCAGTGTCAAGATTGAAGATCCTCAGTTTGAGGGACAGACCAAACAGAAGCTGGGAAACTCCGAGGCGAGAAGCGCTGTGGACAGCGTGGTGAGCGAACAGCTGACGTATTTCCTGGAGCAGAATCCGTCCGTTGCAAAGACGATCGTAGAAAAGTCCGTTCTGGCGCAGCGTGCAAGGGAAGCGGCAAGAAGGGCGCGGGATTTGACGAGAAGAAAGACTGCGCTGGAAAATACAGCCCTGCCCGGCAAGCTGGCAGACTGCTCGGATAAAGATCCGAAAAATTGCGAGATTTACATCGTAGAGGGTGATTCCGCGGGCGGCTCTGCAAAGAAGGCGAGAAGCCGTGCGACGCAGGCGATCCTTCCACTGCGCGGCAAGATTTTGAACGTAGAAAAAGCCCGTCTGGACAAGATTTTTTCCAATGCCGAAATCAAGGCGATGATTACCGCATTCGGAACCGGAATTCATGAGGACTTTGATATCAGCAAGCTGCGGTATCATAAGATTGTTATCATGACGGATGCCGATGTGGATGGTGCGCATATCGCAACTCTGATGCTGACCTTTATTTACCGTTTTATGCCGGAGCTGATCAAGCAGGGACACGTTTATCTGGCAAAGCCCCCGCTGTATAAGCTGGAAAAGAATAAAAAGGTTTGGTACGCCTACAGCGATGAAGAACTGGCGGCGATTATCAACGAGGTCGGCAGAGATCAGAATAACAAAATCCAGCGTTACAAAGGTCTGGGTGAGATGGATGCAGAACAGCTCTGGGAGACGACTATGGATCCTGAGCACAGAATCCTGTTAAAGGTCTGCATGGATGAAGAGACGGAATCCGAAGTGGATCTGACCTTCACAACGCTGATGGGCGACCAGGTGGAACCCCGCCGGAAGTTTATCGAAGAGAACGCTCAGTTCGTAAAGAATCTGGATATTTAGAAAACTGATTGGAATGCCGCCTGGGCGGCTGGATAAGAGGAAAGATGGAAGATAATATTTTTGACAAAATAGAAGAAGTCGATCTGAAGAAAAAAATGGAGGAATCTTATATCGATTACGCAATGAGCGTAATCGCTGCCAGAGCCCTCCCGGACGTCCGCGACGGCTTAAAGCCGGTACAGAGACGTGTTCTGTACTCCATGATCGAGTTAAATAACGGACCGGATAAGCCGCATCGTAAATGTGCGCGTATCGTCGGTGATACGATGGGTAAATATCATCCCCACGGTGACAGCTCTATCTACGGAGCGCTGGTCAATATGGCGCAGGAATGGAATACCCGTTATCCGCTTGTTGACGGTCACGGAAACTTCGGCTCTGAGGATGGCGACGGCCCTGCAGCGATGCGATACACCGAAGCGAGATTGTCCAAGATCTCGATGGAGATGCTGGCGGACATCAACAAGGACACCGTTGATTTTGAACCGAACTTCGACGAAACGGAAAAAGAGCCGGTTGTACTGCCCTCCCGTTATCCGAATCTGCTGGTAAACGGTACCTCCGGTATTGCAGTCGGCATGGCGACCAACATCCCTCCCCACAACCTGCGGGAGGTGGTCGATGCGGTCGTAAAGATCATGGACAACCGCATTTTGGAAGACCGCGACACCGAAATCGAAGAGATCATGGGCATCGTCAAAGCGCCTGATTTCCCGACCGGCGGCGTGATTTTAGGAACCCGCGGCGTGGAAGAGGCATACCGGACAGGACGCGGCAAAATCCGTGTCCGCGCCGTGACGAATATCGAGACGCTTCCAAATGGCAAGAGCCAGATCATCGTGACGGAGCTTCCCTACATGGTAAACAAGGCGAAGCTGATTGAGAAGATTGCAGATCTGCATAAAGAAAAGCGCATTGACGGCATCACAGATCTGAGAGATGAATCCAACCGTGAGGGCACCAGAGTTGTCATCGAGCTGCGCAGGGATGCGAATGCAAACGTTATCTTAAATCAGCTTTACAAGCACACCCAGATGCAGGATACCTTCGGCGTTATTATGCTGGCACTGGTAGATGGACAGCCGAAGGTGCTGAGCCTGCTGGATATGCTCAAATGCTACATCGCCCATCAGGAAGATGTCGTTACCAGACGGACAAAATATGACTTAAATAAAGCCGAAGAGCGCGACCATATTTTACAGGGCTTGCTGATCGCACAGGATCATATCGATGAGGTCATCCAGATCATCCGCAGCAGCCAGACCCCTCAGATCTCCAAGGATCGTTTGATCGAGCGCTTTGGTCTGACCGACGTACAGGCACAGGCAATTATCGATATGCGTCTGCGTGCGCTGACCGGTCTGGAGCATGAAAAGCTGGAAGCAGAGCATCAGGAGCTTTTGAAAAAAATTGCAGAATTAAAGGCAATTCTGGCGGACGAGAAGCGTCTGCTGGGCGTTATCCGCAGCGAGCTGCTTGTGATCAAAGACAAATACGGCGACGACAGAAGAAGTAAGATCGGCTATGATGAATTCGATATTTCCATGGAGGATATGATCCCGAGAGAGAATACGATCATCGCCATGACGAACCTCGGTTATATCAAACGAATGACCGTCGATAACTTTAAGGCGCAAAACCGCGGCGGCAGAGGCATCAAGGGTATGCAGACGATCGAGGAAGACTTTATCGCAGATCTTCTGATGACGACAACACATCATTATGTGATGTTCTTTACGAATTTTGGACGTGTTTATCGGTTGAAAGCATATGAAATTCCGGAAGCCGGACGTACTGCGCGGGGTACGGCAATCATAAACCTGCTGCAGCTTGCTCCGGAAGAAAAAATTTCCGCCATCATTCCGGTAAAGGATTACGAAAAGGACGACAACCTGTTCATGGTAACCAGAAAGGGTATCGTCAAGAAGACCCCGATTCTGGAATACAGCAACGTCAGAAAGAACGGCCTTGCGGCGATTAACCTGCGGGAGGACGACGAACTGATCGAGGTGAAGGTAACGAATGCGGACAGCGAGATTTTCCTCGTAACGAGAGACGGCATGTGCATTCGTTTCAAGGAAACCGACGTCAGAAATACCGGCAGAACATCGATGGGCGTGATCGGTATGACGCTGTCTGACAACGATGAAATTGTCGGCATGCAGTTAGACCATCAGGGAGATTCGCTGCTGATCGTTTCTGAAAACGGTATGGGCAAGCGTACCTCGATGGATGAATTTACGGTACAGCACCGCGGCGGCAAGGGCGTGAAGTGCTATAAGATCACGGAAAAGACCGGCTATGTCATCGGTGTAAAAGCTGTTACGGATGAAAACGAGATCATGATGATCACGACAGAGGGCATTATCATTCAGATCCGTATGGATGATGTTTCCCAGTTGGGAAGAATTACCTCCGGCGTGAAGCTGATCAACCTGGATGCAGGCGTAACCGTAGCACAGATTGCCAAGGTACGGGAAAAGGTATCGGACGGAAATCAGGAATTTGACGATGTAGACGATGCAATGGAAGATGTCTCAAAGCCGAGTGAAGTTGACCAAGAGGAAGACGACGATCCGGCGGAGGAGCATATTACCATGCCGGAAGAGACAGAAGAGGATGAATAAGACGATGAAGATTTTTGCACACAGAGGTTTCAGCGGAAGATATCCGCAGAATACGATGCTGGCTTTCCAGAAGGCTCTGGAAAGCGGATGTGACGGAATCGAACTGGATGTCCAGCTCACAAAGGACGGTGAGGTTGTCATTATCCACGATGAATATTTGGACGACCTGACGGACTTTACCGGAAATGTACGGGATTACACTTTAGGCGAGTTAAAAAGCTGCAATGCGGGCGGAAAATGGCAGGAAGTCTACGGCTTCCAGCCAATTCCGACCTTTGAGGAATACTGCGAATGGGCATCCGGCAATTCGCTGATTACCAACGTGGAGATCAAGAGCAGCGTGTACTATTACGAGGAGCTGGAAAAAAAGACGATGGAGCTGATCGAGCGCTTTGGCTTAAAGGAGCGGATCATCATTTCCTCCTTCAACCATCTGTCTGCACTCTCCTGCAAGGATTTTATGCCGGATATGAAAACCGGTGCTCTCGTGGGAAATGGCGGCATCGCAAATGCAGGCTATTACTGCAAAAAGTTTGGGTTTGAATGTTATCATCCGGGCATTGAAGGACTGACGAAGGAAGAGGTAGAGCTCTGTCATAAAAACGGCATCGAGGTCAATGTATGGACGATTAACAATATGGACGATCTGGAAAATATGTATGAGTGGGGCTGTGATGGCGTCATCACCAACTATCCGGATGTCTGCAAAAGCTGGCTGGAGGCAAAAAAGGCGAAGCGCTGAGAAACGTTTTGAAACACGTTTTCTGCGTCGCAAGGCGCTGCAGCATTTACAAAATGGAGGGTATGGTTATGGAAAAGCAGTTTTACAATTTTGTCAAAGAAGTCTATGACAAGCAGCTTGGTGTAGAAGGCATTGCAATTGCTGACGGGGAAAAGATCCTGATGGAGCATCATTTTACACCGGATCAGGCGAGAAATATCTATTCTCACACAAAGAGCTATATGAGCACAGCAGTCGGTCTGGCAATTGCCGATGGTAAGCTGTCACTGGATGACAGACTGGCAGAGTTTTTCCCAGAGGCGGTTCCGGAAAATGCACAGCCGGAGCTGTTTGAAATCCGTCTGCGTCATCTTCTTATGATGTCGAGCGGTTTTCATGAACCATATCTGATGGGCGCAAACCGGCGTGCAGGTGTCGGGGCGCCGGATTACGTCAAATATATGCTGAGCAGACCCGTAAAGGTACAGCCGGGCAGCGAATTCGTCTATTCAACGGCAGACAGCATTCTGGCAGGCCGTATGGTGGAAAAGGCAGTGGGAAAACGGCTTTCAGAGTATCTGTATGAGCGCTTTTTTGAACCCCTCGGACAGGGCTTTCCGATCTGGGAAAACTGTCCTCAGGGACATCCGATCGGTGGCGGCGGCATGTTCATGACGCTTTCCAATATGCTTAAGATCGGTCAGGTATATCTGATGGATGGAAAATGGAAAGGACAGCAGCTGGTAGATCCTGCATGGATCAAAGAAGCAACCGCAAAGCAGATCGAAACACCGAATCCCGGAAACGATATCTGGGTTTGTGGTTATGGCTACCAGTTTTGGAGAAATCCGTATGAGGATTCCTACCGCGCAGACGGTGCCTATGGACAGCTGACGATGGTGTTGCCGAAGAAGGGACTGATCGTAGCCATTCAGTGTCCGGAAAGCGGCGATCTGAACAAAGTAAAACCGGTAATGCATGAACTTATTTTGTCTCTGTAAAACGGAAAAAGAATACATCAGAAGGAGAAAAAATACTATGGAATATTCCGCAATTTTTCATGATATGGATAAGAGATTCTGTTATGCAATCGAGAAGGATTTATTTGTAATACGCGTGCAGGTAAAGAAAGATGATATGAAGGAGATCATCCTTCACTATGAGGATAAGTATATCCCAATGGAGCGTGAGGATACGCGAAAGACCATCGTGATGAAAAAGGTTGCTACTTCACAGTTTAATGATTATTATGAAGCACAGGTTCGGATGCACCTGATCTGTCTCCGCTATTTCTTTGAATTTACGGATATGCAGGGAGAAAAGGTATATTACGGCAACTATGAGTTTGATAAGGAATCTATCACAAACAGAGACAGAATGTTTGACTGTCCGCAGAACCTTCGGGAGGAAGAAATGTTTGAGGTCCCGGATTGGGCAGCAAATAAGGTCGTGTATCAGATCTTTCCATCCCGTTTTGCAGCATCACAGCCGGTAGACAAAAAGCTTTGGTATAAAGCACCCATTACGCCTATGGATGATCTGCATGGTGACCTCAGAGGAATTATCGATCATCTGGATCATATTCAGGATCTGGGAATTGATGTTATATATATGACGCCCAGCTTCAAATCGGATTCCTGCCATAAGTACGATACCATTGATTATTATGAAATCGATCCTTCCTTTGGAACAACAGAGGATCTCAAAGAGCTG
>OICV01001030.1_pt1 | contig 11047 bp, 10 predicted proteins | sample 1581361 | NCBI WGS metagenome assembly OICV01 (sample SAMEA3882551, study PRJEB24775) | human gut metagenome | biome: human-associated habitat; feature: intestine environment; material: feces | place: Netherlands | collected 2009/2010 | reverse complement strand
CTTAATATCTTCTTCACTTGTAAGTTCAACCATAGTACCAGGAATCATTGTTACACTGGCATCTGCCATAGTAATTTCTTCCTTCTCTAAAGCTTCTCTGACTGCACTGAAGTCTTCTGGTGTTGTCAATACTTCAAAGCTGTCGTCTTCTTCGTTGAAGTCTTCTGCTCCGGCATCTAATGCAATCATCATAAATTCATCTGGATCTGTTTCGTATTCTTCTTTAGATACAATAATCTGTCCTTTTTTCTGGAACATGAAAGATACACAGCCGGATGTACCGATATTTCCACGTCCTTTGGAGAATGCGGAACGTACGTTAGCTGCTGTACGGTTCTTATTATCTGTTAATGTTTCTACGATAATAGCGATTCCGTTAGGGCCGTATCCTTCGTATGTATTCTGTACATAATTTACGGAGTTGGCATCTCCGGCAGCTTTTTTGATACCTCTTTCGATAGTATCGTTAGGCATGTTGTTAGATTTTGCTTTAGCGATTACATCACGAAGCTTACTGTTATTCGCTGGATCTGGACCGCCTTCTTTTACTGCTACTGCAATTTCACGACCGATTACAGTAAAGATTTTACCTTTTGCAGCATCATTTTTTTCTTTTTTATGTTTAATATTTGCAAACTTTGAATGTCCTGACATTTTTATCTCTCCCTATCTTTTTTCGAAACTATCCGCTATTATAGCACACTATCTCTATTCTGACAAGATTTGTTTCTCTTCCTTCAGCGGTTCTTTTGTTACACGAACAGTCCTTATCACCCTATGTTCCACCAGCAGCACATCAAACCGGTAACCGTACGCAGAGACCTGATAGTGTTCCCCGTTCACCGGGATCTTGTTGATCCGGGAGATCAGAAATCCACTCAGTGTATCAAAATCCTCCAGTTCTTCCCCATGGATTTCCAGAAGTTCGCACACATCATCAAAATCCGTCATTCCATCAATGACATAACTGCCGTCTGCTTCCTCCACAATCTGCTCTTCTTCCGCATCATGTTCATCAAAAATATTTCCGACGATCTCCTCCAGAATATCTTCCATCGTCACAAGACCGGAAGTTTGACCGTATTCGTCCACCACGATCACCATATGGATTTTCTGGGACTGCATGTTCTTAAACAACACATCAATATTTCGTGTCTCCGGAATAAAAGATGCCGGGCGGATCAGATCATTGATCTTCGTCAGTTGCTGCTCCATATTCGTCTGATCCAGCATCTGGTTCAAAATATCCTTAATATGTATGATACCGATAATATTATCAACATCATCCAGATATACCGGATAACGGGAATATCCCATATCCCGGATTTCTGCCAGCACTTCCTGCAGAGAGCAGGTGCCGTCCAGTGCCATGATCTGCTTGCGATGAGTCATAATATCCTTCGCCTCTTTCTGATCCAGGGTAAAAATATTATTGATCATCTCCGCTTCACTTTCCTGCAGCACACCATTCTCATGCCCTTCATTTACCATGGACATAATTTCCTGCTCTGTCAGATCTTCTCCGGCCGTCCACCGTCCCTTTCCAAATATTCGCTTAAAACCTTTTCCGAATGTATTAAACGGACTACTGTCATCCTCCATTGTCTCATACTCCTCCTATGTAATTTACAATTCCAGACTGATTCGCAGCGCCTTTCCTACTTTTTCCATAATTTCACTGTCCAGATGACAGATTTTATCTTTCAGGCGCACTTTATCTATGGTTCGCAGCTGCTCCAGCAGAATCACAGAATCTTTCACCATATGATAGCGGACTGCATTCAGCTCGATATGGGTCGGTAATTTTGCTTTATTCATCCGTGATGTGATTGCTGCACAAATCACGGTAGGGCTGTGCCGGTTGCCGATATCATTCTGAATGATCAGCACTGGTCGCACACCCCCCTGCTCCGATCCAACCACCGGTCGCAGATCTGCATAATAAATATCTCCTCTTCGAATCAACATGTCACACACTCCATCTGTTCAGGTTGTTTTCATTCTTCCCATTTTCAGCGTGCGTATTCTGTTTTCATCGAAATTTTTTCAGCATCTGCCCGGGCTATTTCTGTTTTACATAAACCCGTGGGATTCTCTTGTTGAGATCGCAGACAAATTCATAATTAAACCGGCCGGACAGATCTCCAAGTTCCTCTAGCGTGATACACTCTGCACCATCTCTTCCAATGAGAGTTACTTCATCTCCCGGACATACATCTGCAATATCTGTCACATCCACCATCATCTGATCCATGCAGACTCTTCCACAAATTGCTGCACGTTTGCCATGGATCAGCACATAACCCTGATTGGACAGGCTGCGCGGATAACCGTCCGCATATCCTACCGGCACCGTTGCGATCCGCATCGGATGCTCCACCTCAAATGTTCCACCATAACTGATGATTCGTCCCGGTTCCAGTTCTTTGACATGCACCACATGACTTTTCAATGAAAGCAATGGCTGCAGATCAATATTTTCTTTATTCACTTCATCCGACGGCCACAGACCATATAAAATAATACCCGCCCGGACAATATCTTTGTTATATTCCGGCAGATCCACAATACCTGCACTATTTGATACATGGTGGATTGGAATAGACACCTGACGTTCCTTCAGCCAGGTGATCATCTGCTCATAAGCAACCTCCTGTTTCTTTGTAAACGCTTTATCTGTTTCATCTGCCTTGGAAAAATGAGTAAAGATTCCTTCTATCATAATATGCGGCATCTTTGCAATCTGTGCGATCTCATCTGCAGACTGCTCCGTCACCTGAAAACCGATACGGCTCATGCCGGTATCCAGTTTGATGTGGATCTTACAGATCTTATCCTGTCTCATTGCTTCCTCAGACAGCTGTTTTGCACGTATCAGAGAAAAAACTGCCGGACGCAGATTTTCCTGTACGATCTGTGCATCGTATTCCGGAAACGTATAGCCCAGGATCAGAATCGGTTTTTTGATTCCGTTCGTATACAATTCCTCCGCTTCTTCCGGCGTTGCAACTGCGTAACCCCAGACATCCTCCCGTTTTTCCATGACTTCTGCAAGTGGAACGGCACCGTGTCCGTAACCATCTGCCTTCACCACGGCAATAATCTTCGTTTCCTTTCTGATACAGCGATGTATTTCATCCAAATTATGTGTTAATGCATCCAGATCAATGTCTGCACATATTCTCCGATATTCTTTCATTGTCTTTTTGTGTCCTCCTGTTTCCGCAACACATCCATAAGTCCATCCACAATATCACTGGCCATCATAGCACAATGTCCCACACGTTCTGCCGCTGCATCTCCTGCCAGTCCATGGATAAAGACACCAAGGGCTGCCGCCAGATACATATCCAGCTTCTGCGCCAGAAGTGCTCCGACCACACCGCTGAGCACATCTCCGGCTCCTGCTGTTGCCATACCGTGATTGCCACTGACATTAATATAACTTTGTCCATCCGGCTGTGCTGTGATCGTTCTTGCATCTTTTAAAACTACAGTAATCTGATGCTCCATTGCAAACTCCTGTGCTGTCTGTACCAGCCGGTCCCTGATTTCAGTGATTGGCCGGCCGGTCAGTCTCGCCATCTCGCCCAGATGCGGTGTGATCACCAGAGGAGACTGTACCAGTTTCCACCAGTCCGGATGCTTTGAGAGAAGATTCAGGGCATCCGCATCACACAGGCACGGAACCTGTATCCGTTTTAACAGTTCATACAACATACGTTCCGACAAATCCGACTGACTGATTCCGGGACCTGCCACTACAGCATCTGCCCAGTGCAATTGTGTTTCTACAAATTCTACCACATCTGTCCCGTTATTGTAAACTGCCAGAACTGCCTCCGGCACCTGTTCCTGCAAAATTATCCGGTTTTCTTCCACCGTTGCCACCCTTACCAGACCACAGCCCATGCGATAAGCTGCTTTTGCCGCAAAAACAGCTGCTCCTGCCATCTGCTTCGATCCCGCCAAAATCAATAGTTTTCCGTAGCTTCCCTTATTCGAACGGTTCACACGCCGCGGCAATCGGTTCAGATCCGATGTCTCCAGCACCTTCAGTTCCGGTTTGATCTCATACAAACTCTGCTCATCGATGCCAATATCTGCCACTTTCAGCTCACCGGTATATTCTGCTCCCGGATACAACAGCTGACCGGCTTTGATAAATCCAAAGGTCACCGTCAGATCTGCTACAAACGCTGTTCCCATAACAGCACCGGTATCAGCAGAAATGCCGGATGCGATATCCACTGCCACTTTATATCCATCCTGTTCCGTCATTTTCTGAAGAATTTCTGCATATTTTCCCGTTACCTCACGGCTGAGCCCGATGCCAAACAAAGCATCTACGATCACGTCCACGATGTCTTTTGGATACTCATCAGAAATTTCCACTCCATACTGTTCTGCAATAAACATCTGCCGTTTTGTTTCCTCCGTCGCTTTTTCCCGGTTTCCGGCAAAATAAATTGTCACATTGTATCCCTTCAGATAAAGCAGCCGTGCAACCGCCACGCCATCTCCTCCGTTGTTCCCGGACCCGCATACTACCAGCACTTTTGTCGCCGGATCTGGATAACGCTTTACAATCTCCTGCATCGTTGCCAGGGCAGCCCGCTCCATCAGAACTGCTGAGAGCATTCCCCGTCGCCGCATCGTATTTTCATCACACTGCTTCATTTCACGACTGTTCAAAATATATTTCATGACAGTTCCTTCCCTTCTATAACAAAACGCAATTTCCTATCATCATATGCTAAAAGCGCCCTGTCCTTACAACAAAGCGCTTTCTTATTTCCTACCTATTTATCATCCTGTCTGCGAACAATGTTATAAGACAGCTGCATTAAACTGTCCGATAAATGAACATTTTCTACAACGACATCATCCGGAAGTTCCAAATCCAGATGTGCAAAATTCCAGATCGCATGGATGCCAAGTTCTACCAGCTTTTCCGCTGCCTGTTCTGCTTTTTCCTTCGGAAGTGTCAGAACTGCAATATCCACACGCTGTGTCTTTAAAAACTCCGGAAGTTCATCCATCATATGTATCTCAATTCCACGTACTGACAATCCAGCCAATGCCGGATTTACATCAAATAATCCTGTGATCACGTTTTTCAAATTTTACATAATTTGCCAGTGCCTGTCCCATATTACCGGCTCCGACAACAATAATATTATGCTGTCTGTCAAGACCAAGAATCTTACCGATTTCCTCATACAGATACTGTACATTATAACCATATCCCTGCTGACCAAATCCGCCAAAATTATTCAGATCCTGCCGAATCTGTGATGCTGTAACTTTCATGCGGACACTGAGTTCATTGGATGAAATCCGTTCGACTCCATCATCCAATAATTCTCCCAGATATCGATAATATCGAGGCATGCGCCGTATGACAGCCTGTGAAATTTCCTTCTGCATTGTTTCTATACTCCTTCAACCATCTGCAACGTTCTGCAGTTATCTATGGTTATTATATACAGTTCATTTCTTTTTGTCAATTTTTTATCAATCCGATGCAAGTGCTTCCCACTCTTCATACAGACCATCCAGTTTTTCCTGGACTTCCACCTGCTCACTGTGCAGTTTTCCTAGTTTGGCTGAATTAGTAGCCACTGCCGGATCCTGGAACTGTTCCTCCAGCTCCGACAGTTTTTCCTCCAGAGATTCAATTTCTTCCTCAATCTTTTTCACACGGTTCTGGATTTTGCGCTTTTTGGCCTGCTCTTCTTTCTGAGACTGCCAGTCTGTTTTCCCCTCAGAAACATCTTCTTTCACAACTTCCACCGTCTCACCGGTATTCAGATAGGCCCGTTCATTTGTTTCTTTTTTCTCCAGATAATAATCATAATTGCCAATGTAATTGACAATCTTCTGCTCTGTCAGATTCAGAATCCGGGTCGCTGTCCGGTTAATAAAATAACGGTCATGAGATACAAACAACACCGTTCCCTCATAACGGTTCAGAGCCGATTCCAGAATCTCTTTGGAAGCGATATCCAGATGATTCGTAGGCTCATCCAAAATCAGGAAGTTTGCCTCAGAGAGCATCAGTTTTGCCAGTGACAGACGACCGCGCTCACCACCACTTAAATCACTGACCCTTTTAAACACATCGTCCTCGGTAAATAAAAATGCAGCAAGAATATTTCGAATCCTGGTCTGGGTCAGTTTTGGATAATCGTCCGCAATCTCCTCCATCAATGTCTTCTCCATATGAAGAACCTGCTGCTCCTGGTCGTAATATCCGATTTTCACATTTGTTCCCAGTGTGAATGAACCTGCATCTGCATCCACTTTTTCATTTAATATTTTTAAAATCGTTGTTTTTCCGGTTCCGTTCTGACCGATAAGAGCCACCCGTTCGCCACGCTTGATTTCAAAAGAAATGTCCTGAAACAGTTTCTTTTGATCATAAGCTTTGGACAGACCTTCCACCCGCAGTACATCGTTTCCGCTAATAACAGAAGGCGTCAGTGTCATATGCATCTCAGATTTTTCTTCCTGCGGTTTTTCCAGTACATCTATTTTTGCCAGCTGTTTTTCACGACTCTCCGCACGCTTTATCGATTTTTCACGATTGAAAGATTTCAATTTTTCGATAACTGCTTCCTGATGTTTGATTTCCCGCTGCTGATTGTAATAGGCACGCAGTGCTTCCTCCCGGGCAAATGCTGCTTTCTTCGCATACTCCGTATAATTGCCGTCAAAAACCGCAGATTTATGCATACTGATTTCCACTACTTTTGTGACAATCCGATCCAGAAAATACCGGTCATGGGCAACAATCACAACAGCACCTTTGTAATTCATCAGAAATGTCTCCAGCCACTGAATAGATTCGATATCCAGGTGGTTCGTCGGCTCATCCAACAGGATGATATCCGGATGAGTCACCAGCAGACGCGCCAGAGACACACGTGTCTTCTGTCCACCGGACAGTTCGTTGCAATGTTTCTCAAAATCATCCTCGGAAAATCCAAGACCTTTTAACACACCGGAAACCTCACTGCGGTATGAATAACCATCCCTGGCTTCAAACTCATGCAGCAGCTTATGGTAGCTCTCCATATAAGATTCCATCTCTTCTTTTGATACAGACTGCATTCCTTCTTCCAGTTCACGGATTTTCTGCTCCATATCAATGAGCTGGCGTTTTCCTTCCAGTACTGTCTCATAGATTGTCCGTGCATCGTCCATATCCTGATGCTGTGCCAGATACCCCAGTGTCTTTCCTTTTGCCAGGGTCACCGTACCTTCATCTGCCGGCAGTTCCCCAACAATAATTTTCAACAGCGTGGATTTTCCGGCACCGTTGATTCCTACAATCGCCACTTTTTCCTGATCTTCCACATGAAAACTCACATTTCGGATCACCGGTTCCACACCAAATGATTTGCTGATATTTTGACATGCTAAAATCATATATTTTCTTCCTCACCTTAAAAATGGAATCCTGCAGTCCGCAGGATTCCTGTTTTTCATTTTTCTTTATCGAATCAGTGTCCATTTATGCCGGATAGATCTGAGTCTTTCTGTTCTATCTGACTCTGAACCATGCTTCGTATTTGGCAGCTTGCAGAATCAGCGATTAAAGCAGCACTGCTTTTTGTGTACTTCTTATGCGTACAGTTTCTCCAGTGTCTCACGGATTGCTTTGATAAAATCAAGGCTGTTCAATACAACCGGGTTTTCTAATTCTGTAATTAATGCCAAATCTTTTGTCATTTTACCAGATTCTATTGTATCAATACAAGCTTTTTCCAGATTATCTGCAAATTTTACTAATTCCGGCAGACGATCCAGTTCTCCACGTTTGCGCAATGCACCGGTCCATGCAAAAATCGTTGCTACAGAGTTGGTAGATGTCTCCTCGCCAGCCAGATGTTTGTAATAATGTCTCATAACGGTTCCGTGTGCAGCTTCATACTCGTATACGCCACTTGGGGAAACCAGTACAGAAGTCATCATAGCCAGAGATCCGCATGCAGAGGAGATCATATCACTCATAACATCACCGTCATAGTTTTTGCAGGCCCAGATAAATCCGCCTTCCGCTTTCATGACACGGGCAACCGCATCATCGATCAGTGTGTAGAAATACTCGATGCCTGCAGCCTCAAATTTTTCTTTGTACTCTGCATCATAGATATCCTGGAAAATATCTTTGAATGTATGGTCGTATTTTTTGGAAATCGTATCTTTTGTTGCAAACCAGAGATCCTGCTTCAAATCCAGTGCGTAGTTGAAACAGCTTCTTGCAAAACTCTCGATGGATTTGCAGATATTATGCTGTCCCTGAACGACACCTGCACCTGTAAAATTGTGTACAAGTTCTCTTACCTCAGTTCCGTCCTCAGCAGTATAAACCAGTTCAACTTTTCCCGGTCCCGGGATCTTCATCTCAGAAGCTTTGTATACATCACCGTAAGCGTGACGGGCAATGGTGATCGGTTTTTTCCAGTTCTTTACGCATGGCTCAATGCCTTTTACCTTGATTGGTGTACGAAAAACTGTTCCATCAAGGATCGCACGAATGGTTCCGTTCGGGCTCTTCCACATTTCTTTTAAATTATACTCTTTTACGCGGGCTGCATTTGGTGTGATAGTTGCACATTTTACAGCTACACCGTATTTCTGTGTGGCATAAGCAGAATCGAAAGTTACCTTGTCGTCTGTTTCATTTCTGTACTCCAGTCCCAGATCGTAATACTCTGTCTTCAGATCTACAAATGGAAGTAATAACTCATCTTTGATATATTGCCAGAGAATTCTGGTCATTTCGTCTCCATCCATTTCAACTAACGGTGTGGTCATTTTAATTTTTTCCATGGTAATTATCCTCCGATCCTTATTTCCCGTTTTTCTGATTCTCTACACTTGATTCCTGCAGCAGATTATCCCAGCCACAGTGATCGATATTTTCAATGGTTCTCATGATATGTTGATTTGCCAGCATTTGTGCTTTCTCCGGATCATGATCATGAATGGCCTGTGCGATCATCCGGTGCTCATCATTTGATTTTTCCGAACGCTCCTTTGACTTTAATGTCATCTTGCGTACCCGTTGCACATAATTATGAAAATCTGTCAGTACCCCGGCCAGCACTTTGCTTCCGGATGCCTGATATAATGTCTCATGAAACTTATTATCCAATTCAAATACCTGACTGCTATGTCCCTTCGACACATGAAACTCTGTCAGGTATACAATTTCTTCCAGTTCCTCAATCTGCTCCGGAGTGGCTTTTTTCGCTGCCCACTTGGCACACAAACCTTCCATCACAGATCGTATCTCATAAATATCATTCAGATCTTCCTTGGAAAATCCGGTCACATGTGCGCCTTTGTTCGGTGTGATCGTCACCAGCCCCTGAAGTTCCAGCTGACGCAATGCCTCACGTACCGGAGTCCGGCTGACCCCCAACTCATCACCTATCGTTTTTTCCTTCAATTCCTCATCCACTGCATATTTGCCGGACAAAATGTCTTCCTGTAGTTTATGAAATACTTTTTCACTAAGCGAATGGTTATCTCCCATCCTGTTTTGCCCCCTTATTATAAAATAATACCCAGTTCCTGGCAACACTCTGTAATTTTAACAACCAGCTCGTTATCTGTCAGAACAGTCACACGGCCTTCATCATACTGCTCATCTACCCAGTCTTTCAGTTTATGCACCAATTCTGAGTTTTTGTCCAGATGACGCTCCTGCGGCAGTCTGTAATAGCTGTTGATCCAGTGTGCGATTCCAGCCAGACCGGAAGTATTGGAAATAGATACCAGTGCCGGTCTCTTTAAGAATTTTTCTGTATCAAAAATATTGTAGATTTCTTCGTTTTTCAGCAATCCGTCTGCATGGATTCCGGCTCTTGTTACATTGAAGTTCTTGCCGGCAAACGGTGTTCTGCTCGGAAGTGTGTAATCCAGATCCTTTTCAAAATAATCAACCAGGTCTGTGATCACGGTAGTATCCATGCCATCCAGTGTTCCTTTCAGCTGTGCATACTCAAATACCATTGCCTCCAGTGGTGTGTTACCGGTACGTTCACCGATACCAAACAGAGAACAGTTGACACCACAGGCGCCATACAGCCATGCTGTGGTAGAATTGGTAACCGCTTTATAAAAATCATTGTGTCCATGCCACTCAATCAGTTCAGACGGTACACCGGCATGTGTGGTCAGACCGTAAATGATACCCGGTACGCTTCGCGGAATAACAGCACCCGGGAAGTTAACGCCATATCCCATCGTATCGCAGGCACGCACTTTGATCGGAATCTTGTATTCATCCATCAGTTTCATCAGTTCCACACAAAACGGAATCACAAATCCGTAAATATCAGATCTTGTGATATCTTCCAAATGACAACGTGGGCTGATACCTGTCTCCAGACATTCACGGATGACACTCAAATAATGATTCATGGCCTCACGTCTGGTCATTTTCATTTTATAGAAAATATGGTAATCGGAACAGCTGACCAGGATACCTGTCTCACGCAGTCAGATATCTTTTACTAATTCAAAATCCTGTTTGCTTGCTCTGATCCAGCTTGTAACTTCCGGAAACTTATATCCGCGTTCCATACATTTGTAAACTGCATCACGGTCTTTTTTGCTGTACAGGAAAAACTCACTCTGGCGGACAATTCCCTTCGGACCGCCCAGTTTATGCAAATAATCGTAAATCGTTACAATCTGATCGGTAGTGTACGGAGCTCTTGACTGCTGTCCGTCACGGAATGTCGTATCTGTGATCCAGATATTTTCCGGCATATTATGCGGAACAATTCGATCGTTGAATGCGATCTTCGGGATCTCATCATACGGAAACAGATTGTGGAATACATTTGGTTCCTTTACATCTGCCAACTGATAAAAATGCTCTTCAAGCTGCAGCAGATTCGTTTTCTTATTCATTACAACTTCTCTCATAACGTAAATCCTTCTTTCTGCCATGGCACTTGTGCCATTGACACCTGTGCCATGAATGCATATTTTTACTTTTAGAGTGAATATTTTTTCATGCATA
>OICV01001028.1_pt1 | contig 11054 bp, 10 predicted proteins | sample 1581361 | NCBI WGS metagenome assembly OICV01 (sample SAMEA3882551, study PRJEB24775) | human gut metagenome | biome: human-associated habitat; feature: intestine environment; material: feces | place: Netherlands | collected 2009/2010 | reverse complement strand
GCCGCATCGTTTTGTACGATGCGGCGTTTTTTATGCCTAAAAAACTTTGGCAGACTGTGCCGGGCTCCGAACCCTGAAGTCGGATGCGAACCGGGTGGGGTCATCCATGTACTTTTTGAAAATCCATCGGTTTCACGCTTCTTTCTTTGCATTTTGCAGAGTTCTGCGGGCAAGTGCATCGCTTTTATGCCCCCTTCTCGGAAATTTCTTCAAAAATTTCCGCACCATCGTAGATTGATACAGACTTGAGCTGCTCCACTTGGTTGAAGCTGGCGTTCAGCGTAATCGAGATCTCATAGTCTTTTCGGACGCGAATCTCCTTGATGAACTGCTGCAAAATGGCGCGGCGTTCATCGTGGTTGGCAGTGTCGTACACATCCGCCCATGTAAACAGCTCGTTGCAGATGTAGTTGCTGCGCTTTGCTGTTTTGGTGGCTTCTTCGTATTCTTCCTGTGCCTGCACGAGCTGCTTTTCCAGAGTTTCCAAAGCCTCTCTTGCCTCGGCTACCAGTGTGCCCAGCAGTTCTTTGTCCAAGGCACTTACGCCCCGGATGACCAGAATGGTTTCGGCTTTCAGGTCGTCCAGCTCTTTCTGCTTGGCTTCCAAGTCTTTCTGGATTTTCTTGATTTTCTTCTGGATGCGGGCGGCATCGTTGGTCTTGACCGATTCCAGCAGCTTCTTCCGGGAAACCTCGCGGAACTGTGCGAGGATCTGCCGGACAACTTCTTCTACAATAGAATCCAGCTTGGAAACACCGTAGCCGGACTGCCCATCGCAGTCACCCGGATGCCGAATCTTATAAAAGCAGCTATAGCGCGGCCGGACTTCTTTCACCGTATGCCCATCGGCGTAGGTGTGTGTCCGTCCGCTGCTGGTCAGGCTCAAGCGGTTGCCGCAGTGACCGCAGTAAACCAGCCCGGTCAACAGGGCTTTGGAACTGGTGCCCAGTGAAGTGCCGCCACGCTCGCAGGTGCGTGCCTGCCGCAATTCCTGTGCCTGTTCAAACAGCTCTGGTTCGATGATGCGGAGCTGCGGACACTCCGTCTCCACCGCACCGTTGATGAGGTACCCCGTGTATCCTTTATTCTTGATCATCCGAACGATGCTGGTGTTGGGGATATTCTTGCTGTTCCGGCCTACGATACCCTGTTCATAGAGGTAGTGGCTCAACTTCTGTGCGCCGTATCCCTCATAAACGTACTTGTGGAAAATCAGCCGGACGATCTCAGCTTCCGCTTCATCAATCACAAGGTCGCAAACTTCCTGATTCTTCTTGTTCACCCGGCCAAGGCGGACACGCTTGTAGCCAAAAGCCACGGTGCCGCCTGTATAGTGGCCTTCCCCGGTGAGCTGTTCCAGCCTTGTCCGGGTACGGACAGAGGTTTTCAGACTTTCGCCGGATGCCTGCCAGTAGCGGATGTAGTTCATCAGCTTGTCCACATGGGTGTCAAATCGCTGCTGTCCTTCGTTCACGCTCAGTTCGATTTTATCTTATCTCACGCATTCAAGGAACACAAGGATGTCAGGCAGCGGTGTGCCCTGCCGTGCGCAGGATGGTGGTTTGCAGCAGCTTCTGGATCGCATCCAAACAGTCCGTATCCGCAGACGCATAGGTGATCTTGACCTTGCAGCCTTTGATGGAAATAGTTTCCGATTTAGCGGTGGTATCGCAGATACAACAAAAAATGAGATAGGCATCCCCTTTCGGGGAAGTCTATCTCATTTTTTCGTTGGGGCTATTTTGCAACAGCCCCCCTTTTATAACAACCCTGCCTTACAGTTAAGGAGAAACGCTTAGTGCTTCAGTTCCAGCAGCGCATCGCCCTGCTTTACGGCACCACTGGCTTTAGCCGCGACAGCGGCATAGTCATCAGTATTGCAGACAATGAGCGGTGTGGTCACGGGATAGCCTTCGGCCTTAATGGCTTCCAGTTCAAAGCGGATCAACGGCTGACCTTTCTTCACCTTGTCACCCTCGTTGACGAGGTAGGTAAAGTGCTTGCCACCCAGCTTGACCGTATCGATGCCGATGTGCATCAGCAGTTCGGCACCGTCAGCCGTGGTCATGCCCACGGCATGGTGGGTCTCAAAGGTGGAGGAGATCTCACCGTCAGCAGGTGCCACCAGTTCACCATCGGTGGGCTCAATGGCAATGCCGTCCCCCAGTGCACCGCTGGCAAAGGCTTCATCCTTCACATCGGCCAGCGGCACTACAGTGCCGTTCAGGCAGGCAGACAGCACGGTATCCTTTGCTGCGGGGGCCGCCGGGGCGGGTGTTGTGGTCGCCGCCGGGGTCTTAGGTGCATTTTCCAGATAGTCTTCCAGCTTTGCCTTGATGACGGCCACCTTGGGGCCGTACACCACCTGCACACCATTGCCCTTGCAGATCACGCCGGAGGCACCGGAGGCCTTGAGCACATCCTGCCGGACCAGCGCAGCGTCCTTGACGGTGCAGCGCAGGCGGGTGGCGCAGCAGTCCACATCGGACAGATTAGCGGCACCGCCCAGACCTTCTACGATCAGGGCGCTGACCGGATCATCCCCTGCGGGGGCGGTGCTACCGGAAGCGGCGCTGCGGGCGTTCACGTCCGCACGGGTGTACAGCTTGACTTCCTCGGCATCATCGCGGCCCGGGGTCTTGTAGTCAAACTTGGAGATCATAAAGCGGAAAATGATGTAGTACAGTACAAAGTACACCGCACCGACCACGACCACCCACACCCAGTGGGTCTTGGCGTTGCCCTGCATCACACCGAACAGCACCAGGTCGATAAGACCGCCGGAGAAGGTCATGCCCACGCCCACATTCAGGATGTGCATCAGCATGAAGGACAGACCTGCCAGCACGCAGTGCACCGCGTACATGGGCAGTGCCACAAAGATAAAGGTAAATTCCAGCGGCTCGGTGATGCCGGTGAGGAAAGCCGTCAACGCAGCAGACAACAGCAGGCCACCTGCCACCTTTTTCTTTTCCGGCTTGGCGCACTGGTACATAGCCAGCGCCGCGCCGGGCAGACCGAACATCATAAAGGGGAACTTACCGGCCATGAAACGGGTAGCGCTGACCGAGAACACCGTGGTAGACTTGGAGGCCAGCTCGGCAAAGAAGATGTTCTGTGCGCCGGTCACGGTGACGCCATCGATGATGGCGGTGCCGCCCACAGCGGTCTGCCAGAACGGCATATAGAACACATGATGCAGTCCAAAGGGGATCAGCGCACGCTCCAGCAGGCCGTAAATAAAGGTACCTGCGTAGCCGGAAGCCAGCACCAGTGCACCCAGCGCGGCAATACCGCTCTGCACCACCGGCCAGATATAGAACATGGCAATGCCGACCACCAGATACACGATGGAGCTGATGATGGGCACAAAGCGTGTGCCGCCAAAGAAGGCCAGCACCTGCGGCAGCTCGATCTTATAGAACTTGTTGTGCAGCGCCGCCACGCCCAGACCGACCACGATACCGCCGAACACACCCATTTGCAGGGTCGTGATGCCCAGCATGGTGGTGGTGGAGTTGGCAGGCATCGCTTCTACGCCGCCTGCCGCATTGATCATGGCTTGAATGGCTGTATTCATAATGATATAGGCCACTGCACCGGACAGGGCCGCGACCTCTTTTTCCTTGCGGGCCATGCCGATGGCCACGCCCATGGCGAACAGCAGCGCCAGATTGTTGAACACGGCGCTGCCGGTCTGGCTCATTACGTCCAGAATGGTGTAGATCAGGGTACCGGGGTGGATGACGCTGTTCAGGCCATAGGCCGCCAGCATGGTTTCGTTGGTGAACGAGCTGCCGATACCCAGCAGCAGGCCCGCCACAGGCAGCAGTGCAATGGGCAGCATAAAGCTGCGTCCCACGCGCTGCAGCACGCCAAAGATCTTGTCTTTCATCTTCAGTTCTCCTTTTCTCAAGTTCGTATCCAGCATATATATCCACACAGGAAAAACCTGTAGAGGATCAAGGGTGGAGCAAGAAAGCTTACTTCCCCATCCGAATCCGTTTCAGATGGATCGTAAGGAACACCAGTTCCTCGTCCGAAAGCTCCTTGTGCCAGGTGTTGCGGACATACTCCGCAATACAGCAGGCGCATTTGTAGTGTTCGCTGCAATTGCGGGCAATCAGGGCGCGGAACACTTCGTCGTGGGTATCGTTTTCCTGCTCCTGTTTTCCTTGAAATACGCGTTGCGCAAAAAAGCGCAAATGTACTGTAAAGCGGCTGAAATCCAGTGCATCCCGGTCAAAATGGCAGTTGTAAAAGTATTCCACCACCTGCACGCAGCCATCCACAAAGCGGGTGACATCGTTCACCACGCTCATGGTGGTGTTGAGCTCTGCGTTGACGATGTGCAGCGCAATGAAGCCGCCCTCGTCGTCCGAAAGGTCTGCATGGCAGCGCTGGCGGATGGCGGCAAGGCACTCTATGCCAAGGCGATACTCTTCCGGGTAGAATTCCCGAATAGGAGCCATCAGCGGGTTAGAAAAGCGAATTCCCTGCTCGCTGCGCTGGATGGCAAAGCTGATGTGGTCGGCCAGCGTGATGAGCAGGCTTTCGTTCAGCGGGTAGTTCACCCGGCTGCGGATCATTGCCACCAGCTCATCGGTGAGCAGCAGATGCTCATACGGGATCTGTTCCAGAAGTTCCACCAATTTCTGCTGCACGGCAGGGCTGGTCATGCGGTAGCTGCGCTCCACGGTTTCAGCCTCGATTTTATAGCCCGGCTTAACGCCAAAGCCCAGACCGCGTCCGGTGACGATCAGCTCACAGCCCGTGGGATCCACCACGCGCAGAATGTTGTTGTTGATCGGTTTTTTGACGGTATATTGCATTGTTTCTCCTCCTCAAGTTGAAAAAGGCAATAAAAAAAGACCATCCTCGACACAGCAAACATACCGAAGGCTGAAACACGCTTTCGGCTTGTGCTATGCAGAGTTGGTCTAGCCCGCCAAACGGTAACAATCCAACGACGCTGCTCACGTACAATTTTCTTTTTTGTAAGGCACGAACAAATAAAGCACTTAAATGGAAATTTATTCTATGCTTGATTACAATATCATATTCTTTGCGGAGTGTCAAGATTGGAACGGGTTTCTTTTTCACTTTATCAATTTTGCCCAAACTCAGGTGATTTTCTACAGCAAATTGACAAGTAAGAATATTCCTTTTTTGCTTTATATGTGCAGTTGTTTTCAATCGAGATCATTGCGGAGAAAGCTGTGCTCCATCTCGTAACTCATCACCTTCACAAAAACGGTCAAGAATTGCTGCCCTATATACAAAAAAGCCGCCGAGGACACCTCCACAATGGGAAAAGTCCTCGGCGGTATTCGTTTATCGGGTATGCTGCGGTCTGAGAACGTCCTTCTGTACAGCTTTCTATCCGCATCAACGATATTTTCGGAGGGGCGGTACAAAAATATTCAGATTGATCGGCTTTGCGATAAAGGGATGCTATTTTGCAACAGCCCCAAAATCAGCTTTTTCTTAATTACAGCTGGCCCATAGCATGCTTTGCAGCCAGCATACCAAAGGTGTAGCAACGACCCAGAGACAGACCGGTCTGGTGGAACGGATAGTCTGCACCGCCGTAGAACACACCGCCTACGTTGCCCACGCAGTACAGGCCGTCGATGACGTTACCGTCAGTGTCCAGTGCCTGACCGTTGGCGTTGGTGTTCACACCGGCGCAAATGGCAGACACGCGGATGTGCTTGCGGATGCCCCAGAAGGGAGCCTTCTCGATCTTGTGCATATAGGTGCTCTTCTTACCAAAGTCCACATCGCTGCCCTTGTCGCACAGCTCGTTGTAGCGGTCGATGGTCTTTTGCAGCTCATCGGCGGGGATACCCAGCAGACCAGCCAGTTCTTCAATGGTGTCAGCCTTGTAGGTGTCGATCAGGTTGGCAAAAACACCCTGTGGGTTCTCCACCGCACCGGGGATATACTTCGTCATCACCTGCTCCGGCACCGGGCTGTTGGCGTAGTTCATGTAGTCGCTGTCGTAGATCTGGCAGTACCAGCCCAGAGAGCCGTCCGGGTGGTTTGCGTCCACATTGTCACCGTTGAACTTGGGCAGATACTTGGTGATGTTGCCCATGTAAACAAAGCCGGTATCCTCGTTGCAGAAGCGCTTGCCCTCCATGTTGACATACAGGAAGGGTTCCTCGTACATCAGGCCGGAGTCGAAGTCATGCATCATCTTGGTGTGGCCCAGATTCTCCATCTTGGCGCCGGCGTCAATGGCCATGATGTAACCGTCACCGGTCTTCTGGTACTGCTTCTTGTCGTAGCCGTCGATGTCCGGGCACCAGCGCTTGACCATGGCATCGTTGTTCATGTAATCACCGGTTGCCAGAATGACGCCCTTGGAGGCGTTGAACTGGATGTACTTGCCGCTGTCATCCTTGGCGATAACGCCGGTCACCTTGCCATTCTCATGCACCAGCTTGACAGCAGGGGTATTGAAGAAGGTCTCCAGATTGGAGTTCTTGGCCTGCACATTCTCCAGAACGGCTGCCAGCACGTTGCCCACATTCTGGGGCTTGGGGCCGATCCACGGAGCAAAGAAGTAGCAGTGCTCGCTGCCGAAGTCGTAGGTATCAGTGCGGTCCTTCCACACACCTGTCAGGTCTTGACTGGTGCACATGTAGGCAAAGATTCCCTTCTCGTCATTGTGCAGCAGATCAGAGGGGTTTGCATTGCTGTCCACCTTGCTGCCGTCGCCGTACTCTGTCTCATCGGTCAGACCAGCGCGGTTCAGGTACCACATCAGGGCCTCTTCGGAGTTCTCGACATAAGCGTTCAGGATATCGGTATTGGAGCGCCAGTCGCACAGGCTGTTGGTCATGTGCACCCACATCTTCTTGCCAGCCTCGGTGGACTTGGACTTGATGATGGCGGAACCGCAGTTGCCTTGGCTGACCACGATGCTCTGCTTTTGCAGCAATGCCACATGGCCGCCCAGTTCAGCTGCCCAGCCGGCAGCAGGCACACCGGCAGCACCGGCGCCCACAACGACCACGTCAAAGTCCTTAGTCTCGTCAGGGGTGATGTCGCCCAGCTCACAGACAGAGGACTCCACTTCCTCGGTGGTCAGTCCTTCGGGCACAATGGTCTCAGCCTTGTTGGCCTCGGTGGGGGCAACGGCCACGCCCTTGGCCTGATTGATGCAGCTCTCGGCAGCCTTTTTGATGGCGTCGGAGGTGATGGTAGCGCCGGAGTGGCCATCCACCTCGCTGGACTGTGCATCCAAGATCTTCTTCACCATCTCATCGGCGATATCGGCACCATAACCCTTGGTTTCGTTTGCCACATCGATCTGCACATCGGTAATGGTATCTGCATTGAAGGTCATGGTCACAGTGACAGGCGTTGTGGTGTTGATACCGGTGGCAGTGGCACTGTAGGTGCCTGCGGTATAGGTACCGGCAGCAGCGCTGCCAGCAGCTGCGCTGTTGCCGCAGCCGGCCAGCAGGCCTGCGGCAGCTGCACCCAAGGTAGCAGTGCGCAGGAAGTTGCGACGAGAAATCTTTTCGCTCATAATCGTTCTCCTTGCCTTTTCTTTTTTCTTCGTGTGATCCGTGTTTAGCAGCAAAGTCCGCAGACTTTGTTACTGGATAAACAAAGCTTACACGTTAGAGCAGCGCGAAGGTCAAGGGCTATTTTGACAAAAATATCACAAGAATTTGTCTGATATAACAAATTCTCGTGATATTGCAATTTTATGTATATATTTTTGTCCGCGTCAGATGGTAATTCACGATGCTCCCATCGGGCTGCTCCCGGCTAGCAGCGATGCTGCTGAAGGTCTCGCCCACCGCACGGAACCCGCGCTGCACGATCTCCGCATGCAGGTCGTCCAGTGAGTCCCACCCAAAGGACCCGCGATAATCCTTTTTCCAAATGGTAGTCAGATAGTCTCCGCCGCACACCACCTCCACATGCTTTGTGCGCTTCAGCCCCAGCCTGCGGGCGGCATCAGCCTCAATCATAAGGCCGTAGTCGTACTCGTTGCGTCCCACCCGAAACTGCTCCATCACCCGCCGGGGCAGGCGGCTCACCCAGCGGGTCGCAGGCATACATTCCAGCCATTCAGCCTTTTCCTGCTGCAATTCTTTATCCCGGTCTGCTGCTTCTTCCTGTGAGAAGGTCAGTCGCCACATTTCCGGGAAATTCTTCACCCAGATGCGCCCAGCATTCTGTTCCAGTGTGCGGTACTGCTCCCGCTTGTGTTCCAAAAAACGGATGGCCAGTTCGTCCAGCACCTGCCTGCGCCGCAGCTGGGCGATCTGATGGTTGAACATGGCGTCGCTCTGCTCCACCGTGGGTGCGCCGATCAGCTCCCGGCATTCTTCCAGCGAGAGCTCTGCCGCCCGCAGTTCCCTGCACAGGTTGAACCGCCGGGTATCAGTGACTGTATAGTAACGGTAGCCGGTATCCTCGTTGACCTCGGGGTGGATCAGGCCCATTTTTTCGTAGTAGCGCAAAGTATGGGTTGTAACACCAAGCAGAGATGCCATCTCACTGATGGTATAGCGCATAACAGTAAGCTCCTTTCCGGGCAGCAGAACCTTAGAGCTGCTCGAATGTTATTTTTCTATCCATCCTTATTATATCGTATCCGCGCACCGTTTCAAGTAAAAAAACTTTGCCGTTCTCCGCCGGAAAATACCGGGCAGCAAAAACAGGGCGTTGACTTGGATGCCGTGACCGGCAGAGAGTAGGACTGCGTTTTAACAGAATAAATCCAACATCTTAAACCTGCTGCATAAACAAAAATCCGCCGAGGACACCTCCCCAATGGGAAGAGTCCTCGACGGTATTCGTTTATCGGGTCTGGGTTTTCTCGGTGGTATCCTTTTCCTCTGCAAAAAAGCGTTCTACGTTTTTCTGCGCACGAACCAGTTCTTGCATCTCGTTCCGTGCCTTGCGGTAGTCCGGGTAAGATGCTTTCTTCTTGGTCAGCAGTTCTGCAAACTCCGCATCCAACTCCTTGACCTTCGGCAGCTTTTGCAATCCTGCCTCGTCAAAGGCAGCTTTCGCCGCCTTATGCAGAGTGATTTCCTCCCGGTGGGCTTCCAGAAAGGCTTTGCTGTACCCTACTTTGCGGTAGGCATCATAGACCGGACGGGTCTTGGCATAGTTGATAATGTGGGTTTTCAGGACGGCGATTTCGGCCAACCTCGTTTCTGCCGCCTTGATGGAATCGCCCATGGCATGATAGCGTTCCGTTGCCGCCGCTGCACGTTCCCGCAGTTCCTCGGCACTGCTGATCTTCTGCTCCTGTAAAAATAGCAGCGTCTTGGACATCTCCTTCAGGTTGAACTTGGTCGCCCACCTTTTGTAGCCGACACTTTTGCCCTCTGCCATTTTCCCCTGAATATCCACCAGCAACTGGAAGGGCTGTTCTTTGGGCGGCTTTCTCTGGTACGGCTGATGGTTCGCTTTACCCTCCAGCACTGCCTTGATTTCTTCCTCACTGTACCCGGTGCCCAGAGTTTGGAATCGAATAAAGCGTTTCTGCCCCTTGCCCTTTACCGCCGTGTGCTTGCCACGCTTCACCTCGTAGCCCTGCTGCTCCAGCTTTTGCAGAAATGTTTCGTAATCTCCCGGCTTTTCTGCAAGGATCGTATCGATAATTCCGCACAGGCGGTCACGGTTGCTCTCCTTTGGAGGATAGAGAACACGCTTCTGCCGCTCCCGGTAGGGTTTCTTCTCAATGACGGACAACTGGTGCTCTAAGCAAATCAGGTCACTCAGCCGCTGCACAGCCAACCCCGACAGCAAAAAGCTCCGGAATTTACGGTTGCAGTCCAGAGCCGTAGAGTTATAGATAATGTGATTGTGAATATGCTCCCGGTCGGTGTGCGTAGCAACCAGAAAAGCATACTTGCCTTTTGTAAAGCGCATCGCCAACTCATAACCTACTTTGTTGGCTTCTTCAGCGGTGATTTCTCCGGGTTTGAAGGACTGCCGAATCTGATATGCAATCACGTCATTTTCCTGTCTGCGCCCTGTAACAAGTTCGTACTGCCGCTTGGACAGCATAAGCTCTTCATCTACAGTCAAGGGGCTGCATTTATAACTGCTTACAAGCTGTCCCTGCTCGGTCTTGTCCGGGTTTTCAATATAGTCCGTGCGATTTTTCAGGCAGGCCGCAACGGTCATAGGCGATTTGCTCGTCATGATCTGCGAGATAAACTTCTGTTTATTCTCAAGGGTCTGATAGAGGTAGGCGTCAAATGTCGATTCTGTGACGTAATTATAGACGTACACTTGTTTGTTTTGATTGCCTTGACGGATGATTCTGCCATTGCGCTGAGTCATATCCGACGGACGCCAGCCTACATCCAGATGATGCACCGCCACAAGCAGCGTCTAGACGTTGGTGCCAGCTCCCATCTTTGCAGTGCTGCCCAGCAGCACACGCACCTGTCCGCTGCGTACCTTGGAGAAAAGTTCTGCTTTCTTGTTCTCCGTATCTGCGTTGTGGATGAACTCGATCTCCTGTTCGGGCACACCAGCATTGAGCAGCTTGGAGCGGATATCATCATAGACGTTGAACGAACCGTCGCCCTTTGGAGTAGACATATCGCAGAAAATCAGCTGGGTCAGCTTCTGCTCTTTGGTGTCGTTCCAGATGCGCAGGACGTTGTTGACGCAGGCATTTAACTTGCTGTTGGGGTCATCGGGCAGAGCGGAATTCATCAACCGCTGGTCAAGACCGATTTTGCGGCCATCCGACGTAATTTTCAACATATTATCCACAGAAGGGTCAACAGAACCGCTGTGGACTTCGGCTGCACGTTCGCTCAACGCCTGCACCATGTCCTGTTGGATTTCCGAAGGTTTGACCACCACCGTCTCAAATTTTGCATCAGGCACCGGGAGATGAAGCTGGTCGCTGGTCTTGATATCCGCCGCTTCTTTGAACATCGCCATCAGTTCAGGCAAGTTGAAGAACTTCGCAAAACGAGTGCGTGCACGGTATCCGGTGCCTTCGGGCTGGACTTCGTCAAGAGGTTTTCGGTAATTTTTCTAAATTCATCAGG
>OICV01001024.1_pt1 | contig 11114 bp, 9 predicted proteins | sample 1581361 | NCBI WGS metagenome assembly OICV01 (sample SAMEA3882551, study PRJEB24775) | human gut metagenome | biome: human-associated habitat; feature: intestine environment; material: feces | place: Netherlands | collected 2009/2010 | reverse complement strand
TCATGTGCCGTGCCCCTATCAGGACGGATATGTATCCAATATCCGGATGACCATGAAACAGGCACCGGAATATGTGGAGACGATCCGAAGGCTCGAGGCGGAGTACCGGGATCAGATAAAAATATATGTAGGATTTGAGGCAGAGTATGTTCCGGAATTTTACGAAGAACAGATGCGGATGTTTCGCAACCTCGGATGTGATTATATGATCATGGGGCAGCATTTTCTGGGATCGGAAGAAAACGGACCGTATACAGGGACAGAGACGGAGGATGAAAGCCGTATCCGCAGATATGTGGATCTCGTAATCGAAGGGATGCAGACCGGAAGCTATGCGTATCTTGCCCATCCGGATCTGATGAATTATCAGGGAATGGATTCGGTATACGACTGGGAGATGACCCGGTTGTGCAAAGAAATGAAGGAACTGGACATCCCGTTGGAGATCAACATGCTCGGCATGGGAGAAGGGGCAAGGCATTATCCGGCAGAGCGTTTCTGGAAGATTGCCGGGGAAGTCGGAAATAAAGCGATTCTCGGATTGGATGCCCATTGTGTGAGACATATTCAGGATATGGATTCTTACAGAAAATGCATGGAATTGGTGGAAAAGTATAATTTGAACTTAATAAATAAGCTGGAGCTCTAGCGCATTTTTCCTGTTTCGTCAAGTGAAAATTTTTATAAAACAGGCAGGTCTATTTGTGAGATTTGACCTATGGTCTTTACCTACCATATATTGTATAATGAAGATCGTCGTGAACAAAACTTGGTAGTAATAAGGAGCAAAAAAAAGTATGTCAGATGAAGTTTTAGACGATGTCATGTTAAAGGGAAATTGTAAGGGGAAGGCAGATGCAATTGTAAATTGCCAGTGCAGCATTGAGACTGCACCAAAGCGCTGCGAGCAGGCGGAACACTGCATGTTTTATTCCTACTACAAATGTAGTAAGCAGTGGAAGCGACTGGGATAGTCATCGCTGAAATGAGAAGGAGATAAGACTTTTGCCTTGGCGAGGATGCCGGAGCAAAGGTCTTTTTGCTTTTTAAACGAAAAGGAGTATGTTTTATATGAAGAGAATTCTGGTGCTCAGTGATTCGCACGGAAATGTAAATAATATGGTTACGGCAGTCGGCCGATTACATCCGGATATGATCATTCATCTGGGAGACTGCTGGGCAGATGCAGAACAGCTGCACCGGAAATTTCCTATGACTGTGATGGAACAGGTGCCGGGAAACTGTGATTGCCGTCAGGAAGTTCAGGAACGGATTCTTCTGATCGAAGGGAAAAAAATACTGATCTGTCATGGACATACATTTAATGTAAAAGCCGGATATCTGAATCTGGAATATGCGGCAGAGGAGCGGAAGGTCGATGCCGCGCTGTTCGGGCATACCCACCGGGTTTTTTATGACAAACACAACCGGATCGCCTATATGAATCCGGGAAGCATCGGACAGCCGCCTTACGGAATACCGCCATCATATGGGATTCTGCAGGTGGACGGATCAAGCAATACGATCGCAACGGATGTGATCTATCTGGAAGAAAATAATTGACGAAAGCCAGACGGTAGAAGTATAATAGCAGAAGTTATTATTCTTGAAGGAGAAAAGTTAAAAATGGTTAAGGTTGTAAAATTTGGTGGCAGCTCGCTGGCGAGTGCCGAGCAGTTTGCCAAGGTTGGCGATATTATCCGTGCGGATGAATCCAGAAAATATGTAGTGCCGAGTGCTCCTGGAAAGCGTAATTCCAGAGATACCAAGGTTACGGATATGTTATATGCATGCTACGCGAAAGCAGAGGCAGGCGAGGAGTTCCGTGTTCCTCTCATGAAGATCAAAGAGCGTTATGATTCCATTATCAACGGACTTGGACTGAAAGTAACGCTGGATGAGGAGTTTAAGACAATTTCCAAAAATTTTAAGGAAAAAGCCGGTGTGGATTATGCGGCTTCCCGCGGAGAGTATCTGAATGGTATTCTTATGGCAGATTATCTTGGATATGAGTTTATTGATTCTGCAACCGTAATCTTTTTTGATGAAGAAGGAAATCTCGATGCAGACAAGACGGATAAGGTACTGTCAAAGAAACTTGCAGAGTGTGAGAAAGCTGTAATTCCTGGATTTTACGGAATTGGTGCGGATGGAAAGGTGAAAACATTCTCCCGCGGCGGTTCGGATATTACCGGATCGATTGTTGCAAAAGCATGTCATGCAAGTTTATATGAGAACTGGACAGATGTATCCGGATGTCTCGTAGCAGATCCGCGTATCATTGACAATCCGCAGCCGATCCATGTGATCACATACCGCGAATTAAGAGAGCTTTCTTATATGGGAGCTTCCGTACTTCATGAGGACGCCGTATTCCCGGTACGAAAGGCCGGCATCCCGATCAATATCCGCAATACCAATGATCCGGAGGCAGAGGGAACCCTGATCGTAGAGAGTACCTGCCAGAAACCGGAATACACGATTACCGGTATTGCCGGTAAAAAAGGATTTGTCGCAGTAAGCATTGACAAAGATATGATGAATTCCGAAGTTGGCTTCTGTCGTAAAGCATTACAGGCATTTGAGGAAAACGGAATTTCGATCGAGCATATGCCATCCGGTATTGACACCATGACTGTATTTGTGCATCAGGAAGAGTTTGAAGGCAAGGAGCAGCAGGTGATCAGCTCCATCCGCCGTCTGACCCATCCGGATGTGATTGATCTGGAAGCTGATCTGGGTCTGATCGCGGTTGTGGGACGTGGAATGAAATCTACCCGCGGTACTGCAGGCAGAATCTTTTCTGCACTGGCCCATGCTAACATCAATGTCAAGATGATTGACCAGGGATCTTCCGAGTTAAATATTATTATTGGTGTCAGCAATGACGATTTCGAGGCTGCCATCAAGGCAATCTACGATATCTTTGTAGAGACCAGACTTTAGTAATAACGATTCTGCACCTTATGACGCTCTCTTTCATATGTTATATGGAAGGGAGCGTTTTTATATGACCGGAAATATCGTGATTTTTGTTACGGATCAGCGACAAAGCAATCTTGCCGCATGTCTTCCGGGAAAGATACACCGACTGGACTGGAGACGGGGAGTGGAAAAGGAAGAGGCGCTGAAAGTGCTGGATAACAGCAAATATCTTGTGCTGCCGGTTCCTGTTACAAAGATTGAGAGAAACCATGATGTAAACCTTATATTAAAGGAGGAACTGACGAGGGAAAAAGAAAGGGACTGGATGCTGTTTGGAGGAATTTTCGGACCGGAATGGAGGCAGCGCTGTGAGGATGCGGGAACGGAATATTATGATATGATGACAGATGCGGTGGTTGTGCACCGCAACGCATGTATTACGGCAGAAGCAACGGTTGCTGAAATTCTAAAATACAGTGATTATTCTATTCGGGAGCAGAAAATTATTGTCAGCGGGTATGGAAGATGCGGCAGGGAGATCGCCAGGGTTTTGTCTGCGATGGGAGCGAAAGTGACAGTGCTGGCAAGGAGTGCAGAGGCACGCCGGCTGGCACGAACGGAAGGACATGAGGCAGTCGATTTTTCATACGGACCGGAGGAAGCATATGGGGCACGCACGGTTGTAAACACGGTTCCGGCACTTGTGATCCGTGAGCCGATGATCCGTGAAATGCATTCGGATGCCGTGATCATTGATATTGCATCAAGACCCGGCGGTACGGATCTGATGGCAGCGGAGGCATATGGGATCAAAGTTGTGGCGGCATTGGGACTTCCGGGGCTGTATACGACAAAGAGCAGTGCCAAAGTGCTGGCAGATGCAATTCTTGAACACAGTAAAATCAGGCAGGACAGGAAAGAGGCAAAGACATGGATTTATCAAATTGCAATATAGGGTATGGGATTACCGGTTCTTTCTGTACATTCGCAAAAACCAGGAAAGAGATTCAGAGACTGACGGAGATGGGAGCACATGTGATTCCCATCTTTTCTTATCAGACGCAGCATTGTGATACACGGTTTGGAACGGCAAAAGAGTTTATGGAAGAAGTCTGTGACATAACGGGGAACCCTGGAATCCGCACACTTCAGGAGGCAGAACCGATCGGACCGAAGGGATATCTGGATGTGATGGTGATTGCACCGTGTACAGGAAATTCTGCGGCGAAGCTGGCGAATGCAATCACCGATACTCCGGTTCTTATGGCTGCCAAAGCGCATATGCGCAATGGCAAACCACTGGTAATTGCCATATCCACCAACGATGCACTGGGAGCCAGTTTTAAAAATATCGGGATGCTGATGAATACGAAACATATTTATTTTGTGCCATTCGCACAGGATAATTATGAAAAAAAGCCAAATTCGATGGTGGCAAAAATGGAACTTTTGCCGGAGACGATTTCGGCAGCTCTCGAAGGGAGACAGCTGCAGCCGGTGGTACGGGGATAAAAAAGCCCCCAGACAGATCTGTCTGGGGAGGCTTTTACATAATTCCGGAATGGTACTATGCATTTTTTTGTGCATCATAGGCTTCGCGCAATGCCTTGGCAAGCTGATCACCACAGGAGGTGTTTTTCATGCCACAGTGAATACCGGAAATACGGCGTTCCACTTCTTCAACAGTCATGCCCTCAACCAGACGGGGAATTGCCTGAAGATTTCCCTGACAGCCGCCGGTGAATTTCACATTTTTAACAATATTTCCGTCCAGCTCCACTTCGATCTGTGTGGAACAGGTGCCTTTTGTTTTGTAAATATAAGACATGGGTTTTTCCCTTCCTTTCTGTTTCTTCCCTGTGTTTGGAATACAATAATTGTCTTCTTATCATAGCAAGCTGTTTACAAATTTTCAATAGCAGAATCCCGTTCGTTCATAAAAAGTTTATAAAACATTCATGGCCTTTGAGTTGTGTAAATGTGGAGAAAGTGGTACAATACCTATATTCTATGCGAGTTAGGAGCAAAATATATTATGAGTGCATTGACTAAAATTTTTGGTACACACAGTGACAGGGAGTTGAAACGAATTACGCCCCTCGTAGATAAAGTGGAATCTTATCGTGACGAGATGAAGGCACTTTCGGATGAAGAATTACGGGGAAAGACAAAAGAATATAAGGAGCGTCTGGAAAAAGGAGAGACACTTGACGATCTGCTTCCGGAAGCGTATGCGACCGTACGTGAGGCAGCAAGCCGTGTGCTTGGCATGGAGCATTACAGAGTACAGATTATCGGTGGTATTATCCTGCATCAGGGACGTATTGCAGAGATGAAGACAGGTGAAGGTAAGACACTGGTATCTACACTTCCGGCTTATCTGAATGCGCTGGAGGGCAAAGGGGTATATATCGTCACGGTCAATGATTATCTGGCAAAACGAGATTCCGAGTGGATGGGAAAAGTTCATGAATTCCTCGGACTGACCGTTGGTGTTGTATTGAATGATATGAGCAACGATGAGCGCCGTGACGCTTACAATTGCGATATTACATATATTACAAATAACGAACTTGGATTTGATTACCTGCGTGACAACATGGTGATCTACAAGGAGCAGCTGGTACAGAGAGGTCTGCACTATGCGATCATCGATGAGGTCGATTCCGTATTGATCGATGAGGCGCGTACACCTCTTATTATTTCCGGTCAGAGTGGAAAGTCCACCAAATTATATGAAGCATGTGATATTTTAGCGCAGCAGCTGACACGTGGTGATGATGTACCGGAGTATTCCAAGATGGATGCCATCATGGGTATTGAGCAGGAAGAGACCGGAGATTTCCTTGTCAATGAGAAGGACAAGGTTGTCAGCCTGACACAGGAAGGTGTGAAAAAGGTTGAGCAGTTCTTCAAGATCGACAACCTTGCAGATGCAGAGAACCTTGAGATCCAGCACAATGTGATTCTTGCCTTGCGTGCACACAACCTGATGTTCCGCGATCAGGATTACGTTGTAAAGGATGATGAGGTACTGATCGTTGATGAGTTTACCGGACGTATCATGCCGGGACGCCGTTATTCAGACGGTCTGCATCAGGCAATCGAGGCAAAAGAGCATGTAAAAGTAAAACGTGAGAGCAAGACGCTTGCAACGATTACGTTCCAGAACTTCTTTAATAAATTTGATAAAAAATCAGGTATGACAGGTACTGCCCTGACCGAAGAAAAAGAGTTCCGTGATATCTATGGTATGGATGTTATCGAGATCCCGACCAACAGACCAGTCATCCGTGTGGACAAACAGGATGCTGTTTATAAGACCAAGAAAGAAAAATATCATGCAGTTGTCGAGGAAGTAAAAGCTGCACATGCAAAAGGACAGCCGGTACTGGTTGGTACGATCACGATCGATGTATCCGAGACGATCAGTGCAATGTTAAAGAGAGAGGGAATCCAGCATACTGTTTTAAATGCGAAGTTCCATGAACTTGAGGCAGAGATCGTAGCGGCAGCAGGACAGCACGGTGCGGTAACGATCGCAACCAACATGGCTGGCCGTGGTACCGATATCAAGCTGGATGATGATGCGAAGGAAGCCGGTGGATTAAAAGTTATCGGTACTGAGCGTCATGAGTCAAGACGTATTGACAATCAGCTGCGTGGACGTTCCGGACGTCAGGGAGATCCGGGTGAATCCCAGTTCTTTATCTCTCTTGAGGATGATCTGATGCGTCTGTTCGGTTCTGAAAAACTGATGGATATCTTTAATACATTAGGTGTTCCGGAAAATGAGCAGATCCAGCATAAGATGTTAACATCTGCGATCGAGAAGGCACAGACGAAGATCGAGGGCAACAACTTCGGTATCCGTAAAAACCTGCTTGAGTACGATCAGGTTATGAATGATCAGAGAGAGATCATTTACGCAGAGCGTATGCGTGTATTAAACGGCGAGAACATGCGCGATGTGATCTTCAAGATGATCACAGACCGTGTGGAGAGCTGCGTGGATACCTGTATTTCTTCTGAATTACCGAAAGAAGAGTGGGATTTAAACGAGTTAAACCAGCTTCTGACGGATATTATCCCGTTAGAGCCTGTAAATGCTGCTGATGTGGACAGTGTTAAGAATAATAAAGAATTAAAACATCTCTTAAAAGAGCGTGCAGTGAAACTGTACGAGGCAAAAGAGACAGAGTTCCCGGAGCCGGAGCAGTTCCGTGAATTAGAGCGTGTCGTACTGTTAAAAGTCATTGACCGTAAGTGGATGGATCATATCGACGATATGGATCAGCTCCGTCAGGGTATCGGCTTACAGGCATACGGACAGAGAGATCCGCTGGTTGAGTACAAGATGGCAGGATTTGACATGTTTGACGATATGATCGCAAACATTCAGGAAGATACAGTCCGTCTGCTGTACCATGTCAAGATCGAACAGAAGGTAGAGCGTGAGCAGGTTGCAAAAGTAACCGGTACAAATAAGGATGAGACGGCAACCAATACACCGAAAAAACGTACGGCTGCAAAGGTTTATCCGAATGATCCGTGCCCATGTGGATCCGGTAAAAAATACAAACAGTGCTGTGGAAAAATGGCATAAAATTTTAAAATAAGAAGAGGGCGTCATGTTTATGGAGTGATTCGTAAATGTGGCGCTTTTTTTGTCGTCCGAATCTTCACAAAAAAATAATTGACAAAAAATGGATTATTTGATATTTTAATAACAGTAATAATTACTATTATTAAAAATAGTAAAAGATATGCGATATGGAAGACGATGAAAATAAACATTTTATAAATCTGTATGCAGTTCATTGAAACATGGATAAGTATGTGGTATGATTTCACCGGAAAAGCCAATTATAAAATGGAGAGAAAGAAGGAGACGGATATGTATAACATAAGAAAAGTTACTGATGATATTACCTGGATCGGAGCAAGCGACCGCAGACTGGCATTGTTTGAAAATATTTTTCCAATCAAACGCGGTGTGTCTTACAACTCCTATGTTCTGCTGGATGAGCAGACCGTCCTTTTTGATACCGTGGATGCTTCCGTTGCGGGACAGTTTTTCGAAAACCTGGAAGCTGCTTTAGAGGGAAGAACATTAGACTACCTGATCGTAAATCATATGGAACCGGATCACTGCGCGATGATCGGTGATATTGTACGCAGATATCCGGCTGTAAAGATCGTTGGAAATACAAAGACATTTGGTATGATGAACCAGTTCTTTGGAACAGATTTTTCTGAACGTTCTGTTGTGGTGAAAGAGGGAGATACCTTATCTGCAGGAAAGCATACGCTTCATTTTGTGATGGCACCGATGGTGCACTGGCCGGAGGCAATGGTCACCTACGATGATGTGGACAAAGTGCTGTTTTCCGCAGACGGATTCGGATCCTTTGGTGCATTAAACGGCAATGTTTTTGCGGATGAAGTAGATTTTGACCGTGACTGGCTGGACGATGCAAGACGTTATTACACAAATATTGTTGGAAAATACGGTGCGTCCGTGCAGACATTATTAAAGAAAGCTGCAGAACTTGAGATCGCTGTGATCTGCCCGCTGCACGGACCAATCTGGAGAGAAAATCTCTCTTACATTCTGGAAAAATACCAGAAATGGAGATCAGGCGGTTGTGATCATGTATGCATCCATGTATGGCAATACGGCATCTGCGGCAGATGCGCTTGCAGGGGCACTTGCAGTGCGCGGCGTGAAAAAGATTGCTGTGTATGATGTTTCAAATGCGCACGTTTCCGAGCTGATCAGTGAAATTTTCCGTGCAAGCCATCTGGTATTTGCGGCACCGACTTACAATGCCGGAATTTATCCGGTTATGGAAAATCTGCTTTCCGATATGAAGGCACTGGCTGTTCAGAAAAAGACCGTTGCAGTTATGGAAAACGGAACCTGGGCACCGACAGCGGCAAAGCAGGTTAAAGAGAAAATCAGTGAAATGAAGGATATGACGATCCTTGATACAGGACTTACCATCAAGTCTGCAATGCATGCAGACCAGAAGGCAGAGCTGGATGCACTGGCGGATGCGATTGTGAACAGTATGGTATAAAATAAACAGTGTAAAATAAAAGGCAAAGCATAGCATAGCAAAGCATGGGATAAAATATTGTCCTGTGCTTTGTTTTTGCAGAAAAACAGAACAAAAGTTCGATTTTTGCTGTACAATTTATAAATTGAATGATATACTGGAAACAGAATCATACTAAAATATTGATGTTAATTGTTTCCGGATAGAAAGTGTTTCTATATTTTATAAATAGGGAGAAATGAGGAATATCATGGATCATTTCAAATTACATTCAAAATACAAACCAACCGGGGATCAGCCTCATGCGATCGAGGAGCTGGTAAAAGGATTTGAGGAGGGCAACCAGTTTCAGACGCTGCTTGGAGTGACTGGTTCCGGTAAGACTTTTACAATGGCAAATGTGATCCAGGCATTGAATAAGCCGACACTGATCATATCGCATAATAAAACGCTGGCAGCGCAGTTATACGGGGAGATGAAAGAATTTTTCCCGGAGAATGCGGTCGAATATTTTGTGTCATACTATGATTATTACCAGCCCGAAGCATATGTGCCGCAGACGGATACCTATATCGCAAAGGACTCCGCAATCAATGAGGAGATCGATAAACTGCGTCTTTCAGCGACGGCGGCGCTGGTGGAGCGCAAGGATGTGATCGTGGTGGCATCGGTTTCCTGTATTTATGGTTTAGGCAGTCCGGAAGATTATCTTGGCATGATGGTTTCCCTAAGACCCGGGATGGAGAAGGACAGAGATGACGTGATCCGTGCACTGGTCGATATTCAGTATACGAGAAATGATATGGATTTTCACCGAGGTACGTTCCGTGTGCGGGGAGATACGTTAGAGATTTTCCCGGCAAACTACGGAGATACGGCGGTCCGTGTGGAATTTTTCGGGGATGAAATCGACCGTATCACGGAGGTGGATGTGCTGACAGGGGAGATCAAATGCGAGCTGGAGCACTTTGCGGTGTTCCCGGCATCCCATTATGTTGTGCCGCAGGAGAAAATCTTAAAGGCATGCGATGCCATCGAACAGGAACTGGATGAGCGCATCCGGTATTTTAAGGGCGAGGACAAGCTGCTTGAGGCGCAGCGTATTTCCGAGCGGACGAATTTTGATATCGAGATGTTAAAAGAAACAGGTTTCTGCAGTGGTATTGAAAATTATTCGAGACATCTTGCAGGACTTCCGGCGGGGGCAACGCCGCATACGCTGATGGATTATTTTAAGGATGACTATCTGATCATCGTGGATGAGTCCCATATCACGATTCCACAGATCCGCGGCATGTATGCGGGAGACCAGTCGAGAAAGTCAACGCTGGTGGACTACGGATTCCGTCTGCCGTCGGCGAAAGACAACCGGCCGCTTAATTTTGAGGAATTTGAGAGCAAGATCGATCAGATGCTGTTCGTATCGGCAACACCGAATGTATATGAGGACGAACACGAGCTGCTTAGGACAGAACAGATTATCCGTCCGACCGGACTGCTCGATCCGGAGGTCGTGGTGCGTCCGGTGGAGGGACAGATCGATGATCTGATCGGTGAGGTCAATAAGGAAATCAAAGACCATCATAAGGTGCTGATTACGACACTGACGAAGAAGATGGCGGAGGATCTGACGGATTATATGCGTGAGATCGGTATCCGCGTGAAATATCTCCATTCGGATATCGATACGTTAGAGCGAGCGGAGATCATAAGAGATCTGCGGCTGGATGTATTTGATGTGCTTGTCGGCATCAACCTGCTCCGGGAGGGACTGGATATTCCGGAGATCACGCTGGTGGCAATTTTAGATGCAGATAAAGAGGGATTCCTGCGGTCGGAGACATCACTGATACAGACGATCGGGCGTGCTGCGCGTAACAGTGAGGGACACGTTATCATGTATGCGGACAAGATCACAGACTCCATGCGTGTTGCGATGGAGGAGACGAAGCGCCGCCGTGAGATACAGCAGGCATACAATGAGGAACACGGCATTACACCGACAACGATCCAGAAATCTGTGCGGGAACTGATCAGCGTGTCAAAGAAGGTCGCAAAGGAAGAAATGAACTTCAAAAAAGCCCCGGAATCCATGAACCGGGACGAACTCACAAAGCTGATCGCAGA
>OICV01001001.1_pt1 | contig 11292 bp, 7 predicted proteins | sample 1581361 | NCBI WGS metagenome assembly OICV01 (sample SAMEA3882551, study PRJEB24775) | human gut metagenome | biome: human-associated habitat; feature: intestine environment; material: feces | place: Netherlands | collected 2009/2010 | reverse complement strand
TCACAACACCTTTTTTCAAAATGATGTTGGCATACTGGGCTTTTTCCCCGGTCGCTACCACGCAGTACGCCTTTTTGGCGCGCTCGTAATAGGCAAACCGCTCGATCTTATGCACCTCTGTGTCCGGCTCATAATAGTTCAGGAGAGCCTTATAAGCCTCCCAGATCACCGGTACAACCGTATCTCCCGGCACGACCTCCATCAGGACGAAATGCTCGGGATCGTACTGATCCAACGGAAACAACGGCAAAATCGCCGCCAAAAGCTCTGCCGTACCGATTCCATCCGCCCGGATCACCCGTTGTCCGATGCTGCTGGACGGAAAGTTCGCATCCGCCAGCACGATCTCGTCTCCGTGTCCCATTTCATCAAGAACTTTTAACAGCTCCGGTGAAATCAGTGGTGAAATTCCCTTCAACATATCGAATATCCCCTTAAACTTATTCTGCAGCAGCGCGCCTGCCACGCCGTATTTTCGCCGCACGCGCTGTCATCACACCAGGCTGCAGCGCCATACCTCCACGCCGCTGTCCTGGAATACCTCTCTCAGACGCTTCTGCACCTGTTCCGCAGTCACGCCTTTTTTCAGGATAACCTGTAAAAAACCTCCGCCGCCTGCGCCGCAGATCATCTTTCCGTCGATCAGATCCTCCACGGAGCTAAAGATCATATCAATACAGGTATTGGTGCAGCCGCCATCCAGCCGCTTGGAAAGCTCCCAGTGCTGGTTCAGGAGCTGTGCAAAGCCGTCTACATTTCCCTTTTCCAGCTCAAAGCGCATCAAAACCGCTATCCGCTGGATCTCATAAAGCACCTCCACCGTATCCGGGTTACCGCTCACATAGCGGCTTACAATATCGCGCAGCAGGTTTCTTGCAAGCCTGCGCTGTCCGGAATAAATCAGGCAGAATCGCTCGTTTAACTCCTGCAGCGTCTCTGTGCTGATGCTGCATGGACTGCAGCCGATTTCCTGTACAATCGCTGCATCGCTGGTCACCATTTTGATTCCAGGCGCAAGCCCGCCCACCTGGTCCTGCCAGCCGCCGCCCGTGGACATAATCTGCTCCATGCACAGGACCCGGTTGTACAGCTCCTCCTGGGACAGCTCCTTTCCGAGCATCTGATAAATCGCCTTGACGCATGCGCCCGCAAGAATCGAGGACGTACCGAGGCCGCTGCCTCTCGGGATATGAATCACCTGTGTGGACAAATAGAGCCCGCTGCCGAGATTTTTTGTCACATCTTCGACAGAAATCTGCTCCCGGTACGGAATGATGCCGCAGGCGATCAGCGCCGCCTTATGCAGGGCAAAGGGATCGTAAGGATTGCTGGAATCCTGCAGCTGACTGATTTCAGAAAATGCCTGCTCTGCACCGCTGTCCGCGCTGGCCAGCACGATCTGATTGCCCGGAATCTTTTTCACAACTGCCTCGACAGGATTCTGTCCATCCAGCTTCACCGCCGCATTCAGCACCGTTCCGCCGTGCTCCATGCAATATGGAGGCGTATCGCTCCAGCCGCCGCCCCAGTTGACGCGCACGGGCAGGCGTACCACCACTTCCTCCTGCTCCATTTTTGCCGTCGGATCGTAGGAAAGCCCTGCCACCGCCCCGACAAGAATCGCGTTTCGGATCGTATCCAGGCACAGGTCAAGATACTTATCCTGCTTCGTCAGACAGGACAGCGCATAATAAATCCGGATTTTCCGGGAAAATTCAAACAGCTCCTGTTCGTCCAGCTTTTCCGCCAGACCGCAAAGCTGCCGGATTACACGCGCATTGATCTCCCCGTTGAACACCTTCACCGCCTCATGGAGATTATCCTTTTTGTCGATGGCCTCCAGCAGGGATTCGATTTTTACCTTATCCTCCAGCTTATCCTGCCAGGGCAGAATCGCCGTCACATCCGCCTGGTTGAAGCTGTCCTTTAAAGAAATCCCGTCTTCCAGTGTTGGAAAACCGTCTTCATATGCACGCAGTGTCGCAGATACTGCTTCCTGAATCGTATTTCGAATCGGATAAACTGCCGCCGTCCACAACGGTTCGCCGATCTTTTTTCCAAATAATGCCGCTTCCTTCGGATTGTCGCAAACGCCGTACATCCGGACAACGAACCTGCCGTCCTGCAGCTTTAGCCCATGCAGTACCGTATCCGCCGGAACGCTCTGTCCATCCAGCGTCACGCCGGAGATCACGCAGCGCTCCCCGACAACCGTACCATGATGCAAATAGCTGTCCTCGATATAGCTTCCCGCGCCAACGTCTGCACGCAGACTGATATAGCTGTTTCCAGCCCCATAGCTTTTTTCCTGACTGTTGGTGTTGATCCGCGCCTGCCAGCCCAGATGCGTAAATTGCTCCATCCCCTCCGTCATCAGATGCAGCAGCTCCCGGATTGTCCCAAAATGGATAAATGCCGCCGGTGACATCCGGATCAGCTTCATCTGATAAGGATGCAGCGCCGCCCAGATTTTTTCCCGGCAGGCTCTCAGCTCCGGTGTAAACTCACCCTCGGGCGTCTCTTGATAATACTGCTCCAGGGTAGAATCCGACGCCAGTGGATACAGAAAGTCCGCATAAAACGAAAGCCGCGCCTGTTCGTTGACACAGGCGGCAAACTTTTCCTCTGTGTCGATCAGACTGTAAAGGGAATTGAGCAGGTCTACGCTCATCATAACCGCACCGGTGTCGATATCCACATGCCCGTGCTCGTCCACCGCACCCATTTCGTGCAGCTGCTCTACGGTCTTTTTATGTAAAAATCCGCCGACATTTCCTTCCCTGTCCCGTCTGTATACACCGTGGTTTTTGCCGATTTCTGCAGGCTCCTTGATCGACAGCGCCGCAGCGCCTTTTCCGTAAAAATCGATCTGCAGCGGGTTAAACAGCAGCAGCACATCCCCGGAGCAGACAAGCATTCCGGCGTTCATCCGCGCCGCAACACCGCACATGGCAATCATAAATTCGTCGAACAGCGTCGATCTGCGGCCGTTTGGAAGAATCCGCGGCACGGGGGAAAAGAGCTTGCCGCAGGCGGAATACTGGGGCACGCGCTTACTGTCCCCGCCGGAATGGATGACCAGAATACGCTTGCCGTCAAAGGCGTGGCAAGCTGCTTCGCCGGGCTGCGCAGACGCTAACTGCCTGCTCTCTGCTGCGCCGTCACCCTGCACTGCGCCATGCGGCACAGCAGCCGGACTCTGCTTACCCGCCGCATGCTCCCGGATATAGCGCAGCACATTTAAAGTCGCGCCGCCGCTTCCGACGCGCTTGCCGTCCGGATCGGGCAGCACCGCATAGTGCGTCTTTTCCGGAAGCATCTGATGCTTTAAGCGGTAGGAAATCTGCGCACGATATGCCTGAGCCTGGGCCTCGTTCGAAGCCGTCAGCACCACATAATCCCACAACGGCAGGTTCGGGTTATGCAGAATTTCCTCATACTGTTTCGTACAGTCCCGATAAGACTGCTGTAAAAATAACGTCTGATAAGACAATCAAATACACATCCTCTCTTGTATTTCATGGCTGCAGATACCAAAATCCAGCTCCTTCTGCAGACCTCTCACTACTGGTAGGATAGCATATTCCGGGCGCTATTTCCACTGAAAAACGGCAATTCCGACAGCCGCTACAGCAAGTCCGATCGCCTTTCTCCACTCCCACGCTGCTTTTTCAACGCCGAACAGCCCAAACAGCTCCACAAGGTACGCCGCCGCGATCTGCGCCACCACGATAAACAGAACCGCCCTTGCAGGTCCAAGCATCGCCATCGCCTTAATCACTGTCCAGGTAATCCCGGCGCCGAGTACGCCGCCAAGCAGCAGATACTTCGGCTCGCTCCTAAACACGGCAAACAGATTCGACCGGTCCGCTGCAAGCCAAACTGCCAGGCACGACAGCAGCGCCGTCGCCTGCACAAACACATTCGCAGACCAGATGCTCGACGCTTTTGTGACCTGTGTATTGAAAATGCCCTGTACGCTCATCAGAACCCCGGATAAAACTGCAATCAAAAATCCAACCATCCTGCAAGCCTCCTTCTTCCGTCCGCCCTGACAGCGTCCGGTATGAAATACAGTATGCGTTATGGTTGGATTTTTATACACGTTCTTATTCTTCTTCGCCCTCGGCGTAATCGATTTGAGTCTCCGTAGGCACTTCGATATATTCTTCTTCCACGTACTGCGTGCCGGTTACCTGTGTCATGATTTTTTCCGAAAGGTCTTTTAAAACGTCCGAAACGTTTTCTCCCTCCCAGATTTTCGTCTCCGCGATCTCCATCTGTACCCAGAAGTTCGCAGTCGCCATCAGCTTCGGCACCGGAACCGTCTGGCTGTATTCCTGCCAGAACGCTGCCATCTCCTCCGTCTGCTGTGCTGCGCTCTTTTTGGCAGGCACAAGGGTACTGCGGTCAAACAGCTTATCCGCGCTGTCCGTGCAAAGCCATGCTGCGAAATTATCCGCCTCGTCCTGATGCTTGCCGTAGCCGTTTACAACAATGCTTCCGGTCACGGAAATACCGCGGGAGCAAACCGTTTCACTGATATCCGGCAGGGACGCTACGCCGTATTCCCACGCAAAGCTTCCGTCTGCCTTCGCCTGCACAACCCGATCCAGAATATCGGTGGTCGCGATCGTATAAACCAGCTTTCCATCCAAAAAATCCTGCACAACCTGGTCGTAGCTCGAAGTCGCCGCATCGATCGAGAAAAACTGACTCAGCTTCTGGTACGCCGCAAGCCCGTAAACCGCATCCTGATTATAGATGTTGATCCGGGACGAATCATCCCCGCAGCTTCCGCCAACGGTGATATAATTTCCTGCAAAGAAATAATTATAGAAAAAATCAGATACATCCCATCGGAAAACCGATTCTACCGTTTCCGGCGCGTTGTACTCATCCGCAAAATTCCGGATATCATCAATCGTTTTCGGAATCAGGGACACCTCGTCCGTTTCCAGCTCTGCCGCCGCCTGCTCCAGATACGTCTGGTTGTATACAAGCGCGCTGGTTTCAAAATACAGCGGATAAGCAACCGCATGTCCCTGATAGGTCACAGCGTCCAGTGCAGTCTGCGGGAAATTTTCGGTATTCAGGACAGCATTCTGATCCTTCACATTTACCGCCAGCCCGGCAAGGTACGCTTTTTCCAGTCCGTCATTGCTGATCAGGTAAACATCCGGCATCGATTCCTCTGCGATGGAAGCGCCGTTTACTGCCTCGAGATATTCCAGACCGCTTTTCAAAACCGGAACAACACGCACGCCGGTCGCATCCTGATATTCAAGCGCCATCGCGGAAAGATAATCCTCCAGTTTTTCCTCGGTATACCATACCGTCAGCGTCGGTTTGGGCGACAAAATACCGTCCGTAGAAACGCCTGCCTTATCCATGGCAGAGACGCCCGCATAAATCAAAGCCCCCGCAGCACAAACACCGCAGACCGCCCCGATCAGTTTTGGGTAAAAAGACATGTTCCTCTCCATTTCTTTCTTTTTTGCCGCGCCGCCGTTTCCCGGCAGCTACGCGTTTTGCTCCTGAAACGTTTTCAGGCATGAATCCAGAATTTCGATCATTTCATCCACATCTGCGTCGGTGATGACAAGAGGCGGAACGAAGCGGATAATATTGGTTCCCGCATTGATCAGAATCAGACCGTTTTCCAGCGCTGCGTTGATCACAGGCGCAACCGGACGGTCAAAGACAAGTCCCTGCATCAGTCCCATGCCTCTTCTGTCCGTGATAAAATCATATTTTGCTGCCAGGCTGTCCAGCTTTTCTTCCAGATAAGCCGACACCTCCCGCACATGCTCCAGAATATTGTTTTCTTCAAACAGCTCCAGCACCTTTGCCACAGCTGCACATGCCAGCGGGTTGCCGCCGTAGGTCGTGCCGTGGTCGCCTGCCGTAAGCGAATGCTGTCCGACCTTTTCCGTCATTAAAAATGCACCCACCGGAACACCGCAGCCAAGGGCTTTTGCCGTCGTCATGATATCCGGCTTTATGCCATATTTCTGCCACGCATACCAATAGCCGGTTCGTCCCATGCCGCACTGGATTTCATCCAGAATCAGCAGGATATCCTTTTCATCGCACAGCGCGCGCACTTTTTTCAGAAAGTCCTCCTGTACCGGATAAATTCCGCCTTCACCCTGCACGGTTTCCAGCAAAATTGCACACGTCTTGTCATTTACACATGCCAGCACGCTGTCAAAATCGTTGAGATCGGCAAACCGGATATTGCCGATTCCGGGCTCAAATGCCTCTCTATAATGCGGATTGCCGGTTACCGACAGTGCTCCCATCGTCCGACCGTGGAACGAATGGTTCATGGCAATGATCTCATGATCCGTCGTGCCGTCTTTTAAATAAGCATATTTCCGCGCCGCCTTGATCGCGCCCTCGATCGCTTCCGCACCGCTGTTGGTGAAGAACACGCGGTCCATCCGGGAAACCTTTTTCAGATGTCTTGCCGCTTCCACCGCAGGAACATTGTAATAATAATTCGAGGTGTGGATGACCTTGTCGATCTGCGCCTTCAGCGCATCATTGTACTCGGCATTATGATAGCCGAGGGCAAACACCGCGATACCAGCCACAAAATCCAAATACCGTTTTCCTTCTATATCATATAAAGATACGCCGTCGCCGCGATCCAGAACGACCTGATACCGATTATAGGTATGCAGAAGATCCTGTTCGGCTTCGTCGATATACTGCTGCATCAATTCACCCATGTTTCCTCCATTCCGCAGGCACTTTGTACCGAAGGTGCTTTGCACTGCTTTAAACCTACTCATCGTCTCCGACAATCGCCGTTCCGATCCCATGATCTGTAAAAATTTCCAAAAGCAGACAGTGGGGGATTCTGCCGTCCAGGATATGTACCCGGTTGACGCCGCCTTTGACTGCCGCCGTACAGTTGTTTAACTTCGGCAGCATGCCGCCGCCGATCTCGCCGCTGCTGACAAGCGCTTCCGCGTCGCTTGCTGTAATGCGGGAGATGAAAGAGGATTTATCAGAAAAGTCTTTGTACAGACCTTCTACATCCGTCAGGAACACGAGCTTGTCCGCGCCGACCGCCCTTGCGATCGCGCACGCTGCGTCGTCTGCATTGATATTATAGGTCTCGCAATTTTCATCCATGCCCACCGGAGCTACGATCGGAAGGTAATCGCGGTCGATCAGATCATATAAAATCTTGGGATTTACTTTGGTCACATCGCCGACAAAGCCGATATCCTTCCCATCGGAATATTTCTTTTCCACCTGCAGAAGACCGCCGTCCTTGCCGCTGATGCCAGCTGCGGGTACGCCAAGCTCCTGTACCATTGCAACCAGATTTTTGTTGACGCGCCCCAGTACCATTTCCGCGATTTCCATCGTTTCAGCGTCCGTCACGCGCAATCCGTTGACAAAAACAGGCTCCTTGCCGGCTTTTGCCACCCATTTGCTGATGGCCTTGCCGCCGCCGTGTACGATGATCGGCTTAAAACCTACCAGCTTTAACAGCGTCACGTCCTTGATGACGTTTTTCTGCAGCTCTTCATTGCTCATGGCGCTGCCGCCGTATTTTACCACGATAATTTTCCGGTTGAATTTCTGGATATAGGGGAGCGCTTCAATCAGCACCTCCGCTTTTTTCATGATCTGTTCCATTTCCGGTTTTTCCACTTTTTCCTCCCATTTCTGCGCACGTTTCCTTTTGTGGCGCTGTGAGACTGTTTTATCGTTCTAACGCCGGTTCGCGTCAGCTGCGGTAGTCCGCGTTAATCTTGACATAATCGTAGGTTAAGTCGCAGCCCCAGGCTGTCGCTTCCGCCTCGCCCATCTTCATATCCACAAGTGCAGTCACCTCGGAGCAGGACAGAATCCTGGTCGCTTCTTCCTCGCTGTAATCCGCCGCCATACCATCCTTGAAGATCAGGATCTTTCCGGCGCTGCTTTCCAGATACAGTTCTATCGCCTCGGGATCGAATTTTGCCCCGGAATAGCCCAGCGCACACAGAATCCGTCCCCAGTTCGCATCGTGTCCAAACAAGGCTGCCTTTGTCAGGCTGGAGGTGATGACCGATTTTGCCAGGGTCTTTGCATCTTCCTTATTATCCGCATGAATGACCTTTACCTCGAACAGCGCGGTTGCGCCCTCGCCGTCGCCTGCGATCTTCTTCGCCAGCGTCTCATTGACATAATGAAGCGCTTCCACAAACGTATCGTAGTCCGCGCCCTTTTCCGTGATTTCAGGGTTTCCCGCCTGGCCGTTTGCCAGCACAAGCAGCGTATCGTTCGTCGAGGTATCGCCGTCTACGGAAACCATGTTGAAGGTATCCTGCACGTCAGCGCTCAGTGCTTCCTGCAGAAGCTTTTTGGAGATATTCGCATCCGTTGTCACAAATGCGAGCATTGTACACATATTCGGATGAATCATGCCGGAGCCTTTGCACATTCCGCCGATGGTTACTTCTTTTCCACCAATCGTCACCTTTACTGCAACCTGCTTGTTGCGGGTATCCGTTGTCATAATCGCCTTTGCCGCATCGGTTCCTGCCTCTTCTCCGGGCTTGATCGCCTTTGCCAGCATACGCACACCTTCGGTCATTTTTTCCATCGGAAGCTGCATACCGATGACGCCGGTCGAACAAATCAGGACGCTCTGAGGAGAAATCTCCAGCGCATCTGCTGCCGCTCCTGCCGTCTCCCTGCAATATTCATAGCCGAGCTTTCCGGTACACGCATTTGCGATACCGGAGTTTACAACGATCGCCTGAGCTTCCCACTCGCTCTCTACGACTTCCTTATCCCATAAAACAGGAGCAGCTTTTACTACATTCGTCGTAAACACGCCCGCTGCGCGACACGGCGTTTTGGAATACACCATTGCCATATCTTTTCTGTTCTGATACTTGATCCCGGCCTCTACGCCGGCTGCCAAAAATCCCTTTGCCGCGGTTACGCCGCCTGTAATGATCTCCATATGTTCCTCCTGCCTTTCTTTTTATGTCAGATTGAGCAGTATCTTTTGCCCGCTCAAGCGTTGAAATTTTCGATATTTTTCTGATTTAAAACAAAATCGTAATAGTTTAAATCTTCGCGCTTCGTCCAGCCGATCTGCTTCCAGAAGGCGTTGCCGATATCATTTTTCGTAAACGCGATCAGGGACACCTTATTGATGCCCTCCTGCTGCAGCGCATTCATACAGTACACCACCATCGCCCTGCCGATCCCGTGCATCCGGTAATCCTCATGCACACAGACGTGATACAGACAGCCCCTGCGCCCGTCATGCCCGCACAAAATCGCGCCGACCACTCTGCCGTCCATCTCAGCGACTACGCTGATTCCGGGATTTCGCTTTAAAAACCGCTCCACCCCTTCTCTGGAATCGTCGATCGTCCGGATCGAAAACCCGTGAATCGTCATCCAAAGGGCGTATACCTGATCATAATCCTCTATTTGCATGCTGCGCACTGTAACCATTGTTATTTATCCTTTCCTGCCAGGGCCAACATAAGGCAAAAGCGCCTCGCCCCAGCTTTTTATCAGCCGTTCAGGCGACCATGCCGCATTCGCCGGCGACGTGGATGGAAGCTTCCCCGCTTCCCGCTGACATGCCTTCTCACAATACCTGTGATATAACTCCCATGACTTTGCGCCGTTGCAAAACACCGCCTCAATCCTGGAATTCTGCAAAAGCCCGGCCACATCGTTTGCTGCCACATCCCGGATGGAGCTGTCCGAAGACCCTACAATCCGACAGGAAGCGATCACATCCCACACAGCGATCCCATTTGCCAGCAAAAAAGCCTTTTTCTCCTCCACCGACACCGGAACCTCCGCCTGACACACCCCCGCTAAAACCTTCCAAAACCGGTTCTGCGGATGCCCGTAATAAAAATGATTCTCCCTCGACTTCACCGACGGCAGACTTCCTAAAATCAACACTCTGGAATGCCCGTCCACAACCGGCGAAAAAGGATGCACCACCAACTCCTGCCCGACAGCCATCCAAAACACCTCAATCCTTCAAAGCCATTTCAAAGCACAAAAATTCTCTAACCCTAGATTTTACAAACAACTCCATGGAAAATCAAGACCTTTTTACCCCAACAGGGCAAAGTCGCCTACGGCGACCAGCCCACACAAACTCAGCCCTACCTCACAGGCCGCTGTTGCCGCAGGCAACCAGGCCTCACCGCGCAGACTGATTGCCAGCCCCGGCTGCCGACTGCAATTGCGTCCCCTTGATTTGCAAGCGAAACTTTTGCAAAAACGCACAGGCTTCCGGCACCGAACGTCCGACTGTCCGAAGCAGGCATGCACAACCGCCAAAGCAGCCAAAAACCTACCACCATGCCTGCAAGTTTCGGACGTGAGGTGCGCCCTTAGGAAGCCGACGCGCTTTTGCATAAAAGTTTCAGCGCGCAAATCCCGGGGACGCAATGCAGTCGGCTGCCGGGGCGGTCAAAGTCTGCCGGGAATCCACCATCCCTTACGGGAACATCGGCACAAGATCCAGGCCCTCGGACTCCTCCAGTCCAAACATCAGATTCATATTCTGCACTGCCTGTCCTGCCGCGCCCTTCACCAGATTATCCATGGCCCCCATCATAATCACACGCTTCGTCCGCGGATCGACCTTAACGTTCACATCTACAAAATTGCTGCCCTCTACCCACTTGGTCTCCGGGCAGACACCTTTCTTTAATACACGCACGAAACGTTCCTTTGCATAATATTTATCGTAAGCAGCCTTCAGTTCCTCATAAGAAGGATAGGTACCATCCGGCTTTTTGATCAGGGTTGCATACTCTGTCGCAAGAATTCCGCGGTTCATCGGAACCAGATGCGGTGTAAAATTCACGGTAATCTCTTTTCCTGCCGCATAGCCGAGCTGCTCCTCAATCTCCGGTGTATGTCTGTGTGTTGTCACACCGTATGCTTTCATGCTCTCGTTCACTTCGCAGAACAGGTTCGGTGTCTTTGCCCCACGTCCCGCTCCGGAAGTACCGGATTTTGCATCAATAATCAATGTATCCGGATCAATCAGTCCCTCTTTTACCAGCGGATATGCTGTCAGAATGGAACAGGTCGTATAACATCCCGGATTTGCAATCAGACGGGTCTGGGTAGTCACCTGATCACGGTTAATCTCACAGAGTCCGTAAACGGCTTCCTTAATAAACTGTGGGCTTTTATGCTCAATCTTATACCATTTTTCATAGGTAGCAACATCTTTGATTCGAAAATCCGCACTCAGATCAATGATCTTTACCTTATTTAAAATATCCTCAT
>OICV01000977.1_pt1 | contig 11452 bp, 9 predicted proteins | sample 1581361 | NCBI WGS metagenome assembly OICV01 (sample SAMEA3882551, study PRJEB24775) | human gut metagenome | biome: human-associated habitat; feature: intestine environment; material: feces | place: Netherlands | collected 2009/2010 | reverse complement strand
CGTGGATGGAGTGTACAAGCAGGTACGCCAGTATCTGGAGTCCAGCGCAGAGAGCACTCATAAAAATGATATTTATTCCGCTTTGGAGGATTATCTGTTAGAAAATTGTACTGTTGATATGCCGGCAGATTACAGATCTGATGTGATCGAAGCGATCCGTGCCAATTTCATTGACCGCTATTGCTCCGGGGATGAGAGCCAGATGGAAACGGTACTCAGCTCTTACGGCTATACAGAAGAGAGCATTGAGCAGGAATGGTCTGACAGTGTGGAGAGCAGTATCAAGTTAGAACTGATCGTAAAAGCCATTGCAGAAAAAGAAGATATCCAGATTGACGATACGGAGTTTGAAGATTATGTAAGCACGATCGTAAGCAACGGCGGTTACGGTGATGCTGACACGTTATATAGTAACTATGGCTATGGCGATTCTGTTTACGGAAAGAATCAGATCCGTGTGATTTATCTTGCAGGATTAGTTTTGGATAAATTAGCAGAGACAGCAGAGGTTACTGAGAACGCAGTTGAAGAAAATACCGAATCTGTAGAAAGTACAGAATCCGCAGACAGCACAGAAGAATAAGAAAACGATACCGAAACAGAGGTATGAGATCATAAAAGAGTCGACAGACGTTGATGAGAGAAAGGGAGAGTAGAAAAATGGAATTAGTAAATGTAAGAGATTTATTCCGCAGACAGGATGAGTATGTGGATCAGACCATCGCGATCGGTGGCTGGGTGAGAAACATCCGTAACTCCAAAAACTTTGGATTTATCGTGGTAAACGATGGAACTTTTTTTGAGCCGGTCCAGGTTGTTTATTCCGATGTTCTGGAAAATTTTGAAGAGGTAGAAAAATTAAATGTCGGAGCAGCGATTATCGTTACCGGTAAATTAGTTGCAACTCCGGGCACAAAACAGCCATTTGAGATTCAGGCTGAAAAAGTGGAAGTAGAAGGCCCTTCTACACCGGATTATCCATTGCAGAAGAAAAAACACAGCTTTGAGTACCTGAGAACCATCTCTCATTTAAGACCGAGAACTAATACTTTTGAGGCTGTATTCCGCGTGCGTTCCCTCTGCGCTTATGCAATCCATAAATTTTTCCAGGAACGCGATTTCGTCTATGTACACACACCACTGATTACAGGCAGTGACTGTGAGGGAGCCGGTGAGATGTTCCAGGTTACCACCATGGATCTGAACAATGTACCAAAAACAGACGACGGAAGCGTTGATTTCACACAGGATTTCTTCGGAAAACCGACCAACCTGACCGTAAGCGGACAGTTAAACGGTGAGACTTATGCGATGGCATTCAAGAATATCTACACCTTTGGACCGACCTTCCGTGCAGAAAACTCCAATACGACACGTCATGCAGCAGAGTTCTGGATGATCGAGCCGGAGATTGCTTTCGCAGATCTGAAAGATGATATGGTTCTTGCAGAGAGCATGCTGAAATATGTTATCCGCTATGTGCTGGAGCATGCACCGGAAGAAATGGAATTCTTCAACAAATTTGTAGATAAGGGATTACTGGATCGTCTGAATCATGTATTAAATTCTGATTTCGGACATGTTACCTATACGGAAGCGATCGAGATCCTTGAGAAAAACAATGACAAGTTTGATTATAAAGTATTCTGGGGTGCAGACCTGCAGACAGAGCATGAGCGTTATCTGACAGAAGAAATCTTCAAACGTCCGGTATTCGTAACGGATTATCCGAAGGAGATCAAAGCCTTCTACATGAAACTCAACGAGGATGGCAAGACAGTAGCTGCTATGGACTGTCTGGTTCCGGGTATCGGTGAGATCATCGGTGGAAGCCAGCGTGAGGATGACTACGACAAGCTTCTGGAAAGAATGAAAGAACTCGGACTGAAAGCAGAAGATTATGATTTCTATCTGGATCTGAGAAAATACGGTTCTGCAAGACATGCAGGATTTGGTCTGGGATTTGAGCGTTGCGTTATGTATCTGACAGGTATGGGAAATATCCGTGACGTAATTCCGTTCCCAAGAACAGTAAATAACTGTGAATTGTAATTCTTTTTACAGTGCCGGAATACATGTGGCATGTCATGCTTGCATGTAAAGGACACATGTAATTCAGGGCACGTCCTCGCACTGAGGAAAAAAGGAAGACGAAGTCTTGCGATTTCCGAAGTGCGAGCAGGATTGCGGGAATGCGAAGCATGCAGCAATCCGTGTAAAAAGAATGTATAGATGTAAAAAATGTCGAGGGCATTCTTGAAATGTAAACAAATAAAAGGGGAGGTTTGGTCTGTACCGAACTTCCCCTTTAGCAAACAGGAATATTTTTATGGCAAATTATAAAATGATTATTCAATACGATGGAACCCGCTACAAAGGCTGGCAGCGTCAGAAGACTACGGATCAGACCATTCAGGGGAAAATTGAAGCAATTTTAAGCAGACAGTATGGACGTACTATAGAGATTGACGGTTCCGGGCGCACCGATGCCGGTGTGCATGCGCATGGACAGGTGGCAAATTTCCGCCTTCCGGATGCCTGCTGTGCGGGTAAGACACCGGAGGAACTCTGTGAGGAACTGAGACAGATTTTTGTACAGTATCTGCCGGAAGATATTGCCGTGACAGAGGTGCGGGTAGCGTCCGAACGATTTCACAGCCGTCTGAATGTGGTGAAAAAGACATATGTGTACCGCATATGGAATGCGGATTATCCGAATGTGTTTGAACGGAAGTATATGTTGCACGATAATCGGCCAATGGATGTGGAAGCCATGCGGCAGGCAGCACGGTATCTGTTGGGAAAGCATGATTTTGCGGCATTCTGCGGAAATGCAAAAATGAAAAAATCCACAGTGCGTACCATACATGAAATTGACATCAGACGGATCGGTGAAGAAATCCGTTTTACATATACCGGGAATGGATTTTTACAGAATATGATCCGTATCCTGACCGGAACCCTGGTCGATGTGGGATGCGGTGTCTATCCGCCGGAACGGGTGGCAGAAATTCTGGCATCCAAAATCCGGGCGGAGGCAGGTCCGACAATGCCGGCGCAGGGACTGACTTTATGGGAAGTAATATATTAACCTGATGAAAAAATGGAAACAGGAGTGACTACGTGAAAGAAAAATGGGTAGTTTCAGCAAAAAAAGCTGATTTTCAGGCAATCGGGCAGCGTTTCGGCATCGACCCGGTATTAGCCAGGATCATGCGGAACCGGGGTCTGACCGATCTGCAGGAAATGAATCTGTATCTTCATGGGACGAGAGCAGACCTGAACGATCCGCATCTGTTGAAAGATGCAGATCTGGCGGCGCAGATTCTGAGAGAAAAAATAAAAGAAAAGAAACGGATCCGGATCATTGGAGATTATGATATTGATGGAATCCAATCCACCTACATTTTGTACTGTGCCCTGAGGCGACTGGGGGCAGACGCAGATTTTGTGATTCCGGACCGGATTCTGGATGGATATGGGCTGAATGAACATCTGGTGACCCGGGCCAGTCAGGATGGTATAGATACGATCCTGACCTGCGATAACGGAATCTCTGCCATTGATCAGATTCATCTGGCCAAGTCACTGGGAATGACCGTAGTGGTTACAGATCATCATGAAGTACCGTTCACAGAGGTGGATGGCGTACGCAGGGAAAAAGTGTGTGAGGCAGATGCAGTGGTGAATCCGAAGCAGCAGGCATGTCATTATCCGTTTAAGAAACTATGCGGAGCGGCGGTTGCTTTCAAGCTGGTGCAGGTGCTTTACGAAGTATTTGGACTGGAGGTGTCCGAGGCAGACTGCTTTATCGAAAATGCCGGTTTTGCTACGGTGGGTGATGTCATGGATCTGCAGGGCGAAAACCGGATTCTGGTAAAACTGGGACTTGAGATGCTGAACCGTACCACAAATATCGGAATGAAAGCGCTGATTTTGCAAAACAAGTTAACGATGGGTGCAATCAAGTCCCATGATATCGGATTTCGTATCGGTCCCTGTCTGAATGCCAGCGGCAGATTAGACACGGCACGGCTTTCCTTAAAGCTACTGCTGTGCGAATCCGAAACAGAGGCGGCGGTTCTGGCAGAAGAAATCGTGGAATTGAATGAGAGCAGGAAGCTGCTGACCATGCATGCGGTGGAGCAGGCAAAAGAGATTGCGCAGCAGGAAGAATATGTCAATGACCGGGTGCTGGTAATTTTTCTTCCGGACTGTCACGAAAGTCTGGCTGGTATCGTGGCCGGACGGATCCGGGAAGCTTATTACCGGCCGACACTGGTGGTCACACGGAGTGAACACGGTGCAAAGGGGTCCGGCCGTTCCATTGAAAGCTATTCCATGTATGAGGAACTGTGCAAATGCGAAGAATATCTGACACAGTTTGGCGGACATCCGATGGCAGCGGGTTTTTCACTAAAGGAAGCGGATATTGATGCCTTCCGGCGGAAATTAAATGAAGTGTGCACACTGACCGAAGAAGAACTCCGACCAAAGGTAGTGATTGATGTGCCGATGCCGATCAGCTATATTACAGAACGTCTGGTGAACCAGCTGGGGTGTCTGGAACCTTTTGGAAAAGGAAACGAAAAACCGGTATTTGCAGACCGGAATCTGGTGATCGAGCGCCTGCGCATCTGCGGAAAAGAAGGCCGGGTATTTCAGATGAAAGTCAGAAATGCGGCAGGTGTGTCCATGGATGCGGTGTACTTTGGCGATGCGGAAGATCTGTTGTTACCACTGACGGAAAAATATGGTAAAGTAGTGGCACAGGATACTCTGGCAGGCAGGTGTGTCCACGAAGCGGCCCTGCATTTTACCTATTATCCGGAAATGGATCATTATTATGAAACACCCCGGATAAAATTACGGTTGACAGGGGTATCTGTCTGAAGGCATACTGAAAAGAAAGCGAGCTCGAAAGGAGTAAATCATGAAAAAGGGATTTTTTCGAAGAGGGATGGTATTATTACTGGCAGCAGTGATGGTGATGGGCATGAGTGTCAGCGCATTTGCCGCGGACGGCGGGAATGCGACACAGGTTACCATCGCAGACGGAGATACACCGTACATTTCATTTGGTGCGGATCTGCGTGCAGACGAAAAAGCAAAGGTATTGGAATTATTTGGGCTGACGGAAGCAGACCTGGAAAAATGTAATGTGAATACTGTGACCAATGCAGAGGAACATCAGTATCTGGATGCTTATATCACAAATGACCACATCGGTAGCCGTGCCTTATCTTCTGTGGCTGTAATGAAGGCGAAGAAAGGCAGCGGTATCACAGTAACCACAAAAAATATCAACTACTGCACCACCAGCATGTATGAGAATGCACTGGCAACAGCCGGTGTAAAGGATGCCAATGTGGTTGTGGTCGGACCTTTTGATATGTCCGGTACGGCGGCATTGATCGGCGCAGTGAAGGCTTACTCCGGAATGACCGGTGAAGCAGTGGATACGGATGTTATCGACGGTGCCATCAATGAGATGGTGGTAACCGGTGAAATCGGAGATGAGACCGGCAAGACGGATGAAATTGCCGGTATGGTAGCTTATCTGAAGGATCAGGTGGGCGGCAAAAATCTCTCTGACAGCGAACTGGCGGATGCGATTGACCAGGCATCGGAAAAATTTAATGTAAGTCTGACCCAGGATCAGATCGATCAGCTGAAGGAACTGCTGAAAAAACTGCAGGGACTGGATCTGAACTGGAATAATATCCGGGATCAGGCGGAAAATTTATATGGAAAATTAAAGGATATGGGTCTGAAGGTTGATACATCAGCACTGACCCAGCAGGCACAGGGTTTTTTTGCAAAACTGATTGCATTTATCAAGAGCCTGTTTAACCGTTAATGGAGGAAACATGGAAGCATATACAGAATTTGCACAGGTATACGATCGTTTCATGGACAATGTGCCTTACGAAGCATGGTGTGAAGGTATCAGTAAAATTTTGACAGAGCATGGTATCTCAGAGGGACTCGTACTGGATCTGGGCTGCGGCACCGGAACGATGACACGGCTGCTGCGTCAGAAAGGCTATGATATGATCGGTGTGGATGCTTCAGCGGAAATGCTGGAGATTGCCAGAAACCATCCGGACGAAGGGATTTTGTATCTGCAGCAGGACATGCGGGAGTTCGAGCTGTACGGAACTGTGGCGGCGGTGGTGTGCGTCTGCGATTCCCTGAATTATCTGTTGGAGGAGGAAGATCTGGCGGAGGTATTTTCCCTGGTGCACAACTATCTGGATCAAAACGGTGTGTTCATTTTTGACATGAATACCATTCACAAATACCGTGATCTGATCGGAGATGCCACAATCTGCGAAAACAGGGAAGAAGGAAGCTTTATCTGGGAAAATTATTTTGATGAGGAAAGCAGCATCAATGAATATGCACTGACATTGTTTGTGAAACAGGAAAACGGTCTGTTTGCCCGGTTTGAAGAGTTTCACTATCAGAGAGCCTATGAACTGCAGCGGGTGGCGGCACTTCTCGAACAGGCGGGACTCACGCTGAAAGCAGTCTGTGCGGAGGGAACTACGGATCCTGCGGATGAAAATAGTGAGCGGGCTTATTTTGTGGCAGTGAGAACCCAGCCACACGTATTTTAACCGAATCAAGCAAGTAGCGAAGCGGATTGCGAATATCCGCTTGACTAAAAGTTAGTAAAGGAATGAGAATAATGGAAGATTATATTGTACGTGCAACTGCTGCGAACAGTTCGATTCGCGCATTTGCCATGACTTCAAAAGGAATTGTGGAGGAAGCGCGGCAGCGTCATAATACCAGTCCGGTAGTCACTGCGGCACTTGGTCGTCTGCTTACCGGAGGCGCTATGATGGGTGTGATGATGAAGGGCGACAAAGATCTGCTGACGGTACAGATCCAGTCCGGCGGACCGATGAAAGGAATGACAGTGACCGCGGATTCCCAGGGACATGTGAAAGGATATCCGGTGGTTGCGGATGTTATGCTGCCACCAAACAAACAGCACAAGCTGGATGTGGGCGGAGCTGTAGGTGTCGGTATGATGCGTGTCATCAAAGATATGGGATTGAAAGAGCCGTATGTGGGAACCACTGTGCTGCAGACCAGTGAGATTGCAGAAGATCTGACCTATTATTTCGCAACTTCTGAACAGGTACCGTCTTCTGTGGGACTCGGTGTTCTGATGAATAAGGACAATACAGTGCGCCAGGCCGGTGGATTTATCATCCAGCTGATGCCGTTTACGGATGAGAAGATCATTGATGCGCTGGAGAAAAAACTGTCTGAGATTACATCTGTCACGAACCTGCTGGAGCAGGGATATACACCGGAACGTATGCTGGAGTATATTCTGGGAGATTTCGGCGTGGAGATCACAGATAAAATTCCGGCTTCTTTCTATTGCAACTGTTCTAAGGACCGTGTGAAAAAAGCAATCATCAGCATTGGAAAGAAAGATCTGAATGAAATGATTGCAGAAGGCAAACCCATCGAGGTAAAGTGTCACTTCTGTAATACCGCATATACATTTAGTATCGAAGAATTAAAGGAGATCGTGAAGAAATGAGACAGGGATTTATCAAAGTAGCGGCTCTGACACCGAAGGTTACTGTGGCGGATACACAGGCGAACCGGAAAGAAATCTGCCGCCTGATGGATGAAGCAGAAGCAAAGGGTGCCAAGATACTGGTATTTCCGGAACTGTGTATTACCGGTTATACCTGTGGGGATCTGTTTTATCAGCAGGTGCTTCTTCGGGAGGCAAAAAAGGAACTGCTTGCGATTGCAAAATATACGCAGCGCAAGGACTATCTGGCTTTTGTGGGACTTCCGCTGGAATATAACGGCAAACTGTATAATGTTGCGGCAGCTGTGACACAGGGAAAAGTGCTTGGGCTGGTGCCAAAGACTCACATTCCAAATTATAATGAGTTTTATGAGCGCAGACATTTTGCACCGGGTATGAAACAGCCGGTTCCGGTAGCATTGGATGAAGATACGGTCGTGCCTATGGGAACCAGAGTGTTATTCCAGTGCAGACAGATGCCGGAATTGAAGATCGGAGCGGAAATTTGTGAGGATGTGTGGGCTCCGAATCCACCGGGCGTAGAGCATGCTCTGGCAGGTGCGACACTGCTGGTCAATCTTTCTGCCAGTGATGAGACAACCGGAAAAGATATGTACCGCAAGAGCCTGGTGACCGGGCAGTCCGGCCGTCTGATCTGTGGTTATGTATATTGCAGTGCTGGAGACGGGGAATCCACCCAGGATGTGGTATATTCCGGTCATAATCTGATCGCAGAGAACGGAACGCTGTTGGCAGAGTCCAGACGTTTCTGCAACGAAAGCATATATACAGAACTTGATATGGTACGTCTGAATGAGGAACGCCGTCGGATGAGTACCTTCATGACTTCCGATGAGTCTTACATTAACGTCGAATTCAGTTTGAAAGAAGAAAAAACAGAACTGACCCGTTTTGTGGATCCGGCGCCTTTCGTGCCGGGAAACAAGGCAGACCGTGAAAAACGCTGCGAGGAGATTTTTATGATCCAGGCCATGGGACTGAAAAAGCGTCTGGAACATACCCATGCGGCCACAGCGGTGGTTGGTATTTCCGGCGGACTGGATTCTACGCTTGCCCTGCTTGTTATGGTAAAAGCGTTTGGTCTGATCGGAAAGGATCACAAAGACATTGTAGCTGTGACAATGCCTGGTTTTGGAACTACAGATCGTACTTACGACAATGCAGTAAGTCTGATCAAATCTCTGGGTGCTACGTTCCGGGAAGTCAGCATTGTAGATTCTGTCCGTGTACATTTCAAGGATATCGGACAGGATGAGGCTGTGCATGATGTGACTTATGAAAACGGTCAGGCCAGAGAACGTACCCAGATTCTGATGGATATCGCAAACAAAAGCGGCGGTATGGTCATAGGAACCGGTGATATGTCTGAGCTTGCCCTGGGATGGGCGACTTATAACGGCGATCACATGTCTATGTACGGCGTGAATGCTTCAGTGCCGAAGACACTGGTGCGTCATCTGGTATGTTATTATGCGGATACCTGTGCAGATGAGACGCTGCAGAAGGTGTTGTATGATGTATTGGATACACCGGTCAGCCCGGAACTTCTTCCGCCGGAGGATGGGAAGATTTCACAGAAGACAGAGGATATTGTGGGACCGTATGAATTGCATGATTTCTTCCTGTATTACATTTTGCGTTTTGGATGTACCCCGAAAAAGATTTATCGTCTGGCAAACTATGCTTTTGCCGGAACTTATGATACAGAAACCATTCAGAAATGGCTGAAAACTTTTTATCGCAGATTTTTCAGTCAGCAGTTCAAACGTTCCTGCCTTCCGGATGGACCGAAGGTAGGTACTGTAGCGGTATCTCCGCGTGGCGATCTGCGTATGCCGTCCGATGCCAGTGCCCGTATCTGGATGGAGGAACTGGAGCATCTTGATGATGAGGAACAGTCAAAGTCACAGGGGATTCTGGGTGGAAGCTGGGAAGAATTTGCAGCCCGGATGAAAGCCGGGGAGTAAGTCTCACGTGCGTTCGACTTGAAGGGCAAGTAGCGAAAGCAGATTGCGAATGTTCGCTTTACCTACCGGAATGATTGGATAATGTCCGGGGTTTGTAGCAGAAGCGTCTCATCCAGTGTATTCAGGATGCGCCGGGCAGCGCAGGATAGTTCAGTGAGAAAAAGACGCTGGTTTTCCGTTGTGGAAAGAGAAGTCGACTTTGGCTGACAATGCCGGAAAAAAGACTTTCCGCGCCGCAGTGTTTCCAGAAAATGAGCATTGTATGGGAATCTCAGAACAGACTGTTCCGGAATGCGGTATTGACGACACAAGTGATCGGTTTCTTGCTGCAGACATGGAAAATAGTCCAGGATTGCGTAGCATACATTGGAAAAGGAAATCCAGTGTTCACAGAAAAAAGAATAAAAATAAGCAGAATCAGCAGGCAGACCGATTACAACAAGGTCTGCCTGTTGTAGCAGGTGCATGGTACGTGGATCTTGGCGGGACTGAAAATCAATGCATTGAATATCACCAAATTTTTGCAAAAGCGGAATAAAATAGTCCAGACAAAACTGTGGGTGAAGGGTTTGAATGGGGCTCCAGAAAGCGATGATGTAAGATTTATCCATGATATGTATTTGAAAAAGAAAGAATAAAGACATCTTCATTATACGGAATGGGGGCATTGTTGTAAAGAATTTTTTTGCGTATAAAATTGACGAAATTGAGGAATCTTTTTTCTCACGCTAGACGTTCATTACCCTCATTTCACGCGGTTTCATCGCGCTCATTCCCACGCCTGAAAAAGAGGTCGTTCCCATTCGCGCAAAACCTTGTGAAAATCGGTCACTCACTTAATCGCTTCCAGAAAAAAGATTCCTCAATTTCTGTCATTGTATTGATTGCAGTATTGCGTCGTTGTACGGATTGTTTTTGACCTGCTATAATGGTTCTACAGTTGAAAAGTTACTTTTGATAATTGAAAAAAGCTGGATTTACATTGACACAATTAGGGTGCTATATCCTTTCTGGCGGAGTTCATCCTGCAGGAGAACTGCTTCATCCAGATTTTTCGGTTTGCCGATCCAGACACCGTAGTAAGGTTCTTCATAGTGGATGGTGCCGTCGAAACCAAGAATTTGCAGACGTTCGAGCTGATAGGCAGCATTGACGTCATATTTGAACAGGCCGGTTTGTACATAATATTGTTCCGGGATTTCCTGGGCGGAGAGTGGAATGCTTTCCTCGATACCGGCGACAATAGCATCAACAATGGCATCAAATTTTTCATCAAAGAGCTGATTGTCAATGTCGCTGTTTAAGAATCCGGTTTCTACCAGTACTGCGGGCATTTCTGTTTTTCGAAGGACGATCAGTCCCGGAACTTCCTCCACACCGAGATTTTTGAAACCGACCTGCTCCAAGTGCCGGTTAATATTTTCAGCCAGCGTATCAACCGTTGGATCATGCTGATAGACAAGGGTCTGTACACCGTTGTACAGATTGTCTTCCATGCCGGAATTCCGGTGAAAGGAAATAAAATATTTTCCACCGGAGAGATTGGCAAGGGCTGCTTTTTCCGTTGGTGAGTTATAGATATCCGTAGTTCGAGTGTAGTAGACATGATAACCTGCTTCTTTTAGTTTTGCTCCGACAGCCAGTGTCAGCCGGAGTACATCATCTTTTTCTGCGCGTCCCATGTAGGATGCACCGTTGTCAAAACCGCCGTGACCGGCATCCAGAATGATATCTACGTCCATAAATATTCCCCCTAAAAAATGCTTTATCTCAGTCGAGAAGACGCCCACTTCTGCAAGTGGTGAGTAATAACAAGTCTTTCACAGTGGGAGTACAATCTCTGACTGAGATAAACGCTCCGCGAGAATGTGCAGTGATTCTGAGATGAATATGTCAG
>OICV01000975.1_pt1 | contig 11483 bp, 7 predicted proteins | sample 1581361 | NCBI WGS metagenome assembly OICV01 (sample SAMEA3882551, study PRJEB24775) | human gut metagenome | biome: human-associated habitat; feature: intestine environment; material: feces | place: Netherlands | collected 2009/2010 | reverse complement strand
TGTATGGATGGTCTGGTATACCCGGATCGTACCCCGCATACCGGTCTGCTGGAATATAAAAATGTGTACCGCCCGGCAAGGGTAGTTTCCTACGACCAGAAAAGCCAGGAACTTGTTCTGCATAACTATCTGGATTTTGATGACTTGAAAGATTATGTAACGATCGGATATGAAGTAACACAGGACGGACTTACCGTGGATCGTGGCACGCTGGCACCATTTTCGGTAGCACCACACAGCGAGGGACGCACAAAACTTGCGGTCAGTGTCCCGGCAAAAGGAAAAGTATATTTGAAAATCAGCTACTATCTGAAAAAGCAGGTGCCTCTGCTGGCAACTGGATGGGAACTTGGATTTGACGACTTCCTCCTGTCAAACCAGGATGGCAGGAACCAACAGAAACTTGCATGGTTAGAAGAGGACAGAAACGGACAGGATATCAGTGTGCAGGAATGCAATACGGCAGTCACCCTGCAGGGAAATGATTTCTGCTATGTGCTCAGTAAACGGAGCGGACTGTTTGAGCAGATCCGGTTTGCGGGTAAGGATTATCTGGACCATCCGATGCAGCTTAACATCTGGAGGGCTCCGACAGATAACGATATGTATATCAAGAAACTCTGGAAGGATGCGCATTTTGACAGTGCATACAGCAGGGCATATCAGATGAAGATCACACAGAATGAAAAGGGTGTTTCCATCAAAGCCAGGATCGGAGTGGTTGCGGATACCGTACAGAAGATCTTAGAGGGAACGATCCTCTGGGAGATTGACGGGACAGGAAAGATCCATGCAGACATGCTCATGGAGAAAGACCCGGAATTTCCGGTACTGCCAAGGTTTGGCATACGCCTGTTTTTGGAGAAAGGCATGGAAGAAGTGGCATATTTTGGCATGGGACCGCAGGAGTCCTACCGGGATAAGCACCAGGGTTCCTATCATGGACTGTTCCGGGCAAAAGTAGCAGAACTTCATGAAGATTATATCCGCCCACAGGAGAACGGAAGCCATTTTGATTGTGATTACGTGCAGGCAGAAGGCGCAAGATACGGTCTGACTGCGGTTTCAGACGATACATTTTCTTTCCAGGCATCCGAATATACCCAGGAAGAGCTGGAACGCTGTGCCCATAATTATGAATTGGAAAAATCCGGCAGTACCGTACTGTGCATTGACTATGCACAAAATGGCATCGGTTCTAATAGCTGTGGACCGGAGGTATTAGAAAAATATCAGTTTAATAACGTATTATTCCGGTTCCGGTTTACACTGGTTCCGTTCATCTCAGTCTGAGTTGAGACTCCCACTTCTGCAAGTGGTGAGTAATAACAAATCTTTCTCAGTGGGAGTTCAATCTCCGACTGAGATAAACGCTCCGCGAGGATGTGCAGTGATTCTGAGAAGAATATGTCAGCTTTCGCTGACCAGAATCACGCACCAAGTCTCACGTGCGTTCGACTTGAATAAGGGATAGTAAAATTATGTTGGTGTACTAAGGTACATAGGAAGAGAGAGGACTTCATGGAAGAAAAAATGTATTTGAAATGGTATAACAAAATTGGCTATGGATCGGGCGATGTGGCAGGAAACGTGGTGTATGCGTTCCTGACCTCTTTCGTCATGATCTATCTGACGGATACCATCGGTCTGATGCCGGGCATTGTCGGAACACTGATCGCAGCATCCAAGCTGTTTGACGGTGTGACAGACATTTTCTTTGGATCGATGATCGATAAGACACATTCCCGGCTTGGAAAGGCAAGGCCATGGATGCTCTATGGTTATATCGGATGTGCGATTACCCTGGTTGCGGTATTTGCAGTCCCGACCAGCTTTGGTGATACGGCAAAATATGCCTGGTTTTTCATCGCATATACCTTGCTTAACGGTGTGTTTTACACAGCGAACAACATCGCATACTCAGCCCTTACTTCCCTGGTAACAAAAAATGCCAAAGAGCGTGTGCAGATGGGGTCTTACCGTTTTATCTTTGCTTTTGCCACAAGCCTTGTGATCCAGTCTGTTACGGTTGGGTTTGTTGATAAATGTGGCGGCGGGGCTGCCGCATGGAGAACGGTTGCGATCATTTATGCAATCATCGGTTTTGTGGTAAACACGATCTCCTGTCTGTCCGTAAAGGAGTTACCAGAAGAAGAATTAAACGATGGTGCGGTAACAGACAAGGAAGAAAAATACGGACTGGTACAGGCATTTAAGTTATTGGTCAAAAATAAATTTTATATGATGATCTGTGGCGTCTATATCTTACAACAGTTATACAGCGCCATGATCGGAGCCGGTATCTATTACATGACATGGGTACTGAAAAATAAGAACCTGTTTGGCGTATTTTCTTGGGCGGTCAATATCCCGCTGATCATCGCACTGGTATTTACCCCGACATTGGTAGGTAAGTGGAAAGGTATGTATAAGCTGAACCTGCGCGGCTATATGCTGGCAGTAGCAGGCAGGGCACTGGTGATCGTTGCAGGTTACCTTGGAAGCGTGCCGTTGATGTTACTGTTTACGGCGGTCGCTGCACTGGGACAGGGACCATGGCAGGGAGACATGAATGCGGTCATCGCATCCTGCTCGGAATATACTTATCTGACACAGGGAAAACGTGTGGATGGAACGATGTATTCCTGTACTTCCCTTGGCATCAAGATCGGTGGCGGAATCGGAACCGCACTGGTCGGATGGCTCTTAGAGGTCAGCGGATATGTAGGTACGGCAGCAACACAGCCGGCATCCAGCTTACGGATGCTCTCATTTATGTACCTGTGGCTCCCACTGGTATTTGAGGTCCTGATCATGCTGGTTCTTTCCAGAATGAATGTGGAAGAGACAGTGGAAAACATAAAAAGAGAAAAAGGCATCGCATCTGACTGCGTGACGGATGAAGAATAACAGGCACGATGGATCGCGGATGGCAGGAGGCATTGTCTGAAAAAGAAAAAAAGGCAATGCTTTTTGCTTTTTGGATAGAACAGGCAGGGGTTATGCATGGTAGACATGCAGGAAAAATGCGGTATAGAATGAAAGCAGTTGTTCCAAATAAGATGTCATCTGTTTACGCATGTGTTCCGACCTCCTTTCCTTACAAGTCTATTCTAGGATGAAACCAGACATCCTGCGTGCCAGATCAGCACAAACAGTGGACAAATGTTGCAGATGGAAAACGGAAGGGAGGAAAGACACCGATGCATTTAACCTATAAAAATATGAAAGATGAGATACTGGCAGTGATGCACCAGGCAAAACATGAGCCGCCACACCTGCATCATGCCCTGGAGCTGGTGTGGGTAAAAAGCGGGAGCTTAGAGCTTGGTGTGGGCGAGGAACTGTACCACATGCAAGCCGGGGATGTCGGGATACTTTTCCCGGATCTGATCCACCATTACCAGGTATTTTCTGCCGGACAGAACATGGCAGTCTTTGTAAATGCACCGCCCTTTATCGTGGGTGCTTATGAGGAAACGCTAAACCAGAAGGCTCCAAAAATCCCGGTGCTAAAAGCATCGGTCATCCCGGAAGATGTGTACCGTTCTTTTGATGCACTTTTAACAACAAAAGACATCCACATTGCACAGGCATATCTTCAGATTGTGTTAGCACGTTGCATGGGAAAATTGAATTTGGTAGAAAAGAGTAATGTGGGGAGCAGGGATCTGATTTACCGGACGGTCGCTTATGTATCCGCACATTTTAATCACGCCGTTTCCCTAGAGGAGATGGCAAAGGCACTGGGTGTGAGCAAATATGTGTTATCCAGGATCTTTTCCAAAACCTTTCACCGGAATTTCAACCAGTACCTGAATGATGCAAGGCTTGGGTTTGCCTGCCAGCGGCTGGAAACCACTAATGATACGATCACAGAGATCTGTCTGGACAGCGGATTTGAGAGCCAGCGTACCTTTAATAGGGCGTTCAAGGAACGTTTCAAAATGTCACCGAGCCAATACCGTATCCTGCAGCAAAGGCAGCAGGAAGAAAAGGAGGAACAATATGGAGTATTTGACAATGACGATCAGGGAACAGAAAAACATTGCACTGATTGCACATGATGGAAAAAAACAGGAAATGTTACAATGGTGCATCGAAAATCGGAAGATCCTCAAAAAACATCACCTGTGTGGGACTGGAACGACTGCCCGGATGATCACAGAGCAGGCGGGCTTATCCGTCAAAGGGTATAACAGTGGTCCGCTTGGCGGGGACCAGCAGGTCGGTGCCAAGATCGTAGAAGGACAGATCGACATGGTGATCTTCTTTTCTGATCCGCTGACGGCGCAGCCACATGATCCGGATGTCAAGGCACTGCTCCGGATCGCCCAGGTTTACGATATCCCGATTGCCAACAACAAGGCAACGGCAGATTTTCTGATGCATTCCACCTTCATGGATACCTGCTATGAGCATCAGGTGGAAAATTTCAAACAGGCGGTGGAGCATCGTGCAGCAACATTATAAGCAGCACTATAATAAGAAGAAATATGACCGGATGCATCATCTGGCAGCGATCCGGATCTGGAGAGAACTATGAGCGGAACTACCCTTATGATTATGGTCAATATGACCAAAGGCTCCATCCTAAAGTCTCTGCTTATCTTTTCGCTACCAATCCTGATGTCGAACCTGTTTCAGCAGTTATATAATACGATGGATATCCTGATCGTAGGAAATTACCTTGGCGATTCATCCCTTGCCACCATTGGGGTATCATCGCAACGGTGGTGCTTGCCTTGTTTGCAAAGAATCTGGTGGCATTATTTGGTTCTAAACAGGCAGAGATCTTAGCGAATGCTGCCCTGTATCTGCGGGTGGCATCCCCGTTTTATGCGGTGCTTGGGATTCTCTACAATATGCGAAATGGTTTACAGGCCATGGGCGAGAAGCGGAAGCCATTGACTTCGAGCTTCATGGAGCTTGCAGGAAAGATCCTGTTTTCTGCCTGCATCATACCGGTGCTTGGTTACTGGGGCGTGATCATCTGTGAGCCCCTGATCTGGTGCTGCATGACGGCACAGCTTGTATACTGTTACGTCCATGTGATGCGTTTATGGTGGCAGCAGTCCTGGCGATCACATTTGCTGGCGGCTGTGGAAAGCAGGATGTCGCAACGACAACACAGGGGACACAAGCAAAGGAAAGCGGGGCACAAAAACAACTGACGGGAACCATAGAGGAAGTAAAAGACTTTATGTTCATTGTGACAGACCAGGATGGCGCTCCGGAGATAGTATCGTCAGCTTAGCTATTAAGGGTTGGGCGGTTGACAAAACCTGCGGAATGATTTGGAGCAGAACATTCTACATATGATAGAGAGGACAAGTCGTAAAGCGGACATTCGCAATCCGCTTTCGCTACTTGCTCATGAACACAGTCGCTTTGCGACCTGTCAGTGGGAGCTTTTAACTCCCACTGACATAAGCATCCCCCTTACCCACCGCTTAGCACTCTACGCACTTGACGCGGGGGAATGCTTATTCTGCGTTCAAACACTGTTAGTTTAACATAGATTTGAAGTAATAGAAATGAAATCTTCTTTTGTCGGTTTTTACTTATGCGCTCTCCGTATCCTACTTCATCATAGCCAGCTTTTATATTTCCTGCTTCAGACAGGTTTTGATATCGTCCTCCGCATTGCTGATCAGATGCAGCTGGAACGTATCCACCAGATACTGCACCACATTCGGGCTTAAAAACGCCGGAAGGATCGGTCCCAAATAAATATTTTTGATGCCGAGACTCAGCAGTGCAAGCAATACCGCCACAGCTTTCTGTTCATACCAGGACAGGATCATGGACAGCGGAAGGCTGTTGACATCCGTGTCAAAGGCATCTGCCAGTGCCGTCGCAATGCGCACTGCCGAATATGCATCGTTACACTGTCCCACATCCAGCAGACGCGGCAGCCCCGCTACGGTTCCGAAATCCAATTTGTTAAACCGGTATTTTCCACATGCCAGGGTCAAGATTACACAGTCCTCCGGCACCAGCTGTGCAAATTTGGTAAAATAGTTTCGTCCCGGCCGGGCACCGTCACAGCCGCCGATAAGGAAAAAGTGGCGGATCTGTCCGTCCTTCACGGCCTGCACGATTTCTCCCGCATGGCTCAGTGTAGCCTCATGGGCAAAACCAGTCAGAAGTTCGTCCACCTGCTGATACTCAGGACAGTCAGAGGGTTCTGTCGGACGTACATCCCGATCTGTATCATATCCGCCAAGCGCCAATGCCTGCTGAATGATCTCGCTGAAATTTTTTTCCCCGTTTTCCTTTCTGGGAATATATTTCACACCATCCCATCCAACCACGTTTGTGCTGTATATCCGGTCTTTATAACTGTCCCGCGGTTTCATCAGACAGTTTGTCGTCATTAGAATACAGCCCGGAATATTGTCGAACTGCTTCTGCTGCTCCTGCCATGCACCACCGAAGTTTCCCACCAGATGCGGATATTTTTTCAACCCCTCGTAACCATGCCCCGGCAGCATTTCTCCGTGGGTATAAATATTGACACCGGTCCCCTGGCTCTGCGCAAGCAACATCTCCAGATCATGAAAATCATGTCCGGAAACAATGATAAACGGCCCTGCCTTCAACGTCATCGGTACGGCATGCGGCGATGGGTTACCGTAAACGGTTGTGTTTGCCTCGTCCAGTTTCTGCATGATCTCCAATGCCATAGTTCCTGTCTTCATCGCCAGCTGGATCAGTTCTTCCACCGTCAGCTGATCGTCGGTGACTGCCGCCAGTCCCTGAATATAAAAATCATCCACCGTATCACTGTAATATCCCAGTTCCCGTGCCTGGTGTCCATAGGCACTGATCCCTTTCAGACCATAGATCACCAGCTGACGAAGAGAACGGATATCTTCATCCAGATTCTGGTCATACATAATACCGGCAATCTGTGACGTGCGCAGCATCTCACTCTTTGTCTCCGGCAGCCGGTACGCCATATAAATATTTTCCGTTCCGGTGCCACCGGTCTGCTGCCGCAGTTCATCCTTAATCTTCTGTGCTTCCTGTAAAAGTTTCACATGCACTTCCGGGTCAAAATTTACATTGGTCAATGTCGTAAACAGGCAGTTCTCTACAAAGGACACCACACGTTTCTCCGGCCGCATCCCTTTTTTCAGAAGGATGTCACCATAACAGCTGATTCCCTTTAACTGAAAAATGAGCAGATCCTGCAAATTGGCTACTTCCGGGGTTTTTCCGCACACACCTTGTTTCGTACAGCCTTTCCCATTTGCTGTCTGCTCACACTGATAACAAAACATCTCGTATCCGAGTTCCATATTATTCTGCATCGCAATTCCTCCGGTTTCTCATAATCATATTTTTGACTTTATTTAAGATTCCTGTTCCACGAATTTTTATACATACAAAATAATCTGAAAAACGGTCCATCCTGCAATTCTAAATAAAGAACATTGTAAAATTGCAGACAAAAAAACGAAGCCACAGCGCATAACTCTGTGACTCCGCTTTTTTTACATTTTTTGGTGAATTGAAAATTTATATGGTTTTTACTCTTCTGCTGCTTCTTCGTCAGCTTCCTCATCCTCCGGGATGCTGTTTCTGATTGCATCAACCATCACAACGATAGCTTCCGGATCGGTGTGGATATCGACATCCGGGTTCTTAGAGATCTCAAGATCTTTGACACGGATCACGTCGCCGACTTTCATGCCTGCTACATCAACGGTAACATGGTCAACCAATGCTGCCGGTAATGCTTTGTATTCAATCTCCTCCAAGCACTCCTGCAGAGCACCCTCAAGAACTTTCTCACGGTTTTCAATCTGAACTGCTGCTGTTGAGTGAACTTTCTCAGTACTTACCAGTGCCTGGAAATCAATCTCATCAACACAGCGTTTCATTGCATTATAATCTACCTCTTTGATCAGAACATCGTAATCCTGACCTTCTACGTTCAGCATGATCTGGCTTCCTTTGTGATCTGTCTTTAACAGACGTTCCACTTCGAATCTGTCCATCTTCAATGGAATAGAGCCCTCGATCGCTTTACCGAACAGGTTACCTGTTACGAATCCCTCTCTTCTGAGTTTCTTTGCTTTGACATCCATGCTTCTTTTTTCAGCTTTTAAAGTATTCATTTATCTTTTCCTCCAAAAATCTGAATTGCTTAGCAGCCTTCTACAAAGAGGTTTTGTTAAGTAGTTCTTTATTTGTTACAGCGTCATTATAGCAGGTGTAGCAGAAACAGATTAACCAAAATTTTAGAAAATATGATGTTATTTTTGGTTATTTTTCAACTTTTCATCCGTCATTTTTGTTATACAAGCAAAAACGCTATGTTCATTCACCTTTTTCTCATACCGCTTACTTGTGTTTACATCTTACATATGATAAGAAAAATCTACTTTTCCGCCGCGTACATACCAGGTTCCATATTCATTGGTTGCAAATCCGTTGTAATTGAAATCTACTTTTCCGGCAGTTACTTTCCACCAGCCGTACTCATTCTGTACCAGTCCGTTGTAAGTGAAGTCAAGCGCTCCATTTACTACCATGAACCAGCCATATTCGTTTGCTGCAAGTCCGGTATAGCCAAAGTCTACTGCTCCGTTTACTACCATGAACCAGCCATATTTGTTTGCTGCAAGTCCGGTATAGCCAAAGTCTACCGCTCCGTTTACTACCATGAACCAGCCATATTCGTTTGCTGCAAGTCCGGTGTAGCCAAAGTCTACTGCTCCGTTTACTACCATGAACCAGCCATATTCATTTGCTGCAAGTCCGGTATAACCATAATCCACCGCATTATCTCTGTATACATACCATTTTCCATCTTCTGCCATCTCATTTGCCAGTCCGTCTGCATGTGTCGGTTCCGGTTCCGGAATTATGATATTTCTGATTTCTACATCAAATGTAGCTGTCTTTCCTGCATATTTTACAGTAACTGTCTGCTTTTCTGTCACTTTACTGCTGTCAAAACCAGTTATGATTACTTTAGAAAGATCTACAACATCTTCGGTTCCATCTTCATAGGAAGCAGTAACTGTCATACCGGTTGTGTCAAATGACTCTCCCAGATCATATACCGTTTTTGTCGGTGCATTTACTTTAATTCCGGAGATTGCCACTGTCTTTGTACCTACCAATGCCGGTGCCATATTTTCTGCATTTTCAAAATTCTTTGCACCTTCTTTACTTACAAAGAAAATACGATTAGCTTTGTCAACCTGTTTGTCAACCACATTTACAGCCAGTGTAACACTGTCCTGTCCGGCTGATTTTGCCACTGCAACAAGTGATGTGACATCTGCGGTTGCTACAGTACCATTTGGTGTGCTGATCTGTCCAGGATCATTACTTACAATATCTCCAAGGTTAAATTCTTCTGAAATAATTACTCCATTTACATCTAAAATTGCCGGTTTATTTTTCCAGTTCAGAGTATTTTCTGTCCAGTCTGTATTTTCTGTCATGGCAATCTGAAGCTGTGCATCCAGGTTTGCAGCTTCATCATAACGTACACCCAGTAAAGTCATCTGCAATTTTACACGGTCAACCTGTGTAAGGTCAATCTGTGACACGTCAAATTTCAGATATGTGACTTTATTATCACTTCCGCCTGCTGTTCCCAATGTTCCTTTAGAGTCTGTTCCATAGGAAGTACGCAGGAAATTCTTTGCACCAAAGTCCGCTGTCTGATCTCCGCTCCAGCTGCCTGCAAATGTATCCTGTGACACAACGGTTCTGGATACTTCCACATCTTTTCCAGGAACCCTGTCAGATTCAATATTGATGGTAACCGTTTTCTGTGTGGAAGCACCATACTCATCCAATGCCTTAAACGTAATTTCTCTCTTTCCACTGTCACTGTCAGAGGTTTCCCATGTAAATGCGCCAGTTTCAGCATCAAATGATGCACCTTTCGGAAGTGCGCCGACAACCGATAAGGTCACGTTATTCTCTTCCGGATCAGTTGCATTTACCTGGAAAGAAACGGTTTCTCCTGCTTTCACATTAAATGGCTCGTTATCCGGATTTTCAAATACCGGTGCCGCATTTTTCTTAATATTTTCACCGTTTACAAGGAATGTAAAGTTTTTCACGCTGTCTGCAACGGTCAGATCAACCTGTGAATCATACTCTATCAGCTTTCCGCCCAGATACAGATTATCAATCGTTACATTATCAATGCTTTTGAATGAAAACGGTGTGTCCGCATCTTTAAACCAGCAATCCTTAAAGGTAACGTTCTTCGGATTAAACTGATTGAGGTCGTTTCCACTCGGAATATTTGCAACATTGTTTCCGTTATTTGCCGTAAAGGAACAATTATTAAATATCAGATTTTCATAATTTGGGGTACAGCCACTCGTACCGTTCTGAATACTCAGTGCACCGCCACCACCATTCGTTCCATAACCTGTAACATGCAATGTATTGACATTATTAAATGTGTAATCACGCATCTGATAGCTTCCGCCATCTGCTTTGAAGCGTGTATTGTGTCCCAGTCGGACTGCATTGGCAAAGGTGCTCCAACCCAATGTATTGCTGATATTTACATCTGTTGTATCGTCTGTATCCCACTGCAGTCTGTCTTTGTTGTAAATTGCCGCTGCTGCTGCAATGTTCTGATCTTCCGTAGACAGATTGTTTAAATCTTTCTTCTTCAGACGTCTCTGCGGGAATTCATTACTCGGATTATAGTGTCCGGATGCAAAGGTATCATCGTTGCCCATGGTAATTGCACCATTTAAATGAATTCCCTGTCCGCTTGTCAGATCCAGTCCATCCACCCAGGCATGCTGAAATGGGCTCAGACCTTTGATATTATTATAATTGATGTTTTTTACCGTGTGGCATTCCCAGTTCCACTGTTTTACATCTCTGACATAAGTATCATTAAACGTAATATTCTGAGAACGAACTACCATACTTCCGCCCTGATGAGGGCTCAGTTCCGCATCCGCTTTGTCCCAGCTGTAGTTATAAGTTCCCTGACCATCAATAATGCCCCGTCCGGAAACAGTAATGTTGGAGGAATCCCAGATGCCGATCGCTGGTTCCATCGCCTGTGTGCACTCCTGCAGACGATTTACAAGCAATGCATCTTCATCCAGATAGATATTCAGCTTTCCGTCTTTTCCATTTCCATCCCAGTTCTTAATGGACAGACCGGACCAGAGATATGTACCTGCCGGAAAATAAATTGTATCCAGTGTATCACTGTTTTTCACTTCTGCCAGTGCTGCCTGAAATGCTTCTGATACATCATTTTTCTGACGGACACGCTTGTTCGGGAACATAACCTTTTTTGCATCATAAGCCACATATGTTCCTTCCCCGTAGGACCAGGTGTACTCTTTCCCATCATTCATAGATGTATCTGTAACCGTACCTGCCTCTGTGCAAACTTCGCCTACGGTATCCGTAATCGGATGCTCCTGCAGATATTTTTCTGCAAAATCTTTAAAGTTCAGTACATTTGC
>OICV01000964.1_pt1 | contig 11575 bp, 9 predicted proteins | sample 1581361 | NCBI WGS metagenome assembly OICV01 (sample SAMEA3882551, study PRJEB24775) | human gut metagenome | biome: human-associated habitat; feature: intestine environment; material: feces | place: Netherlands | collected 2009/2010 | reverse complement strand
ACTGCAGCTCGCCGTCCACAGCCAGCTCGGGATCCATCTCCTGAGCCTTGATGACAGCGTCATGGCTCAGAGCGACGGTACCGCCCTTGCCGGAGCCCTTGGTGGAGAAGCTCAGGACAGCGACCTTCGGGTCGATGCCGAACAGCTTTGCGGTCTTAGCGGTCTCAACAGCGACCTCAGCCAGCTTGGCGGCAGCAGTGACCTTGACCTCGCCGGTCGCCTTATCGACGGTATCGGTGTAGTCGATGTTGACGGCGCAGTCGCCCATGGCGATGCGCTTCAGGCCCTCTTCGCCGCAGTCACGGTCCAGAATGAAGCAGGAGCTGACCAGATGAGCGCCCTTCTTGGTCTTGACCAGCTGCAGAGCGGGACGGATGGTATCGGCGGTAGAGTAGGTGGCGCCGCCCAGCAGGCAGTCTGCCTTGCCCATCTTGACCAGCATGGTGCCGAAGTAGTTGGACTTCTTCAGCAGGGCTGTGCACTCCTCTGCGCTCTGCTTGCCCTTGCGCAGCTCGACCATCGTATTGACCATCTCATCGAAACCGGCGTAGTTCTCCGGGTCGATGATCTCAGCAGCGGAAATATCAAAGTTGCCCGCAGCGGCAGCAGCCTTGCACTCCGCCTCGTTGCCGACCATGACGACCTTCAGCACGCCCTCAGCCAGCAGCTTGCTTGCGGCCTCCAGGATGCGGGGGTCATTGCCCTCAGTGAAAACGATCGTCTTGGGGTTTGCCTTCAGCTGGGCTACCAGGGGTGCAAACATATCAGCCATTATTGATTACCTCCGAAATTACTTTGCAATTATTCCCGGGCACCACAGGTGTGCCCTTCCTTTTTATTCTAGCACAGAGTCAGAAAACTTCAAGACAAATCTTGAATTTTGTGGTATATTTTAAAGAAGAAATCCGGCGATAATTTGTTAAGAAAATGTCATTTAATTAATAGGAGAATACTGCGCTTATGGATTGGGAAACATTGAAAACCGACTGCCTCGCCTGCCAGCGCTGCCCGCTGCACACCACCCGCACCAACGTGGTGTTCGGGCAGGGCGTGGAGAACGCCGAGGTCTTGTTCGTGGGCGAAGGCCCCGGCCAGAGCGAGGACGAGCAGGGCCTGCCCTTCGTGGGCCGCAGCGGCCAGCTGCTGGACAAATACCTCTTTGCCATCGACCTCGACCGCGCCTCCAACTGCTACATCGCCAACATCGTCAAATGCCGCCCGCCCCAGAACCGCGACCCTCTGCCTGCCGAGAGCGAGGCCTGTATGCCGTGGCTGCGGGAACAGTTCCGCCTGCTGCGGCCCAAGATCGTGGTCTGTCTGGGCCGCATCGCTGCCCAGCGGATGATCCGCCCCGACTTCTCGGTGACGAAGGAGCACGGCACCTTCATCGAGAAAAACGGCATCCTCTTCATGGGCACCTTCCATCCCGCTGCCCTTCTCCGCCAGCCCCAGAACAAGCCCGAGGCCTTCGGCGACTTCGTGGCGCTGCGGGATAAGATCGGCGAGGTGTGTGTGCATACCTACTGATTAAGCCTCTCCCTCACTTTTTCCTCCCCTTTTGCATACCCTAAGACAAAAGTGAGGTGTTAAGATATGAGTGCTGTACGCAGCGATTCGATCGATTTCTTCTTAGGGACCACCACTCCCGCCGGGTTCAAAGGGTATTTTGAGCCTCTGCGGCGGGAACCGGGGATGCAGATGTATCTCATCAAAAGCGGGCCGGGCTGCGGCAAATCGACTCTGATGAAGCGGCTGGCCCTCAAGGCCGAACAGAAGGGCGAGCCCATCCAGCGCATCCACTGCGCCAGCGACCCCGACAGTCTGGACGGCGTCATCTTCCTCGACAAGCGCGCTGCCATCGTGGACGCCACCGCGCCCCACGTTCTGGAGCCGGACGCCCCGGGCGCAGAAGAGCAGGTGGTGAGCCTGTACCACACGCTGGACGCCGACGCCCTCCGCGCCCACGCCGATGAGGTGAAGCACCTCTTTGCCCAGAATGCCGCCCTCCGCAGCCGGGCCGCACGGTATATCGCCTCGGCAGGAAGCCTGCTGCTGGACAGCCGCCGGGCCGAGGCCTGCAGCGCCAACTTCGAAAAGGTGCGTCGGTACGTCAAGCAGCTCTGTGCCCGGCTCCTCCCCCGCCTGCCCGACGGAGCCGAGGCCGGTGAGGAGCTGCGGCTGCTGTCGGCCATCACCCCCAAAGGCCCGGTGTTCTACCGGGGGACGGTGCAGGCGCTGGCCGACCGGTATGTGGTCTTCCACGACGACTGCGGGGCCGTCTCCCGGCTGCTGCTGGAGCTTATCCGGGCCGAGGCGCTGGCCCGGGGCTACCACATCATCACCTGCCCCTGCGCCATGCACCCCGAAGACAAGATCGACCATCTCTTCATCCCGGCCCTCCGGCTGGCTTTCCTCACCGACAACCGCTGGCATCCCGTCCAGCTGCCCGGTGTGCAGGCCGTCCGGTGCACCCGCTTCGTGGACCGGGAGAATCTGGCGGGCTACCGCGCCCGTCTCCGCTTCAACGAGCGGGCCGCCGCCGAGCTTCTTGAGCAGGCTGCCGACCTGATGGCGCAGGCCAAGGCCTGTCATGATGAGCTTGAGACCTACTACCGCGCCGCCGTAGACTTCGACCGGGTGGACGCAGCCGCCGTCCAGTGCGCCGAGATGCTGGGGCTGGGGTAGTTAATAATAAATAAAAGGAAGTGACCCCTATGCCCGCGTTTCGTCTGCCTGTCCGTCAGCTGGTGGAATTTCTGCTCCGCACCGGCAGCATCGACAGCCGCTTCACCGGCTTTGACCGCGCCAACGAGGGCGCGCGCATCCACCGCAGGCTGCAAAAGGCGGCGGGCGAGGGCTATGCCGCCGAAGTTTTCCTCTCCGGTGAGCGGGAAGTGTCGGGCATCACCTTCACCATCGAGGGGCGGGCTGACGGCATCTTTTCCGACGAGGCAGGGGTGACGGTCATCGATGAGATCAAGACCACCGCCGTCCCCGCCGACGCCATCACTGAGGACATGAACCCCTGCCACTGGGCACAGGGAATGGTCTACGGGGCGCTCTATGGCCGTCAGCAGGGGCTGGACCGGCTGGACGTCCGGCTCACATACTATCAGATCGATACCGATGAAGTCTTCCGCTTCCTGCGGCATTTCACCCTCGGGGAGCTGGAAGCCTTCCTGCAAGACCTTCTCGGGCAGTACGCCCCTTGGGCGCAGCGCCAGCTGGCGTGGAAGGAGCGCCGGAGCGAGAGCCTCTCGGCGCTGGCTTTTCCTTTTCCGGCCTATCGGCCCGGGCAGCGGGCGCTGGCGGGCGAGGTCTACCGCGCCTGCACCGCCGCCCCCTCGAAGGCGGGCGTCCGGCTCTTCTGTCAGGCCCCCACCGGCATCGGCAAGACCATGAGCGTCCTCTTCCCCGCCCTGCGGGCCATCGGCACCGGCTGCGGCGAGAAGCTGTTCTACCTCACGGCCCGCAATACCACGCAGTCTGCCGCCGAGGACGCCGTGGCGCGGCTGCGGGCGGCTGCTCCGGGGCTGGCGCTCCGGAGCGTGACCCTGACGGCCAAGGAGAAGGTCTGCCTCCATCCGGACGCCGAGGGCCATCCTGCCTGTCTGCCCGAGCTTTGTCCCTACGCCAACGGCTACTACGACCGGGTGAACACCGCCCTGCGAGCCCTTCTGGACGAGGGCAGCGGCTGCTTCGACCGGGCCGCGCTGGCCGATGCTGCGCGGCAGTTCACGGTCTGCCCCTTCGAGCTGGGGCTGGACCTGAGCGAGTGGTGTGACGTCATCATCGGGGACTACAACTACCTCTTCGACCCAGTGGTACACCTGCGGCGGTTCTTTGACAGCGCGGGCGACTGGCTCTTCCTCGTGGATGAAGCCCACAACCTGCCCGAGCGTGCCCGCGCCATGTACTCCGCCCGCTTTTGCAAGAGCAGCCTTACCGAGGCCAAGCGCACCCTCGGCCGGGGCAGGAGTGCTCTTAAAACGGCCCTCACCAAGGCCGACAAAGCCTTTCTGGAGGGCCGGAAAGCCGTCTGCGCCCTCGCGCCCCGGCGGGGCAGCGCTGCCCCCGGAGAGGACGGCAGCGGCCAGACCTCTCTTCTGGAACAGGCGGAGACGCCCACGCTCGCGCTGCCTGCCGCCGACTATGCGCAGGACGGCACGGTGTTCTGCAAAGAGCTGCCCTCGGCCCTGCTGGCGCCTCTGCGGGCGCTGACGGCCCCTTTGCAGGCCTGGCTGGAGGACAACTCCGACGCCGCCGAGGGCCACACGGCTCTTCTGGACCTCTATTTCGAGGTTCAGGATGTCCTGCGGGCAGCGGAGCGGTACGATGAGCACTTTGCCACCCAGCTCACCGCCCGGGGCAGCGAGCTGGAACTGCAATTGCTCTGTCTCGACCCCTCCCCCTTCGTGGACACAAGCCTCTCGACAGGGCGGGCCGCAGCTCTGTTCAGCGCTACCCTGACGCCGCCGGGCTACTATCGCACCGTCCTCGGCTGCCCCGAGGCCCGGGCCGTGGCTTTGGAAAGCCCTTTCCCTCCTGAGAATCTCGGGCTTTACTGCCTGCCCTCCATCTCCACACGCTACCGCCAGCGGGAGGCCAGCATCCAGCCCATCTCGGACGCCCTCGCGGCGCTGGCCTCCGGCCGAAGGGGCAACTATCTGGCCTTTTTCCCCAGCTATGCCTATCTGCGTCAGGTGTGGGAGGACTTCACTGCCCGCTACTCCGGCATCGACACGCTGGTGCAGGAGAGCGGGCTGGACGACGCCGGGCGGGCAGCCTTCCTCGGGCGGTTCTCACCCCGCCCGGAAAAGACGCTGCTGGGCTTCGGGGTCATGGGAGGCATCTTCGGTGAGGGGGTGGACCTCACAGGCGACCGGCTCATCGGCTGTGCCATCGTGGGCGTGGGCCTGCCGCAGGTCAGCCCCCGGCAGGAGATGCTCCGCCGCTATTACGACGCCCAGAACGGTGCAGGCTTCGACTACGCCTACCGCTGGCCCGGGATGAACAAGGTCCTTCAGGCCGCCGGGCGGGTCATCCGGACACAGGAGGATAAGGGCGTGGTGCTGCTCTTGGACGACCGCTTTGCCCAGAGCGAATATGCCCGCCTTTTCCCGAAGCATTGGCGGCAGCTGGAGTATCTGCGGGATACGGAGGACTTAAAGAAGAAACTGGAAGCTTTTTGGAAGGGCTAAACCTCTCCGTCACGCCTACAGCGTGCCACAGCCCGGGTTGCGGCTCCCAGCGTCTGCTTCGCTGTCGCTTGCACCCTGCTGGCCGCTGCCCCAACAGCTCCTTCCTGTTTCCGCCACTGGCGGCGGTCGTCGCCGTTGCCTACCGAGGGGAGGCTTTGGCATACCGTAAAGCTTCGCCTCTTCGCCAGAGGCTCCCCTACAAGGGGAGCTGGCGCGAAGCGCCTGAGAGGTTGGACGAAGGACGGCCTGACCGTGATCCGCCAAAACAAAAAAGAGGCAGACGAAGGGCGTCTGTCTCTTTTTCCATCATATCATCGTCTTGTTTTTGCCGTTCTCTTCCGCATGATGTCCCACGAGGGCATCTGCCCACGCAGGGTATCCCATGCGGTCATCCGGGTCTGTGTCTTGGCGCGGAGGCCCTCGAAGGCCTCGTCGAGGTACTGCATCTCGGCCACGGCGTGCATCGCGTGGTCGGAGACGCAGAGACGGCCCAGCGGGGTCTTGCAGATGGCCAGCAGCACGGCGTCCATCTTCCGGCGTCCGGGAGTCCCGGCGCGGTAGCAGTCGGTGTTCTCCTTGTCGTCCACCGGGATGTGCGCGGCCTTGAGCATCTCGCAGCCCTCCCACGCGGCATCGAGGACCAGCTCCCGCTGCTCCCTGGTGGCCTTGGAGAGGTCGCCCTTGCAGGCATAGCAGAGATAGCAGGCCGGCAGGATGAGGGCGATGTGGCACTTGAGCCATGCGTCCATGTCGCTGACAAAGTTCAGCTTGTACTTTGCGCCCTCGAAGGCGGTCTTGAGGCGGTAGCGGAAGACGCCCGAAAGGGGTGCTGTGGCCCCGCCGACGGTCATATCCACGCCGACATGGGCGCTGACCACCTTATCCACATCCCGGTGTCCGCCGCTGCTCTGAAAACCGAACGCGACCTTGTCCGCCGGGCGCTGCATGGCCTGCATGACCTCCACCGCATGGGGGTCGTTGCCCACAAAGACGAAGTACTCGCTCTTATTCTGCTTGAGGATGGGCAGCACATCGGGCAGCTGCCCGGCCTGCACCGCCACAAAAACGAGGTCGTAGCAGTCGTCCGGGGCCAGCGTGTCGATGGTCGTCACCCGGTCCACCGTGGTGCGGCACTGCGCCCAGTGGCGGATCACGAGGCCCCTTTGGTCGAGCCTTTCCTTCCACTCACCCCGCGCCAGCATGGTGACGACGTTCTTCTTGTTCTGCAGCAGACGGTGGGCCAGTTCACAACCCTGCACCCCTGCACCATAGACCAGTATCCTCATCTCTGCCTGCCTCCTTTCGCAGGCCCCCTCCCGGGGCCGGAAGTTCTCAGTGCTTCAAAAACGAGAAGAAGCCCTTTTTCTCGTAGGGCTTTTCCTCCGCGCCAGTCACCGTGTAGCCAGTGGCTGCGATGGCAGCCTTCAGGGCTTCGATGTCCAGCGGCTGGGCCGAGACGATGACCGTCTCGCCCTTGGTGTGGGAAGAAGTGACCTTCTCCACCTGCGCGGTCTTGCGCACCACATCGTTGATGTGGCTCTCGCACATCCCGCACATCATCCCGTTCACTTTCAGCGTCGTCTGCACCATTGGTCCGTACCTCCTGCTCCTAGATCGCGCTCACCGGGCGTTTTTCATTTTCATCATACCACACTGGTATGCTAATTGCAAGTGCCTGCGGACAGACCGCCGCTCACAGTACACGGGTGTGGTATATTTCTCCCGTATCTACGTCTTTCCAATAAAATACGCCGTCCTCCAGCGTCATGTAGCTGTGGGGACTGTTTTCCTTTGGGATGCTCAGGGAGCCGGGGTTGAGGTAGACGTTTCCCTGCCCGAACTCCGTCCACGCCGGGACATGAGTGTGGCCGTGGAGCAGGATGTCCCCCTCGGCCAGCGGCGGCAGGTTCTTTAAGTTATAGATATGCCCGTGGGTGGCGTAGATGAGCTTTTCGCCCGCCGGGAGGATACAGTAATCCGCCATCACCGGAACGTCCAGCACCATCTGATCCACCTCGGCATCGCAGTTGCCTCGGACACAGCAGAGCCTGTTCTTCAGGCTGTTCAACATCGGGATGACCTCCTTGGGCGCATAGTCCCGGGGCAGGTCGTTCCGGGGGCCGTGATAGAGCAGATCCCCCAGCAGGAGCAGCCGCCCGGCCCCCTCCCGCTCGAAAGCCTCCACCATCCTTTTACCATAGTACGCCGACCCGTGCAGGTCGGATGCGATCATCCATTTCATTCCGTTCCCTCCGTTCTCGTTTGCTCCATTGTACCACGAAATGGACGCTTGAGAAGTCTTTTGTGAAAAGTCATACTTTTAACTTGACAATCTCTCCGTTTCGTGGTATCCTATCGCAGGCTGGTCGGAAGGCCGCTTTTCCGGTTTTCCTTCCGGCCCGCGTCCCGGTGCTGTCCGGCGGCGTCCCGTAACGCCGCTGTCGTCGATGCACCGTATTTCTTTGCACCCTCTTCATAAAACCCGTGTGGATTTTTACAGCATAGATCTTGCTACTTTTCGCCACACAATGGCCCGCTTCAAAGCCGCCGTTGTGTGGCTTTTCTTGTGCGGAATTTTCAGGAAAGGAAGCTTTTACCCCCTATGAACGATACCTTTATGAAGACAAAGCCCGTCTTCCCGCTCCTCGTGTCCATGGCCCTGCCCAACGTCATCTCCATGCTGGTGAACTCGCTGTACAACATCGTGGACAGCCTCTTCGTGGCCCAGATCAATGAGCAGGCCATGACGGCCCTCTCCCTCGTGTTCCCCATCCAGAACTTCGTGAACGCTGTCGCCATCGGCTTCGGCGTGGGCATCAACGCCCTTGTCGCCCTCTACCGGGGCGCAGGCGACCATGACAAGGCCGATGCAGCCGCCACCCACGGCATGGCCCTCTCGGTGCTCCACGGCCTCCTGTGCACCCTGCTGGCCACGGCCATCATGCCCGGCTTCCTCGCCCGGTTCACCGCCGACAGCACCATCGTCTCGATGGGCGTCACCTATTCCACCATCGTCTTCTTCTTTGCCATCGTGAACATGGCCAGCCTCGCCTTCGAGAAGATCTTTCAGGCTGTGGGCCGGATGAAGCTCACCATGCTCGCCCTCATCTCGGGCTGCGTGTGCAATATCCTGCTGGATCCCATCCTCATCTTCGGCCTCGGCCCGGTGCCCGCGCTGGGCATCGCCGGTGCAGCGCTGGCCACCGGCATCGGTCAGACCGTCACCCTCGTCCTCTACCTCGTGGTCTACTGCACCACTGCATCGCCCGTCCGCCTGCGCCGGAAGGCCCTGCGGCCCGACGCCTCGCTGGAAGGACGCCTCTATGCCATCGGCGTGCCTGCTATCCTGAATCTGGCCCTGCCCTCCCTGCTGGTCACCTTCCTGAACGACCTGCTGGCCGCCTTCTCCGAGAGCTATGTGGTGGTGCTGGGCATCTACTACAAGCTCCAGACCTTCCTTTACCTGCCCGTCAGCGGCATCGTGCAGGGGATGCGCCCCCTCATCAGCTACAACTACGGCGCGAAGGAGCACGCCCGAGTAGCGAAGCTCTACCAGCTCACCCTCGGCATGAGCACCGTCATCATGGCGGCGGGCACGGTCATCTGCATGGCTGCCTCCGCACCCCTCATCGGCCTCTTCTCCTCGAACCCCGAGACCATCGCCATCGGCCAGACGGCCCTGCGCATCATCTGTCTCGGCTTCGTGGTGTCCTCGGTGTCCACCACCTCCTCCGGCGCGCTGGAAGGTCTGGGCAAGGGCATGGCCTCGCTGGTCATCTCCCTCTGCCGCTATATCCTCTTCATCATGCCGCTGGCGTGGCTGCTCTGCCGTCAGCTCGGCCCCACCGGCGTCTGGCACGCTTTCTGGGCCACTGAGGTGCTGTCGGCCATCATCGCGTTCGCGGTGTATCGGAGGGGCGTAAAAAAAGAATAACCTCTCCGTCATCGCTAACGCGATGCCACCTCTCCTATCGAGGAGAGGCCTTGGCATACCGGAAAGCCTCTGGTGAAGCAGCCTGAGAGGTTGTACGAAGATGAACTCCTGAATACAAACGCACCTCAATGCCCATATCGGCACCGGGGTGCGTTTTTCTATCGTTATTTATCCTCCGGCACCAGCGCACAGACCAGCCGCACCATCCACGGCAGGAGGGGCAGCCAGAGCAGGGCGCAGCAGATGTTGAAGAGGGTGTGGGCGTTGGCGATCTGCCGGGAAATGATCTCCAGCTCCGGGCCTTTGGGGGAGACCAGCTCCACCAGCCGGACGAACCCGGGCAGCAGCGCCGCCGCCAGCAGGCTCCCGGTGAGATTGAAGCAGCTGTGAGCCAGCGCAGCCCGGGCGGCGTCCCTGCCCTGCCCGATGCAGGCCAGCAGAGCCGTGACCGTAGTGCCGATGTTATCCCCCAGCAGGACGGGCACCGCCCCGGCGAGGCCCAGCACGCTGTGGATGCCGTCCGGCCCGGCCTGCCGGGCCACATTCTGCAGGAGGGCGATGGTGGCCGAGCTGCTTTGTACCACCATCGTCATGCCCAGCCCCAGCAGGACGCCCAGCAGCGGCGACGCCTTCACCCGGGTCATCCACCCAAGAAAAACTTCCTGCCCCGCGAGGGGCTGCAAGGCCCCGCCCAGAATGCCGATGCCCTCGAAGAGCAGCCCGAAGGAGAATACCGCCTCTCCCACGGCCTGCCAGCGGGCCTTACGGGCCGCGAAGTCGATGACGAAGCCCGCAAACAGCACCGGATACACCAGTTGCTGGGCGTCAAAGGCGATGAGCTGGGCCGTCATGGTCGTGCCGATGTTGATGCCGTAGATGACGGCCACGGCCCGGGGCAGCTCCAGCAGTCCGGCGCTGACGAAGCCAATGACCATGACCGTCGCCGCCGAGCTGCTCTGGAGCACCGCCGTCACGGCCAGCCCGGTAAGCACCCCCAGCAGCGGTGTGGCCGTCAGCCGGGCCAGCAGCCGCTTCATGGCGTCGCCTGCCGCCCGCTGCAAGGCACGGCTCATCCGGTCCATCCCGTAGAGGAACATCGCCAGCCCGCCGAACAGCGCGAAAAGCATCTCCGTCCCCTGCACCATCCGCACACCCCCCTTGTCCCTCAATGTATGAGGAGGAACAGAGCGGTATGATGGGCGGAATCATTTGCTGTATCTTTTTGTATCGTTCTATGTTATAATAAATTTGCGGCCTGACCCGCCCAGTTTACCTATGGGAAGGGGGTGTGGCAAATGCCTGGTATTACTACTTTCATCCTGTCCGTCGCAGCAAATGTAGCGTCTTACTACATCTGCAAGTGGCTTGACGGATGGCTGAAGGGCCGTAAGCACTAAAAAGGACCCCCTTTCGGAGATAGCAGCTCCGAGAGGGGGTCTTTTCTTTTGGTGCGGCGCATACCTAGTGTGCTACCACTTTCATCACCCTTATTATATGCGCTTTCCTGCAAAAGTCAAGCACCCTACAGAAAGTTTACAAGTGGTGAGGCCCACGCGCAGCAGGGCTGCTATTTCATCAGTCCCATCGTCCATGCCCGGACCAGCAGGCCCAGCAGAACGACAGCCAGCAGCACCACCGTGAGGGCACGGCTCTGGGTGCGCTGACGCTTTTTGCGGCGGGCCGTGGCCGGGCGGCTGCGGCCTGTCTTCCCGGAGGTCTTCCGGCTGCGGCCGGACGTTCCCCGGGATGCCGTGCGGCCTCCGCTGCTCTGGCGCTTCCGGGTAGGGGCATCGGCCCGCGGCATCTGAGCCTTCGGGCGGCGGGGCGGCTCGTCCCCGGCCTTTTTCTGCGGCTCGATGGTCTCCGAAGCGCCGCAGCGGGCCAGAAAGTCCTCTGCCATCCGGTAATATTTCTCAAGGTCGCCGGTGGTCAGGGCCGTGCCCTCATATCCCGCCTCCAGCTCCTCCACGGCCTCGTTGAACCGGAGGGCCGCCTGTGCGGCAGCGGTCTTGTCGGAGGCGTGCGCGGCCTCGTTGCGGGCCATCCGCACCGCATTGCAGGCGCGGCGGGCCGCTGCCGGGCGGGGCGTATCCCCCAGCAGGTCCAATGGACGGGCTGCGTCCTTCTCCGGGTCCAACAGGACACGCATACAAAGGGTGGTGTCCAGCTGCTGCCAGCTGGTGCGGCCGCTCAGCTCGGGCAGACGCTCGTAGTAGTCCGGGCTTTCCTTCTGGCGCTGGGCCAGATGCTTCAGCAGAGCGTCCACGCTGTGGGCACCGGGCTTCTGCTCCCAGTGCCAGCGCAGCAGCTTCCGGCTGATGTCGTCGCAGGCCGCTTTGATCTCGAATGCGGCTTGCAAATATTCTTCTGCCATAACGATTCTCCTATCGCAATTTTCAAAAATAGTGCCTATCAAAATAGCATATTTGCGATATGCAGT
>OICV01000955.1_pt1 | contig 11654 bp, 7 predicted proteins | sample 1581361 | NCBI WGS metagenome assembly OICV01 (sample SAMEA3882551, study PRJEB24775) | human gut metagenome | biome: human-associated habitat; feature: intestine environment; material: feces | place: Netherlands | collected 2009/2010 | reverse complement strand
GTTTCATCGTAAAGCCAGCTGTCCATTACCTGCAGACCATACATCAACCCTGCAGGGAAAATACCATAATCCGCTTCCCGATACTTAAATTCGTAATAATTCAGGCCGGCCTGCAAACGCTTTTGATCCAGTCCCTCTGCAACAAGCTTTTCCAGTGTCTCGTCGATGATCCTTAAAAATTCTTCTTTCCGGGAAGCATCCGCATTCTTAGCGACGATGGAGAAATATGGCTGTCTCGTCCCGTTGTCATAATCACTGTAGATGTCTTCGCCGATGCCTGCATCCAAAAGTGCCTGCTTTAAGGGCGCGCCCTGGGAGGAACAAAGCGCGTAGTCCAGAATCTGAAAGGCAATGTATTCTTCCCGGTTTAAAACGTCCCCGGCAGTCATACTGCAGGTCAGGTAGGTATTGTGCTCCAGCGGCTCGCTCTCGGTGATCGAGTAGGGCTTTACAGCTTCCCTGGGTGCAGCAAAAGGCTCCTGCAGACTGATGTTTGCCTCCACGTCAATTTTTTCAAAATGGGACAGATAATGCTCATCCATCCAGTTGAGACGCTCGACCATATCCATGTTGCCATACAGATAGATATAGCTGTTGGCCGGATGATAATATTTACGATGGAAATCCAGGAACTGTTCATAGGTCAGGTTCGGAATCACATCCGGGTCGCCGCCGGATTCGTTCGCATAAACCGTATCAGGGAACAGATTCCGCACGATCTCCCGATCCAGAACGTCGTCCGGAGAAGAGAACGCACCCTTCATCTCATTATATACGACGCCGTTTAATTTCAGTTCATCGGAGGCGTTTTCCATCTCATAATGCCAGCCCTCCTGATAAAAGATGTTGGGCTGCTTATAAATATCCGGATAAAATACTGCATCCATATAAACATGCATCAGGTTTGCAAAATCCTTGTCGTTGCAGCTTGCAACCGGATACATCGTCTTGTCCGGATAGGTCATGGCATTTAAAAACGTATTCATAGATCCCTTTACAAGTTCAATAAAAGGGTCTTTGACCGGAAATTCCTTCGAGCCTTCCAGAACGGAATGCTCCAGAATATGCGCAACACCTGTGCTGTCCGCCGGAGGCGTCTTAAATCCGATGTAAAATACTTTGTTTTCATCCTCATTGGATAACAGTGCGATCCGCGCACCGCTCTTTTTGTGGCGCAGCAGATATCCTTCCGATCTTAAATCATGGATCTTCTGTCGGCTGATGATCTCATAAGCTGCCAGATCTTCTATTCTCATTTTCTCTCCCTCTCCTGTATCAGATATTTGTCTCACACGGAAAACATCATCAGCGCAAGCTTGGTCAGATGAAGCTCTTCCACGATAATCGTGTCCATCTTTCTGTGAAGCTCTTCACTCTGTACGATTTCGGAAATTTTGTATTCCCGGCTTTCGTAATGCCCATGCTTATGCCTTTTCCCGTCCGCCTCTATCCATACGCTCATCTTAAACGATGCCTTCAGCTCCTGAAACGTCTCATAAGCGAAATCATCCTCTTTCATAAAAAAGATATGATTTTCCATCGTCGTCTCCGGCGAGGTCTCCTTCAACAGATAATGTCGGATGATCGCTTTCCATTTATAAGGAATCTCCTCACTTTTTAACATTTCCTCATAGGAATAACGGGCACCGATATAAATATTTCCAAAATCCTGCAGGACATACTTAAAATCCTGATTTTGCGGCATGTCCATGCGTCAGCCCTCCGGTTCCAGAAATTCAATATGATCTGCGGTGATTCTGGCTGCGTCCCGAATTTTTTCTTCCGAAATTCCGGTTTCTTCGGACAGCTCTTCCACCGTCACCTTGCGGCCGAGCTCCTTTGATAGTTCCTCCGCTTTTTCCAGAATATCATTGGCATTTTCAGCAAGCTTTTCGCCCGTCTTTTTTTCGGAAGCATTTTCAGAAATATAATTTTCCATCGCCTCCATGATCATGCTGGCGATCGTGCCCTCAGCTTCTTTGGCATTCTGTGCACAGTCCAGCATCTCTGCCGCCATCGTCAGCGCCACATTGCCTTCTCCGATCAGGTCTTCCAGAAAAACGCCCTGTCCGGCGTAGAGCTTTGCGATCTCCGCCACCTGCGGCAGAAAAATTTCGATCATCCGGTGCTTTGCGTCCGCATCGCCCGCCATAGCGGATAAAAGGACCGCTTCTTTCACACCATCCGTCACGTCCGCACCAGCCTGCACTGCCTTTAAATATTCTTCCAGATAGTCGATTTCTTCCCGTGTCATATAGTCAAAGGGATCTGCAGGCTGCCCGATGCCGATCTTTTTATTTTTGAGATAGGCAAAAATCATCTCCAGCTGCGGTTCTCCCAGATTCAGCTTTGCCTTGTCAAAGGCCTCTGTAACCTGTTCCTCCGAAAGCATATTTCCCTGCTCCTTTGCAAGCGCTGAAAGCTCTTCCAGTGTTTTTGCAAAAATTTGTTCTTCCCTCATAATTTTCCTCACAAATTTTATAATTTCTCATGCCTGCCCGGACAGCGCCAGCGGATACCGCCGTTTCGCTGCAAAGCCTGCACGCCTTACTTTACATGCTCGTGCGTAAACAGATGATACTGACAATATTCATAATTGCCGTCACACTTTGAACAGAAACGGAACTCTAAATTCGGATCATCAAGTTCTGTCCTGCCACAAATCGCACATTTGTGCCTGGTAATGCCGGAACCCGGTCTGGGTTGACGCATCTGGGACTTGAACTGCTGTCTCCTGTGTATTTCATGCGGCGAATAACGTTTGAAATTCCGCGTTGAAAAGAAGAAAATGATAAAATTGAGCAGGGACATAAAAATGGCTATCCTGTCCGCCCAACCACTAATTACAAACTCATAGAGTGTCAGTACCACATATACGATCGCCATCCACTTCATCTTGATCGGAATGATAAAATACAGCATAATCCGCATATCCGGATAACACATCGCAAATGCGAGGAAAATTGTCATATTGATATAGTATGTGCTGAAGCTGCCGCCCATGGAAATCGGTGTATTCACACCATAGATCACATACAGAAGCAATGCACCAAGCACCGTAAAGATCATACCACCAAAAATATATACGTTAAACTTAAATGCACCCCAGGTACGTTCCAGGGCAGTACCTAACTGATAATACAGTATGATCATGATAATAGCAAAGAAAAAGTTGCCGGTTGGCGGTGGAATCAATACCCATGACACCAGCCTCCATACCTGTCCATAATGGAATATCAGATACGGTTCCAACGTCAGAAAGCTGTATGCCTGCGGGGCAAGGAATTCGATCAGATATCCCGCCACATAAAAAAGGATGATATACTTCATCAATCCCTGAATCGCAAATCTGCCAAACTTACGTTCCATTTTATTTAAAAAATGCATTCTGTTTCCTACTTTCGTTTTATTTTTAGCTATTTCACGTACTATTTGTAGTAACTCTCGTACTATTTGTAGTAACTTTAATTGTAGCTATCTTTTGATTATATCGGTCAGCTATCACTTTGTCAACGTAGCAAACTTTGAATTTTTCGTGTCCGCTTCACCTGTCATAGCCATTTTTCCAACCGGAATACACAGTTCGTCTCCAATCTGCAGATTATATACATTCACATACGGATTTGCCAGTAATATATCTGTCACACTCACATGATGATATTGTGATATTTTATACAATGTATCACCCTGTTTTACCACATAAATCACTCCCGGACAGCTGTGCATCATACGGGATTCCCTGTATTCGGATTCAAAATAAGGATTCATCTATTTTTCCTTTTTTCTTTTAAGATATGCATATTTTTTCTTTCTGTACCCCAGATCACCTGCACCATTTAAAAAAGTATTCAAAAGATACCCTTTGTTAAAAAAATATAAAAGGATTGTATTTTGCCATTTCCTGTCGTATAATGAAGTTCGCTTGTAATCTGGCAGGCGTTATACATTTAATATGAAACTTCTGAAATCACTTTCCACTGATTTTTACTGGAAATCAATGATTTCAGACAACTCTTAAACATATACAGGTGGTAAAATGAATACTTTAAAATTACACAAACTTGGAATTGATATCGGATCAACTACGGTAAAGATTGCAATTTTGGATGAGCAGAATACCTTAGTTTTTTCCGATTATGAGCGTCATTTCGCAAACATCCGCGAGACACTTACCGATCTGCTTCATAAAGCATACGAAAAACTCGGACAGATCCAACTCTGCCCTATGATTACCGGTTCCGGTGGTCTGACACTTGCCAAACACCTCGATGTTCCTTTTGTACAGGAGGTTATCGCCGTATCTACCGCTCTGCAGGACGCAGCTCCGCAGACCGACGTAGCCATCGAACTTGGTGGTGAGGATGCCAAGATCATCTATTTTGAGGGTGGCAATGTCGAGCAACGAATGAATGGTATCTGCGCCGGCGGTACCGGTTCCTTCATCGACCAGATGGCTTCCCTGATCCAGACAGACGCCAGCGGTCTGAATGAATATGCCAAGAATTATAAAGCGATCTATCCGATTGCTGCCCGCTGCGGTGTATTTGCAAAGACAGATATCCAGCCGTTGATCAATGAAGGTGCAACCAGAGAAGATTTGTCTGCTTCTATCTTCCAGGCAGTTGTAAACCAGACCATCAGTGGTCTTGCCTGCGGGAAACCAATCCGTGGGCACGTAGCCTTCCTTGGCGGTCCGCTTCATTTCTTATCTGAACTGAAAGAAGCTTTTATCCGCACCTTAAAACTGGATGAAGAGCATACCATCGTTCCGGAAAACTCCCATCTTTTTGCAGCCATCGGTTCTGCCCTGAACTATAAAGAAGAGAATCAGATTTCTCTGGAAGACCTGCTTGGTAAATTAAAAGGGGAAATCCATATGGAATTCGAAGTAGAACGTATGGATCCACTGTTTGCAGATCAGGCTGCCTACGACGAATTCACCGCACGTCACAATGGTGCATGTGTTAAAAAAGGAGATATTTCTACATATAGCGGCAACTGCTACCTCGGAATTGATGCAGGCTCCACAACAACCAAAGTTGCTCTGGTAGCGGAAGACGGTACGTTACTGTACTCCTTCTACAGCAGCAACAACGGAAGTCCTCTGGCTACTTCCATCATCGCTATCAAAGAAATCTATGAACAGCTTCCGAAAGATGCACATATCGTATCTTCCTGTTCCACCGGTTACGGCGAAGCGCTGGTAAAAGCAGCTCTGATGCTTGATGAAGGTGAAGTTGAGACCGTTGCACACTATACCGCAGCTGCCTTCTTTGATCCAAAGGTTGACTGTATCCTTGACATTGGCGGTCAGGATATGAAATGTATCAAGATCAAAAACAACACTGTTGACAGTGTACAGTTAAATGAGGCATGTTCCTCCGGTTGTGGTTCTTTTATTGAGACATTCGCAAAATCTCTGAACTACTCCGTACAGGATTTCGCAAAAGAAGCATTATTTGCAAAAAATCCAATCGACCTTGGCACACGCTGCACGGTATTTATGAACTCCAAAGTAAAACAGGCGCAGAAAGAAGGCGCATCTGTTGCTGATATTTCCGCTGGTCTGGCTTACTCTGTTATCAAAAATGCATTATTCAAAGTTATCAAGCTGTCCGATCCGACAGAACTTGGTCAGAACATCGTTGTGCAAGGCGGTACATTCTATAATGACGCGGTTCTGCGAAGCTTTGAGACCATTTCCGGATGCAAAGCGATCCGTCCGGATATCGCCGGTATCATGGGTGCCTTCGGCGCTGCACTGATCGCCCGTGACCGTTATGAAGGCAAACAGACCACTATGCTGTCCATCGAACAGATCAATGATCTGAAATTTGAGACAAAACTGGCCCGCTGTGGTGGATGTACCAATAACTGCCTGCTCACCATCAACAAATTTTCCGGAAATCGTCAATACATTACCGGAAACAGATGTGAAAAAGGTATCGGAAAAGAGAAAAACAAAGAACAGATTCCAAACCTGTTTGAATATAAGCTGCATCGTATCTTTGACTACGAACCTCTGAGTGAGGAAGAAGCAACCCGCGGAACGCTCGGTATGCCAAGAGTCCTGAACATTTACGAGAACTATCCGTTCTGGGCAACCTTTTTCAAGGCACTGAAATTCCGTCTCGTACTCTCTCCGGCTTCCACCAGAAAGATTTACGAGCTTGGTATCGAATCCATCCCGAGTGAATCCGAATGTTATCCGGCTAAACTTGCACACGGGCATATTACATGGCTGATCAAAGAAGGTATTAACACAATCTTCTATCCATGTATCCCGTATGAGCGAAAAGAATTTCCGGATGCAAGCAACAACTACAACTGCCCGATCGTCACTTCCTACGCAGAAAATATCAAAAACAACGTAGATGACATCACATCCGGAAACGTAAAATTATACAATCCATTTATGTCTTTCGCAGATGAAGAAACTTTAACCAAACGTCTCGAAGAAGTCATGAAGGAAGATTTTGATATTCCGGCTTCTGAAGTAAAAGCAGCTGTACATGCTGCATGGCAGGAACTTGCCAGCGCCCGCGATGATATGCGCAAAAAAGGTGAAGAAACAATCCAGTGGTTAAAAGACAACCACCGCCGTGGTATCGTCCTTGCCGGTCGTCCATATCATATTGACCCGGAGATCAACCACGGTATTCCGGAGCTGATCACATCCTACGGGTTTGCAGTTCTGACCGAGGATTCCATCTCTCATCTGCATCAGGTGGAGCGCCCGCTGATCGTACTTGACCAGTGGATGTACCACTCCAGACTGTATGCAGCTGCAAATTATGTAAAAACGACCGACTTTTTGGATCTGATCCAGTTAAACTCTTTCGGCTGTGGACTGGATGCCGTTACCACCGATCAGGTCAGTGATATCCTGACTCACTCCGGCAAGATTTATACCTGTCTGAAGATTGATGAGGTAAACAACCTTGGTGCTGCACGTATCCGTATCCGTTCTCTCATTGCGGCCATCCGCACCAGGGAGAAAAATCCGAAAGAGCGTAAGATCGTTCCGTCCAGCTACCAGCGTGCCGTCTTTACGGAAGAAATGAGAAAGACCTATACAATCCTGGCTCCACAGATGGCCCCGATTCATTTTGAGCTGTTAGAGCCTGCATTTAAAGCTTCCGGATATAATCTGGTCGTTCTCGGAAATGACAACAAAGCTGCTGTCGATGCCGGATTGAAATATGTAAACAATGACGCATGCTATCCATCCCTGATCACAGTTGGTATGTTCATGGATGCAGTAACTTCCGGCAAATATGATGTCGACCATCTGGCTATCATCATGTCACAGACCGGTGGCGGATGTCGTGCTTCCAACTATGTCGGATTCATCCGTCGTGCACTGGAAAAGGCCGGATATCCGCAGATTCCGGTTATTTCACTGAACCTGAGCAGCCTTGAATCCAATCCGGGATTTAAGCTGAATGCTTCTCTGATCCAGAAAGGTATGTACTGTCTGGTATTCGGTGATATCCTGATGCGCTGTATCTACGCAACCAGACCGTATGAAGCAGTTCCGGGTTCCACAAATGAACTGCACAAGAAATGGGTACAGAAAATTACAGACTTTGTATCTACCGATAAGCTCGTCAGTCATAAAAAGTATAAACAGTACTGCCGTGAAATGGTACATGATTTTGATGTACTGCCAAGACTTGATATTCAGAAACCGAAGGTTGGTATCGTAGGAGAGATTCTGGTTAAATTCATGCCGATGGCTAATAACTACCTTGCTGATCTGCTGGAATCTGAAGGTGCTGAGGCAGTCATTCCGGATCTGCTGGACTTCTTCCTCTACTGCTTCTACAACAACAACTTCAAGACAGACGTCCTCGGATTTAAGAAATCTACCAAGACAAAATCAAATCTTGGTATCTGGGCCATCGAAAAACTGCGTGGAGTTGCGCATAAAGCACTGGAAGAGAGTAAACATTTCACACCACCGGCAAATATTTACGAGACTGCAAAAAATGCAGAATCCATTGTATCTCACGGTAACCAGACCGGTGAGGGATGGTTCCTGACCGGCGAGATGGTGGAACTGATCAACTCCGGTGTCAACAACATTGTATGCTGTCAGCCGTTTGCCTGCCTGCCGAACCATATCGTAGGTAAAGGTGTTATCAAAGAGCTTCGCCATCAGTATCCGATGTCCAATATCGTGGCTATCGACTTTGACCCGGGTGCCAGCGAAGTAAACCAGTTGAACCGTATTAAGCTGATGCTGTCTACGGCACAGAAAAATCTGAAAAAATCACAGAAACAGGATGCTTAAAAAGCTTCTTTTGTGAATTTGTTTTAGGATATGAAAAAAATCTCCTGTATTTTGTCTCCGCGGCTAACAATCGCTCACCGAGAAAAAATACAGGAGATTTTTAATTTACTATTTTAAAAGTTCCTCACTTACGTGCTCAAGTTCTGCACGAATCTGAATATGCTGCGGACATGCTTCCTCGCATTTTCCACATTTTACGCATTCATTTGCACGTTTCAGGCCGTGACCGCCTACCAGCCAGTTTTCCTGATGTAACGCCATATCTTTATCGCTGTACAATGTCAGAGAATTCATCGCTGTAAAGGAACCTGAAATACCAATCTGCATCGGACAGACTTTTGCACAATAGTTACAGGATGTACACGGAATAAGCGGAATCTTGTTCAGTTCTTCCTGTGCCCGTTTTAATGTCTGCATCTGAGTATCATTTAATCCATTGAAATTTTTCATATAGGACAGGTTATCTTTCATCTGTTCTACGTTGCTCATGCCGGATAATACGGTAATTACGCCTTCCAGATTTGCCGCAAAACGAACAGCCCAGGATGCAGCGGATGACTCCGGCTCTGCATCTTTTAATACTTTTACAACGGATTCCGGAGGAGTTGCAAGCATACCCCCCTTTACAGGCTCCATGATGATCACCGGTTTGTCATATTTTCTTGCTACTTCATAACAGTCTCGAGACTGAATTGCTGAATTCTCCCAGTCTGCATAGTTAATCTGAAGCTGTACAAATTCCATTTCAGGATGTTCTCTTAAAATTGCTTCCAGTTCTTCCGGTGTGGAATGGAAGGAAAATCCTACATGTTTGATCAGTCCTGCTACCTTTTTCTCTGCCACCCAGTTCCACATATCAAATTTATCAAAATACTCAGTTCTAGCCTCACCCAGATTGTGCAGCAGATAAAAATCAAAATATCCGGCACCAGTCTGTTTTAAAGAGACATCAAACTGTTCATATGCTTCTTCTTTTGTCTTGCAGTTGATCCATGCCGCATTTTTTGTTGCAAGCTGGTAGCTTTCACGCGGATAACGCTCTACCAAAGCCTGACGAATTGCATCCTCAGAACCTGCATATGCCCATGCGGTATCAAAATAAGTAAATCCTGCATCCATAAACAGATCTACCATTTCTTTGGTTTGCTCAATGTCAATCACGCCGTCTGTCTGTGGCAAACGCATCAGACCAAATCCAAGTTTTCGGATGTCTTCACCTAAATAACTCATAGCCTTTTTTCCTTTCTATTCTGTCATGCCACCTATAAATGACTTTTTTTGTTACTATCTTACCACAGCTTAAATAACCGTATCGCCTTCCCTGCCAGCTTATACGTCACATTTTCCAGTTCTTTTGAAGCATGTTTCAGTTCTTCACGAATCGGGATCCCCTGCGGACAGTGCTGCTCACATTTGCCACATCCCACACACTGGGAAGCGCTGGTCGGTGTCTGCCGGAAAATCGTACATTGCATATATCCCTTTCGTGCCGTCTTTTTATTCTCACTGTAAATCAGATTATAAAAACTGAACGTGCCCGGGATATCCACGTTTTTCGGACATGGCATACAATATCCGCAACCGGTGCAGCCTACTTTCATGCTGTGGTTGATTGCATCCTTTAACTCATTGACAAAGGCAGTTTCTTCCTCTGTAAAAGCTCCTTCCCGGGTTTCTGACGCAATCCGGCAATTTTCCCGGATCATCTCAATCGAATTCATACCGGAAAGTACCGTTGTGACTTCCGGCTGATTCCAGAGCCAGCGAAATGCCCACTCTGCCGCACTGCGTCCGGATGGATGTGCAGTCACTTTCTGTTTTGCCTCTTCCGGCAACAGGTTTACCAACTTACCGCCCCGAAGCGGTTCCATGATCATCACCGGAAGTCCCTTTGACGCAGCATACTGCAATCCTCTTCGTCCTGCCTGACTGTTTTCATCCAGATAATTATACTGGATCATACAAAAATCCCAGTCATAAGCATCGACCAATTCACAAAAATCCTTTGTATTTCCATGATAGGAAAAACCGATCCGGTGAATCTCCCCGGATGCTTTCTTCTTTGCAATCCATTCTTCAATGCCAAGGCCTTTTAATTTTTCCCATGTTTCCAGATTCGTCAGCATGTGCATCAGATAAAAATCAATATAATTTGTCCTCAGTCTGCGCAGCTGCTCCTGAAATGTTTTTTCCAGACCTGCGGCGGACTTGATCAGATAATGCGGCAGTTTATCTGCAATATAAATTTGCTCCCGACAGTGATTTTTTTCAAAAATTTTTCCCATGGCTTCTTCACTGCCGCTGTAAATATATGCGGTATCAAAGTAGTTGACCCCAAGCTTCATAGCCTCCAGAATCTCGGCTTCTGCCTTTTCCAGATTAATTTTTCCATTTTCTTTTGTAAAGCGCATGCAGCCATAAGCCAGCATGGATACTGGATTTTTTTCTTTGTCATATCGATATTGCATATTCGTGCTCCTAACTTACTTTTTCTGATTCCCATAATACGGAATCGCAATTTTTCGCAACAACCGCTCAAATCCATTCCAGGATAATCCCAGTGTCAGCCCCACTGAAATCAGCAGCTGCCATCCGATTTTATTAAATATCATGTCCTTAAACGGCGTATACATCAGAATCAGAATGACAATTGTATGCAGCAGATAAATGCTGAGTGTATTTTTCCCAATTGTTTCAATTACCGGGAGCCGTTTTGTTGGTACCCATACAATTAAAATCCAGATCCACAAAAAAGCAATGATCCATGCCAGAATCCGTGTATACCATGTATACACACCACCATTAAAACTCTCCGTTCCCCAGAATAACTTTCTTGTACTCACTCTGCTGACCAAAATAAATCCGGCGATGATTCCAACTGCCAGAAACATCGTAGCGATTTTAGCTTCTTTCGGATTTCTCTGCTTTCCATAATGAAGGAAGAATCCACCATCTTTTTCATAATATCCGGCAAGAAAAAACGGTAAAAAGTTCATAATTCTGGACATTGCCATAAAGTTTTCCGTATCCGGATTATAACCGATCACTATGCCAAGCACCATCGATAAAAGCAGATAAGCCACCCGGTGCCGCTTGTTTTTTGTGTCGAATACCGGCAGCAAAAGCTGATAAATGATCATTGCCATCAGATACCATAATGTCCAGCGCGGTGTAAAAAACTGCATATCTATTTTTACCGGATGTCCCCACATGATACTGTCCAGAATGAAATCCAGTAAAAAACGAAGTAATTGAAATACGATATACAATGGAAAAATCCTTGATAAAATCTTTTTTGGTTCTACTTTTGCAAAATACCCGGATACAAAAATAAAAGCCGGCATATGGAAGCTGAAAA
>OICV01000954.1_pt1 | contig 11655 bp, 9 predicted proteins | sample 1581361 | NCBI WGS metagenome assembly OICV01 (sample SAMEA3882551, study PRJEB24775) | human gut metagenome | biome: human-associated habitat; feature: intestine environment; material: feces | place: Netherlands | collected 2009/2010 | reverse complement strand
TTCCGGATTCTCTTTCGGCAGCTATCCTTGTCTTTTTATCTCAGCCTGAGATAAAAAATGCCACACGACAGTACAAGAATACTGTCGTGTGGCGAAAGGGCTTACTCGCGGAAAATCCACAAATTACTTTGGTATTTATTTTTTGATCAATAAACTGTGACCGGTCATTTCCTCCGGCTGTTTTAATCCCATCAGCTCAATCAATGTCGGAGCAATATCAGCCAGACATCCTCCCTCTGCCAGTCCGTAAGCCGGATCTGCATTTACCAGAATAAACGGTACCGGATTTGTTGTATGAGCAGTATGCGGATTTCCGGTTGTATAGTCGATCATCTGCTCTGCATTTCCATGATCAGCGCAGATAAACAGGATTCCATCTACATCTTTGACTGCCTGTACAGCATCACCTACCAGGCTGTCCACACGCTCTACGGCTGCAACAGCTGCCGGGATCACACCGGTATGACCTACCATATCCGGGTTCGCAAAATTAATGATGATCACATCATACTTGTCGGATTTAATCGCCTCTACCAGATCCATGCCTACTTCCGGAGCACTCATCTCCGGTTTCAGATCATAAGTTGCAACATCTTTCGGAGACGCAACCAGCAGACGTGCCTCATCTGTATTTGGTTCTTCTACACCACCGTTAAAGAAGAAGGTAACGTGTGCATATTTCTCTGTCTCTGCCAGACGGAGCTGTTTTTTACCCTGTGCTGCAAGGAACTCACCAAAGGTATTTTTGATGGATTCTTTCTCAAATGCAATGATCTTGTTTGGAATTGTCTCATCATAATCTTTGAAACATACATAGGTCAGCGGAATAAACGGACGTTCAAATCCGGTAAATGCATCGTCACAGAATGCTCTGGTGATCTCACGGGCACGATCCGGTCGGAAGTTGAAGAAAATAACGGAATCATTTTCTTTTACAACAGAAACCGGTTTGCCAGCTTCATCCGTGATAACCGTCGGAAGTACAAACTCATCTGTCACACCGTCTGCATAAGAAGTTTCCATTGCTTTCACTGCATCCGTTGCCTGTACACCGGTTCCGGATACCAGGGAATCATATGCCTTCTGGATACGATCCCAGTTATTATCACGATCCATTGCATAATAACGACCGGAAATGGATGCAATCTTACCTACACCAATTTCCTGCATTTTCGCTTCCAGCTGTTCAATATAATCTTTTCCGGAAGCAGGCGGTGTATCACGGCCGTCCAAAAATGCATGTACATATACGTTTGTCAAACCATGTTTTTTTGCCATCTCAAGCAGACCGTACAGATGTGTGATATGGCTGTGTACACCACCATCAGATACCAGTCCCATCAGATGAAGAGCTGTACCGTTCTTCTTTGCAATTTTCAATCGCAGTCAGTAATCCCTTGTTTTCAAAGAAATCACCATCCTCGATTGCTTTTGTGATTCTGGTCAGATCCTGGTAAATGATTCGGCCTGCGCCGATATTCATATGTCCAACCTCAGAGTTTCCCATCTGACCATCCGGCAAACCAACTGCCAGACCGGATGCGGCACCTTTTACAAACGGATAATCTTTCATCAAATTGTCCATCACCGGAGTTTTAGCCATTGCGATAGCATTTCCTTCCGGATTGTCATTTAAACCATATCCATCTAAAACCATTAATACGACTGGTCTTTTACTCATGTTTTCCTCCAAAAAATCTGTATCATTGAACTCCTGTCAAAATGTTAGTTTCACAACATCTTCATGCGGACAGGAACATCCATTTAGTTTAAGATAAATTCAGAGCCAAACGGTCTTGCGGATGGCTCTGAATTGTAAAAGCATTGTTAATATTATCTTATTTATTATAGTTTACGATTTTGCCGAAGTCAGCTTTCAGAGAAGCGCCGCCTACCAGACCACCATCGATGTCCGGTTTTGCAAATAACTCAGCTGCATTTCCTGCGTTTACAGATCCGCCGTACTGGATGCGGATTGCTTCTGCAGTAGCCTCATCATAAACTTCAGCGATGCATGCACGGATTGCGCCGCATACTTCCTCTGCCTGATCAGAAGTAGCTGTCTCACCTGTTCCGATTGCCCAGATTGGCTCGTAAGCGATCACTGCTGTTTTTGCCTGATCTGCTGTTACGTTCTGGAATGCGATTTTGATCTGCATACGGATCCAGTCAAGGTAGATTCCCTGTTTTCTCTGTGTCAGAGTCTCACCACAGCAGATGATCGGTGTGATACCATGCTCAAAAGCTTTCAGAACTTTTTTGTTTACAGTCTCATCTGTCTCTGCAAAATACTCTCTTCTCTCAGAATGTCCGAGAACAACGTATTTTACACCTGCGTCAACTAACATATTCGGAGAAATTTCACCTGTATAAGCGCCACTCTCCTCAAAATACATGTTCTCTGCACCAATGCAGATGTTGCTGTCTTTTGCAGCAATCATAGCCGGGATGATATCGATAGCCGGTACACAGAATACTACATCTACATCTTCATTCGCTACTAACGGTTTTAACTCGTTCACCAGAGCAACTGCCTCGCTCGGTGTTTTGTTCATTTTCCAGTTACCTGCGATAATTTTTCTTCTAGCCATTTCGCCTTTTCTCCTTACATATAATTTTTCAAAAATTCCAGATATGGAATCAGTGCAAGGCAGATGAGACGCAGACGTACATAGCGGTACGTCAAGTCTCATCTAACGAAGCAATTATTTCATATATGGGATTTTTACTTGTCGTTTGCTGCTGCTACGCCTGGCAGTTCCTTTCCTTCAAGGAATTCCAGAGAAGCTCCGCCACCTGTGGAAATATGTGTCATCTTGTCACCAAATCCAAGCTGGTTTACAGCTGCTGCGGAATCACCGCCACCGATGATTGTTGTAGCATCTGTCTCTGCCAGAGATTTTGCAACTGCAATGGTACCTTTTGCAAGGATTGGGTTCTCGAATACGCCCATCGGTCCGTTCCATACAACTGTTTTTGCGGATTTTACTGCATCTGCATATAACTCAGCTGTTTTTGTTCCGATATCAAGACCTTCTTTGTCAGCCGGAATTGCATCAGATGCAACAACTTCTACTGCGATCTCTGCATCAATCGGATTCGGGAAACCATCTGCGATTGTAGTATCGATTGGAAGAAGTAATTTCTTGCCAAGTTTCTCAGCTTTGTCCATCATCTCTTTGCAGTAATCGATCTTTGTATCATCTACCAAAGAGTTTCCTACTTCATATCCTTTTGCTTTCAGGAATGTAAATGCCATACCACCACCGATGATCAGGGTATCACATTTTTCAAGCAGGTTGGAGATTACGTTTAATTTATCTGCTACTTTTGCACCGCCAAGAATTGCCACGAACGGTCTCTCCGGTGTATTTACTGCGTTTCCGAGGAAATCGATCTCTTTCTGCATTAAGTAACCAACAACAGCAGTATCAACCAGACCTGCAACACCTACGTTGGAGCAGTGTGCTCTGTGAGCGGTTCCAAATGCATCGTTTACAAATACATCACAGATGGAAGCAAGGTCTTTGGAAAAAGCTTCTCCGTTTTTTGTCTCTTCCGGTCTGAAACGAGTATTCTCAAGAAGGATTACATCGCCATCCTTCATAGCCTCTACTGCTGCTTTTGCGTTCGGTCCTACAACTTCCGGATCAGCTGCAAATTTTACTTCCTGTCCTAACAGTTCGGATAAACGTACTGCAACCGGTGCAAGCGTTTTTGTTTTTTTATCTTCCTCTGTTTTTACTTTGCCAAGGTGAGAGCAGAGAATTACTTTGCCTCCGTCAGCAATCAGTTTTTTGATGGTAGGAAGAGCTGCAACGAGACGGTTCTCGTCTGTGATCTTGCCATCTTTTAACGGTACGTTGAAGTCGCATCTGCAAAGAACTCTAAGTCCTTTTACGTTAATATCATCTACTGTTTTTTTATTTAATCCCATGATATTGTCTCCTTATCCTGTTTATATACTTAATTTAGGAAATCTATAAAGATCAAGAAAATATGCATACCTAATCGAACCTTGTTTGTAACTGATCTATGCATACTTTTCTTATTGCATCGAGCATATGCGAAGCAATTTTCATCTTATGCGAGTGCGCATTTCTAATGGCTCTGCTTTTGATTTGCAACGCAAATCAAAAAACAGGGTCCGGTCCAAAAGACCGGACCCTGCAGTGAGTCTTTGTTATACTTTATAGAGTGTTGATTATGCTAACTCTGCGAAGTATTTGATTGTACGAACCATCTGGCTTGTATAGCTGTTCTCATTATCATACCATGAAACAACCTGAACCTGAGTTGTTCCGTTGTCTAACGGAAGAACCATTGTCTGAGTTGCATCGAAGAGAGAACCATATGTCATTCCTACGATATCGGAAGAAACGATTTCATCTACGTTGTAGCCAAAGGACTCGTTAGAAGCTGCTTTCATAGCTGCGTTGATCTCATCAACTGTTACGTTGCCTTCAACAACTGCGTTTAAGATTGTTGTAGAACCTGTCGGGGTCGGTACACGCTGAGCAGCTCCGATTAATTTACCGGATAACTCTGGGATTACCAGACCGATTGCTTTTGCAGCACCTGTGCTGTTTGGAACGATGTTAACTGCAGCTGCACGGGATCTTCTCAGATCGCCTTTTCTCTGCGGTCCGTCAAGTGTCATCTGATCGCCTGTGTAAGCGTGGATTGTGCACATGATACCGGATTTGATCGGTGCAAGATCGTTAAGAGCCTTAGCCATTGGTGCAAGGCAGTTTGTTGTACAGGAAGCTGCGGAGATGATCTTGTCCTCGTTTGTAAGACCCTGATGGTTTACGTTGTAAACGATTGTCTTAAGGTCGTTTCCAGCCGGAGCGGAAATGATAACGTGTTTAGCACCTGCATCGATATGAGCCTGAGCTTTGTCTTTGGATGTATAGAATCCTGTACACTCAAGAACTACGTCTACACCGATTTCTCCCCATGGAAGTTCAGCAGCGTTAGCTTTTGCGTAAATTTTGATTTCTTTTCCGTCAACTGTGATGGAATCTTCTCCTGCTGTTACTGTATCTGCAAGAGCATATTTTCCCTGTGTTGAATCATATTTTAATAAGTGAGCAAGCATCTTAGGAGATGTAAGATCGTTGATTGCTACGATCTCAAATCCTTCTGCTCCAAACATCTGACGGAATGCAAGACGACCGATACGTCCAAAACCATTAATTGCAACTTTTACTGCCATGATAAATTCCTCCTATGAATTGAATGGTGATTTAAATCGTTCCTTTGTTAAAGAAACATCAACCTGTTTCATATTGTACCTAATTCCAAACAAAAATTCAAGAGCTATTTATAAAAAAGAACATTAAAATAAATATTAAGAAAATTTCTGAAAAATGTGCTATAATTCTCTGATAGAAAGTTCTGTCCTGCTGATTCCCAAAACGGATATCTATATTCCCGCTGGGAGTTTGACTTTCCCGGATTCATAACAGGCAGATACGATCATTGTCACAGAATATAAAGGCTTGAATATGGAGGTACAAAATGGACCAGAAAATTTTATGGGACTGCCATATGCACTCCTCTTTTTCCGCAGATTCCGATACACCGATGGAAGAAATGATCCAGACTGCCGCAGACCAGGGTCTCACGGGAATCTGTTTTACTGAACATTTTGATCCGGATTATCCCGATACTCCGGAAAATCTTGATTTTTCCCTGAACATCCCTGCATACCGCCAGAAACTTGAGAGTCTTGCGGATGCTTTTAAAGACCAGATTCAGGTTAACTTCGGGATCGAGCTTGGACTTCAGCCTCAGCTTGCAGAATCTTTTTCCGATCTTCTGAAAGAAGTTCCCTTTGATTTCGTTATTGGTTCCTCCCATGTGGTGCACGGATACGATCCTTATTATCCTTCTTATTTTGAGGGCCGTAAGGAATCCGCATGCTACATGGAATATTTTGAATCCATCCTGGAAAATATCGCTGCTTTTGACGAGATGGATGTGTACGGACATATCGACTATGTAGTACGTTATGGTCCAAATCAGAACCGTCAGTATTCTTATGGAAGATATAAGGAGATCCTGGACGAGATCCTGCGGACATTGATCCGCAAAAATGTGGGAATCGAGCTGAACACAGGCGGTTATCACTACGGGCTTGGTGAACCGAATCCATGTGTCAATATTATCCGACGTTACCGTGATCTTGGCGGTGAGATCATCACCATCGGTGCAGATGCCCATACTCCGGATAAGATCGGCTATGCCTTTGACAAGGCGGCTGATGTTCTCCGTGAATGTGGTTTTTCCTATTATGCTGTATTTAAAAACCGCCGTCCTGTTTTTCATAAGCTGTAGCTCTGTTTCTCTCTCCGGTGAGAGAGTTTACATTTTATACCGAAAATATCATTTTATCTAAGGAGGAACTCTATATGTCAACAAAAAGACTCCAGAAAAAGAAAGCTGCCATGCAGGCAAAAAAAGAAAAGCAGCTGAAAAAAAATACCAGTGCTGCCAAATCTGTTGAAAATGCTAAAGCCGAAGTGAAAAAACTTGAAACCGTAAAGAAGGAAACGCTTAAAGTCGAGACTTCCAAGACCGAACCGATCAAAGTCGAGACTTCCAAGACCGAACCGATCAAGGTCGAGACTTCCAAGACTGAGCCGGCGAAAGTTACTACTTCCAAGACCGAGCCTCTGAAAGTCGAAACTTCCAAGGAGGACACAGCTTACGATGCCCTCTACGAGAAACGTCTGAAACACTACTACAATGATCTGAAATGGCTTTACTGCGAACTGTTCCGCGATCACCCGGAAGTTACCGGCACATTCTCAAGCCTCACAAAAAAGATGAAAGAAATCTACCGTGAGCGTTCTCTTTCCATGAAGGAAGCCGACAAGAACTGCGCTGCAGATCCTGATTGGTTCCGTAAGACTACTTTCACCGGAATGGCTGTAAATCCTGCTGACTTCGCAGATACTCTTTCCGGGCTGTCCGATAAACTGGACTATATCAGTGAATGCAAAGCAGACACTCTGTACCTGACAGATCTTTTCCAGGCAACCTCCAACTGCTCCCTTCGCATTATCCCGGAGATCGGAACCTCCGAAGATCTGCATACACTTGCAGCTAACTGTAGGAAAGCAGGTATCCGCCTGGCTCTTGAGATCCCGTTAAGTCTTTCTGTGGATGACCCACAGTCCGGTGCGCCATGCGTGCTCCAGACTCCAGCTTATTTCAATGCAATGCTTCTTCAGATCCTGGAGCTTGCAAATGAAGGTGCTTCTATATTCAGCCTTGGTGTCCTTCCGATGATACCGGAAGAAAATCTCTGGAAGCTTCACTCTCTGCTGCGTATGACCCGAATGGTGTGTGAGATCGTATGCCCCGGAATTCTTCTCCTTGGTGAAACAGACCGCCCACCTGCAGAGGCTGCTGCATTTGGCGGAACTTCCGATATGCCGGAACTTCACATTGTAAACAGCACCCAGCTGATGTCCGATCTCTGGCATACCGTTGCCACAAAGGACACTGCCCTTCTCCGCCGGGGAATCGACAGAGCTGCAAACCTTCCGCAGGCACCGGTATTCCAGAATTACCTCCGTAACCGCAACACGGTACACTGGAATCTGGACTATGATTTCCTGAAAGGAAGCTTTATCACAGAAGGGCCTCACAGAGATTATCTGAATGAATTCCTGGCAGGTATTTTCCCTGATTCCTTTGCCCGGGGTGAAATTTATGTAAATCCGGAAACCGAGGAATCTGAGCTCTGCGGAACAACCGCATCTCTTGCAGGAATCGAGCGTTTTGATTATGAAGGAAATATGGAGGGTGTCAGCCGGGGAATCCGCTATGACGTAGCACTTCATGCATTGCTTCTTTCCCTCCCCGGAATTCCGGTACTTCGAAGCGGTGACGAGGTCGGACAGCTGAATGACTACACCTATAAAACAGACATTTCCAAAGCAGCTGATCCCCGCTGGCTCCACAATGGACGTTTCAACTGGGCACTTGCCCGGAACAGAGCCGATGCCGAAACGATCCAAGGACGCATTTTCAACAGCCTTGAGCAGCTGGAATCCATCCGTGCCAGCCATCCGGTATTTGCACCTGAAGTTTCTGCACATACACTGGAAACCTGGGAAAAAGCTCTCCTTGCCCTGGTAAGAGAAACTTCTGAAGAAAAGCTGATCTGCATCTACAACTTCAGCGACCAGGATAAGGTAGCCTGGATCAACGAACAGGACGGTACCTACACAGATCTTCTCACAGGAGTTCAGAGAGACGCACAGGCTGTAGAGATCCCGGCCTTCGGATTTATCTGGCTTATGCACACAAAATAATAGCTTTGTCAGGCGGATATCCACAATCTGCATTCTCTACACAGCTCTGCACCGGATAACTGGATAACTGCTTCACAGTTTATTTGCAAAAAAAGGACACTGCCATTTTCAACGGGCAGTGTCCTTTTTTATTTCTCATATTATTATTTTCTCAGCTTATCAATAAATGCAGCAAATTTCCCCTGTTCCCCACTATCCAGCGAACGGCTGTAAATATTTCTGAGCCAGGCCGTGATCACATCGATCAGGATCGGAGAAAATGTCATCAGAAGGAACACCAGAATGATCATTCCGAATTCCAGCGATCCCAGTGTCAGAAGATTCTGCAGAACCACCGCCGCACCGAAAAAGATCACCTGCATACTGTAAATGATCACCTTTCGATACTTATTCAGAGGTGCGTAAACTGTCTTAAGTGCCGCCATATAATTCCATCCTGTTACAAGCACACAAGCTGTATTCAGCATAACATTGGAATGGTATACATTCTGGCATACCAGCATCACACTGAACACACAGCCCGTGATGGTCACAGCAGCCGGAAATGCATTCATAAATACATGACGCAAAAATGTATGGTCGATCTTCTCATAATTATTCTCCTGTGCCAGAAGGAATGTAGGAATACCAACAGCGCAGGCACTGATCAGAGACATCTGGATCGGCTCAAAGGGATAGGAATCCCCGAAGAAGATCGTGATCAGTGACAGCAGCACGGAAAAAATCGTTTTGATCAGAAACATAGATGCCGCAGTGCGGATATTATTTACAACCCGGCGTCCCTGATTCACAATTTCCGGCATTGCTGCAAAATTAGAATCCAGCAATACCACATTGGCAATATTCTTGGCAGCATCACTGCCCTCAGCCATGGCAATACTGCAGTCCGCCTCTTTAAGCGCCAGAACATCATTGACACCATCACCGGTCATGGCAACCGTATGCTTCTGAGCCTGCAAAGATTTCACCATTGCCTGCTTCTGCTGAGGGGTTACACGCCCGAACACACTATATTCTGCAACTGCCTCGTCCATCTGTTCCTGGGTTGTGATCGTTGTCGCATCGATATAATGCTCTGCATTTTTAAGGCCTGCACGTCTGGCAATTGCAGAAACCGTCACCGGATCATCACCGGAGATCACTTTCAGATCAACACCCTGACTTTCGAAATATGCCAGCGTATCCGGTGCCTCTGCACGGATCACATCGGTAATAAGCAAAAGTCCGACAGGTTCCAGTCCCTCCGGAAGCTCCGCTCCCTCACTCACATTTACACTATGGGCAAGAACCAACACACGAAGACCTTCCTCTGCAAATCTGCCACAATACTCCATCAGCTCCGGGTTCCCTTCCGGAAAAAGAAACTGCGCTGCACCCATCAGATAAGTACCTGTATCTGTAAATGCAGCTCCGCTGTACTTCCTGTCAGAAGAAAACGGGATCACATGATCCAGCTTCATATCCTGAGATACTTTAAATCTTGCCCTGAGTGCATCGGCAGTGGCATTCTGATCCTTCAGCACAGAAAGCAGATTTCCCATGATATGCTCGATCTCCCGGGTCTTCTCCGGATCTTCCTGACTATGTTTCTCCGGGTCAGCTTCTGACTTTTCCTGTAATACGAGATTCGCACTTCCATCCTCCTTTGCGATCGCATCTGTTGCTGAAACTGCAGAAGTCGCAGAACTCTCAGTTCCATTGCTGTCACCTTCGCCGGATTCAGGATCTTTCCCGGATATTGTCTCTGAAATCTCATCATACACCGGCGGATAGCTCTCCACCGCCTCCACACACATGGTACCCTCTGTGATAGTTCCTGTCTTATCCAGGCAGAGCGTATCCACGCGTGCAAGAGTTTCTATACAGTACAGCTCCTGCACCAGCGTCTTCTTCTGGGCCAGCTTCAGCGCACCCAGAGTCAGTGCCACACTGGTAAGAAGGACCAGTCCCTCCGGGATCATTCCCAGGACCGCTGCAACCATATTGACAACAGAATCCCGGATATTGTCTCCCACAAAATAATACTGTTTATAAAAAAGCAGCGCACCCATTGGTACGATAATGATACTGATCACCTTCAGAATGGCATTCAGGGAATTTCTAAGCTCTGAATTATGGCGTTTGAATTCCTTGGCCTCGCTGGTGATCCTTGACGCATAGTTGTCACTTCCCACATGGATGATCTGGCAGCAGGCCTGTCCCGCCGTCACAAAGCTTCCGGAAAAAAGTTCATCTCCCGGATTCTTCGGAAGATTGTCTGCCTCACCGGTAAGCAGAGATTCATTGACCTCAAGGCTTCCCTCCAGGATCTTCGCATCTGCCGGAACCTGTTCTCCGGCCTTCAGGAATATCAGATCATCGACAACCAGCTTCTCTGTAGAAATTTTCCATTTTTTTCCTTCACGCAGAACAACCGTCTTGGATTCTGTCAGGATGGCCAGCTTGTCAATCGTCTTCTTAGCACGGACCTCCTGAATGATCCCGATCACGGTATTAATAAAAATGATTCCTACAAACATGGAGTTTTTGTAGGAACCAACCAGCAGTACGAGAACCAGCAGCACCAGGTTCAGAAAATTGAAGAATGTCAACGTATTCTCCAGAATGATCTGCTTATATGTCCTGGTGTTGGGGTTTTCGTTATTATTTACCTGGCCCTGCGCAATTCTTTCCTGAACTTCTTCGTTCGTAAGTCCTGTCATGCTTCTTACTTACCTGTCCTTTCAATGGCTTACGGTTCTGTTCAACTGAAGCTTGCTCATGCCCCGGTTATGATCATAAATAAAAGGAATCAATACTCCTCTTCTGTATCCTCTTCACCCTCGTGGATATCAGACTTCGGTTTGGAAAGACCCTCGATCTTAATGTGATGTTTCTCTGCATAATCCCAGAGAGCTGCATGAATTGCTTCCTCAGCAAGCAGGGAACAGTGGATCTTTACCGGCGGAAGTCCGTCCAGAGCCTCCATAACGGCCTTGTTGGTTACTTCCATAGCTTCCTCAATGGTCTTGCCCATTACAAGTTCTGTTGCCATGCTGCTTGTTGCAACTGCTGCACCGCATCCAAATGTTTTAAATTTGCAGTCTTTGATAATATGAGTTTCGTCATCGATATCAAGGAATATTCTCATAATATCACCGCATTTTGCATTTCCCACTGTACCTACGCCACTTGCGTTCTCTATTTCTCCTACATTACGCGGATGCTGAAAATGATCCATTACTTTTTCACTATACATATCTGTTTCCACGCCTTTCCGTTATTTATTGTGTTTTACGAAATCTTCATATAATGGTGACATCTCACGAAGTCTTGCCACAATCTT
>OICV01000953.1_pt1 | contig 11658 bp, 10 predicted proteins | sample 1581361 | NCBI WGS metagenome assembly OICV01 (sample SAMEA3882551, study PRJEB24775) | human gut metagenome | biome: human-associated habitat; feature: intestine environment; material: feces | place: Netherlands | collected 2009/2010 | reverse complement strand
TTGTGCTCCAGGAAGATGATGTGGCCGGACTGCTCGCCGCCGATGACGGCACCGTCCTCGAGCATACGCTCCAAAACGTAGCGGTCGCCCACGGCGGTCTGCACCATCTCAAAGCCCTGCTCCTTCATGGCGATGGAGAAGCCCAGGTTGCACATAACGGTCGAGACAATCTCGGAGTTGGCGAGCTTGCCGCGAGCGGCCAGGTCGGAGCCGCAGATGGCCAGGATGTAGTCGCCATCGATCTCGTTGCCCTCGCTGTCCACGAACAGCACGAGATCGGCGTCTCCGTCGTGGGCCAGACCGATGTCGGCGTGGGTGCGCAGCACGAGCTCGCGCAGGGGCTCAAGGTGCGTAGAGCCGCACTCAACGTTAATGTCGGTGCCGCAGTAATCGGTGTTGATGGCATGGACCGTGGCGCCCAGGCGCTGCAGCGCGGCGGGCGTGGTCTGGCAAGAAGCACCGTGGCCGCAGTCGACGGCAACGACCAGGCCGTCGAGCCTCAGGCCATCAAGCGTATCGATGGCGTGGTCGACGTATGCCTTGCGAGCGTCCTTCATCTTGATGATGTGACCCACGCCGGCACCGGTCGGCAGCGTATCGGCAGCCATGGCCTCCTCGGACATGACCCAGGCGCTGATCTCTTCCTCGACAGCATCGGGAAGCTTCATGCCCTTGCGGCTAAAGAACTTGATGCCGTTGAACTCCGGCGGATTGTGCGAAGCGGAGATGACGATGCCGCCGTCGAGCTCGTTTTGGACGGTAAGCAGCGCCACGGCCGGCGTAGGGATAACGCCGCAGCAGTGCGGGCGGCCGCCCTCGGCCATAATGCCGGCGGTCAGAGCGCTCTCGAGCATGGTGCCCGAAAGACGCGTGTCGCGGCCGATGCAAATATCCGGACCAAGGAACTTGGTCGCCGCACGGCCAAGGCGAAACGCGAGGTCGCACGAGAGGTCGGCGTTGGCGACGCCACGGACGCCGTCGGTACCGAAGATGTTCTGGGGCATAGGATCGCTCCTTCCCAAGTGGGCAAAACGCAGTCGCCCACCCTAGTCGAAAAAGAAAAGCGGGACCCGCCGAGGAATCGGCAGGCCCCGCTTGTACATTGTATCTCGTAAGGAGATAAAACCTTAGCGCTTGGAGAACTGGGGAGCGCGGCGAGCCTTCTTGAGGCCGTACTTCTTGCGCTCGACCACGCGAGCATCGCGCGTAAGGAAACCGGCCTTCTTGAGGTCAGCACGGTAGTCGCCAGCGTTCAGAAGAGCGCGAGCAATACCCAGGCGCAGAGCGCCGGACTGACCGGAGATGCCGCCGCCATCGCACAGAGCGATAACGTCGAACTGACCGGCGGTGTCGGTCACCTTGAAGGGAGCAAGGGCGTTCTCAACGAGCTGATGACGGCCGAAATACTGCTCGGCGTCACGCTTGTTGATGGTCACCTTGCCGGTGCCGGGGACGAGACGGACGCGGGCGACGGCGTTCTTACGACGGCCGGTACCCTGGTAGACAACGGTGTTCTCAGCCATCTTTAAGCCTCCAGCTCAATCTTCGTGGGGTTCTGGGCAGCGTGCGGATGCTCGGCACCAGCGTAGACCTTAAGCTTGGTCATCTGGGCACGGCCGAGGGTGGTCTTGGGCAGCATACCGCGAACGGCGCGCTCGATGACCTTCTCCGGGTGCTTCTCCATAGCCTGGCGGAAGCTCTCAGCCTTGAGGCCGCCGTTGTAGCCGCTGTGGCGATAATAGGTCTTCGTGTCGGCCTTGTTACCGGTAAGCTGGACCTTATCGGCGTTGATGACGACAACGAAGTCGCCGCAGTCGCTGTTGGGCGTGAACTGGGGCTTGTTCTTACCGCGCAGGATCATTGCGATCTGGGTGGCAAGACGGCCCAGGACAGCACCATCGGCGTCGACGAGAACCCAGTTGCGCTGGACCTCGCCCTGCTTGGCGTAGTGAGTCGATTTCGAAATCACTTAGACTCCTCCATGTACAGTACGTGTTGTTACAGAGATTCACGGGGCTCTGCAAGTAACCCGTCCATATTACCCCGCTCGCCGTACGAGTCAACAGGTATTTTGGCTCCGACCAGAGTTTCTGCACATGTCATCCACGAGCCGTGATTTTTCCAGCTCTTTAGCTGTTGTCATTTTTTGAGGGTTCGCCGTCGTTAGCGCTCGACGAACTCTTGGATTTCCGCGAGCAGGCGCTTTGCCTCCTGACGGCCCTGGATATACAGGTCGAGGAGCTTTGCCGGATCGTGCTCAACGTGGCCGACCTCGACCGGCTTTTGCGGAGCGACGACCAACGCACGGCCCTCGCGCTCATACTTCCACAGGTGCATGCGCTGGATGTTGTAACGATCGTGGCGCGTCTCGATAGCTTCAAGCAGGTAGGGGTAGTCGGCATAGCGGGCGCGTGCGGCGGGCATAAACTCGTAGGGCTTTTTCTCGTACGAGCGGTCCTGCGTGACGATGACAACCGCGCGATCGAAGCCCGCCTCCTCGAGCACATGCTCGATAGGAACCGAATCGGCTACGCCGCCGTCGACGTATTTGTGCCCGTCAATCTCGACCGGCAGCGTCACCAGCGGCAACGAGGTCGAGGCGCGCACGGCGTCGAGATCGAGCACGGCGCTTTTGACCGGGAGGTACGTGGCGGTTCCAAAAAGCATGTCCGTCGCGACGGCGTACATCTCGATGGGGCTCGCGTCGAACGTCTCGTTGTCAAAGGGATCCAAGCGGTCCTGGACATCGTTGAAGATAAAGTCGTAACCCACAATAGAGCCCGTGGACGCAAACGATGCGGCGCCCATGAAGCGGCTGTCGCTGCAGAAAGCCAGGTTGATGCGATTGGCACGGCCGATCTGGTGCGACTTGTAGTTCACGCCGTTGAGGGCGCCGGCCGATACACCGTAGACAGCCGGAATCTCGACGCCGGCCTCCATGAGAACGTCGAGCACGCCTGCGGTAAACTGCCCGCGAAAACTACCGCCCTCCAAAACGAGCGCGACCTTGCCAGCGTTCTTTGCCTTATCTTCTGCAGTCATTTTGACCTCCTGCGATTGCGTTTTGGCCTTCTTCTACCCAGTTTTGGGATGGCGAGAGCGCAGGTTTTGGAGTTGAGGAGGGCGGGGCGGTCGGCGGGAAAGCGCGTCCCGTTCTGAGCGCGGATTCCGGGACGAACTTTCCGCTAGCCATTCATTTGGAAACTGCATCCCATTCCGAACGAAGATTCCGGGATGTACTTTCCGCTTGAGCTGCCATTGGGAAAGCATGTCCCACTCTACGGCTCGATTCCGGGTCGCAGTTTCCGCTTGATGTGCCATCCGGAAACTACGTCCCAGTCTGAGGCGGGATTCCGGGATGGACTTTCCGCCTGGGCCGCCATTGGGAAAGCGTGTCCCGGTCTGCGTTGCCAAGGCGTTTTCTTTACGCCCGCGCCCTGCATAGAGTTCGATTCTCCGCGGTACGGACAAGAAATAAAAAGGCAGGTAGATATAAGTATCTACCTGCCTGTTACTTATGGTGGAGGCGCGGAGAATCGAACTCCGGTCCACGAAAGCCCCCTGATTGGCATCTCCAAGCTCAGTCGCTGGTTTTGTCTCGGACGCTTTGCGCGCAGCGACACGCTCGCGGCATCCCAACCGGTTCGGTCTTAGCCCGCGCCATACCGATTACGTGCGCGGGAGCATTCCCCTAAAATGACGTCGCGCCGGTGTCGGGGAAATCACCGGGTTGACGCGCCGCTATAAACTAAGCAGCGAGAGCCATAGGCTCAAAAGAAGAGTTGTTGTCAATTCAATTTGACGGTACCCCTGTTTAACGAGGCGAGGAGACCTCGGCTTGCTTCCTCTCTCAGAGCTATCGTGTCGAAACCAGTCGCCCCCGAATGTCGGGAAAGTCTGGATGGCATTGGGCACGAGCGCCCAACACCCGTCGACTTTTCAAGGAACATGCAGGGCGAGCCCCGCTTGTGGAGTGTTATCTTACCACGTTCTGAAAGCGGACAGCTGTTCTATGCACGAGCTGTGAAGACCCCAATGTGCGCCGCACTTCGCACTTTTGCTACCGATCGCGTCACGTATATTTTCGCCAAGCAAAATTGACCCGTCGAAAGGACCGTTATGGATACCAAGCAGCAACTTGTCAATGCCCTCGCAGGCCTGGGCTCAACCATTACCGAAGCTATGGATGTCATCGAAGGCTTTGTCCCCTGCGGACATCCCGCCCTCACGGTTTCGAACGCCCTTGTTGCGCTGGACGCTGACGATGATGCAGCTCTCGCCCAGCAGCTTGAGACCGTCGAGGGCTTTATCGACCACGTGAGCGAAAACCGCGGCGTGACCGCCTACCACGGCGTCGAGGTCGAGCTCGCGGGTCCCAAAGCCGATCTGCTCGCAGCAATCCGCGAGGTAGGCGCCCTTATGCAGACCGCAGGCGTCAAGAACACCCAGGTCAACGAGTGGGTCTACCGCAGTCTGGCAGCACTAAACGACTCCGACGATAAGGCTGTCGAAAAGCTCGTCGAAGCTCCTGTCATCAAGGCAGCACTTTTGTAATTAAAGGATGCGTGGCCTTCCGAGCGCCGACGTTCCGAAGGCCACGCAGACAGCCAGGCGCTATCGGGACACCCGCCCACCACGTTCGGCCAGAGCAAGAATCGGCATCATTTGGCGCGGGGTCTTTGCTGCAAGATCGGCATGTTCGAGCAGCTTGCGATCGTTGGTCACCAAGTAATCGACCTGCGCGCGCTTGCACGCGGCGAGCACCAAGTTGTCCTCGTAATCGCGATGGAGCGCTAAGTATTTGTCGGCCAGCCAAAGGTCCGACGCATCTGCACCCACGGCCGTAGCGTTTTCGGTCATGTTCCGAACAAACGCCAACGCCGCATCGCCAATTGCACGGGCAGATGCCTCGTCGAGCGCTCCCCCACTGGCAAGAACGCTACGCTTCAGCTCGTGTTGGACAACGTACAGCACGTCCTTGGCAATATGTACCGGAAAGAACAGCAACGCCCCCGCCTCCGTCGCCCGCCCAATAAGCGCACGCGCGGCAAGCGACTCGGCATGGTCGACGCAAAACGAATCGACCCATACGTTGGCGTCCACCATTATTTTAAGGGGAGCCCCGTTCACAGGATCATCCCCTTTTGGCGATAGCGCTCGTCCATGGCTTCGGAATAGATTGTGTCCCAATCGCGATCGTCGGATACAGGCGACGCAGCGATGCCCATATCTGCATAAAGCCGATCTGCCGCTGCCCACGACGCGGCGAACGGAGTATCGGGCGCGACGGCCTGCTGCCGGTCGTCGACGGCCGCAAGCACTTCCTCGCACTGCCCGCCACCCTGCGCGACCTTGGCCACCACCTTTTTGATGAGCTCGGGCAGCGACCCGCCCGAAAGCCGCAGCGCCTCCTCGGCGTGCTCTTTAACCGAGCGATCTACGCGAACATTCACCTGTGCCATGCTGCCAACGGTAGCCATCTCAACCTCACCTTCAGCATTTACTAGCATTGCTAGCACGAGCATATATCCGAGCTAACATCTCGTCAAACAAAAGAAGGCCTGCACCCTGGCGGCTGCGGTGCCGCCCGAATGCAGGCCATATACTCAATTGAAAACGCTAGCGCAGGTAAGCCTTTGCGTTGCCCAGGCTGTAGGCGATCGTTGAGCCGTTGTGCAGCAGAGACGACGCCTGCGGAGTGATCATGCCGGTAATACCCAATGCCAACAGCGCTGAGTTGGTAAGCATCACCTTGGAATACGAACTCGTCAGACGGTCGATAAGCCCCTGACTCATGCGGCGCAGGCGCACGATTGCGGCCAGATCTGTATCGGTCAGGATGATATCGGCGACCTCCTTGGCGATGTCGCTTCCACCGCCCATGGCCAGACCCACATCGGCCAGACCCAGCGCCGGTGAGTCGTTGACGCCGTCGCCCACCATGGCAACGTGGCGCCCCTCGCCCTTAATGCGCTCAACATACGCGTACTTGTCCTCGGGCAGTAGCTCGGCCTTAAACTCGTCGACACCTGCCTCGCGAGCAATGCGCTCGGCCGTGCGCTCCGAATCGCCCGTGAGCATAACGACATGCTTGAGGCCCAGCGCATGCAGGTCAGCGATGGCCTCACGGACCCCGGCCTTGAGCGGGTCCTCGATACCGAGCACGCCCACAACGGTGCCGTCGACCGCCAGATACAGCGGCGACAGGCCCTGCATCTGGGACTCGATTTGCTCCTTGATGTCGGACTCGAGCCGCGCATCCTCATCCTCAAATACAAAGTGCGTGGATCCGATGATGGCGCGACGCCCTTCAATGGACGAAGCGATGCCGTGCGCCACGATGTACTCGACGGCAGCATGGCGCTCGCGGTGCTCGAGCCCGCGCTCGCGGGCGGCGTTGACCACGGCACGCGCCACCGGATGAGGGAAATGCTCCTCCAAGCAAGCGGAAAGGCGCAGGACCTCGTCCTCGCTCCAGCCATCGGTGGTGAGTACACAGGCAAGACGCGGCTGCGCCTCGGTGAGCGTGCCGGTCTTATCAAACACAATGGTGTCGGCCTTGGCAAACGACTCAAAGTACTTGGCGCCCTTGACCATCACGCCCATCTTGGCGGCGTCGCTCATGGCAGTCATAACGGCGACGGAACCCGTGAGCTTGAGTGCGCACGAGTAGTCGACCATCAGCGCCGCCGAGGTCTTAATGAGGCTACGCGTGGTGAGAGCGACAAGGCCCGCGAACAAGAAGTTCCACGGGACGATTTTGTTGGCAAGGTCCTCCATATGCGACTGGCCCTCGGACTTGAGCGAGTCGGCCGTCTGCACGAGCGAGACGATCGAGCGGAGCTTGGTCTGGGCCGTATTGGCGCGCACGCGCACCAAGATGCTGCCGTCTTCCACGACGGTTCCGGCGAACACGTCGTCGCCTGCGCTGCGCTCGACAGCCAGCGGCTCGCCGGTCAGGGTCGCCTGGTTGACCATGGCGCTTCCCTGCTCGACCACGCCATCGATGCAGATGGACATGCCGGTGCGCACGGCGACCAAATCGCCGGGTTCGAGCTCGGTGGCGGCAACGCTTACCTCGGTGTCGCCGACGACCTTTTGCGCCTTGTCGGGCACATCGAGCAGCGAGTTGATGAGCTCGTTTTCGCTCATGGCGCGGGTGTAGTCCTCGAGCAGCTCGCCCACGTTGAGCAGGAACATCGTCTGGCCCGCGGTGTCGACATCACGCTTGACGAACGAAATGCCGATGGCCGAAGCGTCGAGCACGGGAACGGTCAGGCGCGGCTGCGCCAGCTCATGAAGGGCAGCGCGCAAAAATGCCATGTAACCGGCCACGACAAACACCGCACGAAGCGGCGTCGGTAAGAACCAGCGGCGCGCGTAGTGGGCGCCGATAAGTGTGGCAAGATCCATGACGAGCTTGTGCTTGCGCGGCTCAAGCTGCATCACGTAACCCGTCTTTGCGTCGGCAATGGCCTGGGCATCGAGCGCACCCAAGGCGTCGAGCACGCCCGCACGACACCGCTCGTCATATTCGAGCGCCATCTGGCCAATACGGCCATAAACGCGCACCTTGTGCACGCCGTCGATATCGCCGCTGAGCTTAAGAAGTGCATCGAGATCGCTCTCTGGCACAGGACCCGCCAATTGAAGACGGGTCCTGCCGGGGATCTCGCTAATAATCGAGAATCTCATAGTTTGTGCCTGGGAGCGTTACTCAGCTGCCTCGTCAGCAGCGGCCTCGCTCTGGGTGATGTAAGCAGCCTCGGCAACCATGTCGTCGACATTGGCCTTGGCCTGCTCGACCATGTCCTGGTAGCAGTTCTTGACGCGCATGCCGCACGCAATGCCCTGCACGCAGGCATTCTTTACCGGAGCGCTGGTAAGCAGCTTGATGCCGGCCGTGCCAAGCAGAAAACCGCCAGCGACAAGCAGGGTATTGAACGTCGACTTCTTCATGTTGCTTCTCCCTTTTGCCGCATTGGACGCGGCACGGTGCCTCAGCACCCGAGTAAATAAGTTTGCTCGAGCACACTTTTGGAAAATAGTTTAGTTTATCTAACTATTAAGGTCAACAAAGGTTAACTTTTTGGAAATCTTGGGGCGCAATGTGACCAAAGGGACAGCCCCTGCGCCACATCCACAAAGAATGAGGGCGCCATCGGCGCCCTCATTCACCAAATTCAATTCAGCCCACCTGACCCGAACGGCCGAGTCGTCTGGCCGGGGAAGCCCCGAGTCGCCGGGGCGTTTGCTCCAAATGAGTTCCGCATGCAAAGAAGGCCACTAAATGTGGCCTTCGTCTTGCATAGGACTGTTTGAAATTTGGAGGAAATGCCCCGGCGACTCGGGGCTTCCCCGGCCTCGCAGCTACGAGAGCGACGTTCTCAGCAACTCGTTGAAGAGCTTCGGGTTGCCCTTGCCGCGGCTCGCCTTCATGCACTGGCCCACCAAAAAGCCGATGACCTTCTGGTTGCCGTCACGATACTGCTGCGCCTGATCGGCACAGTTCGCCAGCACCTCGTCCACGATCGGCTGCAGCGCGCCGGCATCGCTCACCTGACGCATACCGCGCTCGTCGACGATCTTGTTGGGGTCGTCGCCGGTCTGGGCCATGGCCTCAAAGACCTCGTGTGCCTGGTTGGAGCTGATGGCATCGGTCGCCAGCAGCTTGGCCAGCGCTGCCACCTGAGCCGGCGCGATGCCGGACTCGGCCAGCGAGACGCCCGCGTCCTTAAGGTAGGCGATCATCTCGTTCACCAGCAAGTTTGCAACCGTCTGGGCCTCCTTGCCAGCCATACCGGCAGCGGCGGCCTCAAAGAACTCGGCAAACTCCGGGTCGCCGGCAATCTGCTCGGCGTCAGCCGCCTTAATACCAAAGTCGGCCTCAAAACGGACGCGCTTGGCATCGGGCAGCTCGGGGATCTCGCCACGGCAGCGGTCGATGAACTCATCGTCCAGATCGAACGGCGCCAGATCGGGATCGGGGAACAGACGATAGTCGTCGGCCGTCTCCTTGACACGCATGACCACGGTGCGCTTGCGGCTGGGCTCCCAGTGACGGGTCTCCTGGTAGATAATGCCGCCCTCCTCGAGCACCTCGGCCTGACGGCAGATCTCGTAGGCAAGGCCATCATGCAGGCTCTTAAACGAGTTGAGGTTCTTAAGCTCGGTCTTGGTGCCCAGCTTGGTCTCGCCGCGGCGGCGCAGCGACACGTTGCCGTCGCAGCGCATGGAACCCTTCTCCATGGAGCAGTCCGAAATGCCCAGCGTCACAAAGATGCGACGGAGCTTTTCCATAAACAGACGCGCTTCCTCGGGCGTGCGCAGATCGGGCTCGGTGACGAGCTCAATCAGCGGCGTGCCGCAGCGGTTGTAGTCGACGAGCGACTCGGCCGCGGCGGTAATGCGGCCCTCGGCACCGCCCACGTGCACCATCTTGGCAGCATCCTCCTCCATGTGGATGCGCAGGATGCGGATGGGCACCGTGTAGGAACCGTCCTCGCGACGCTCGGGCATCTGCAGGCTGGACGCGTCGTAGCTGGCCAGGTGGCCGGCACGCTGGTTGCCCTCGCGCATGGTCGACGTCATGGACGTAGACAGGCCCTCGGCGTTGGCCGAAGCGCTCGCCAGACTCTGGGCCTCGGCCTCGCCAAACGCGCAGTCGGGGCGCTCGGCGGCACCGCGACCGGTCACATCCAGATCCAGGTGACCGTACATGGCAAAGGCGACCGGACCCTGCGTGGTCTGGAAGTTCTTGGCCATATCGGGATAGAAGTAGTGCTTGCGGTAGAACATCGAGTGGCGCTGGATCTCGCAGTTGGTGGCGAGACCGGCCTTGACGATGCTCTCGATGGCGCGCTTGTTGGGCACCGGCAGGGCGCCGGGCAGGCCCAGGCACACCGGGCACACGTTGGCGTTGGGCTCGTCATCGTGGCTGAGCTTGCAGTTGCAGAACATCTTGGTATCGAGTGCGGTGAGCTCGGTATGGATCTCCAGGCCGATCACGGCCTCCCAATCCTGCAGGACCTCGGAAAGCTCCTTCATTACAGCTCGCCTCCCTTCCCGGCAAAATCGGGCGCGACGGAAAGCGCGGGCGCACCCGTGGCGGCATCGGCAAAGCCGCGCTCCAGGGCGCGGGCAAACGTGAGCAGCTGACGGTCCTTAAAGGCCGGACCAACCAGCTGGGCAGAAACGGGCAGCTTGGTGTCCTCGCCCAGGCCCAGCGGCACCGAGATACCGCCGTTGCCGCAAATGTTGAGCGAGATAGTGTACAGATCGGAGAGGTACATCTGCGTGGGGTCGCTGATCTCGCCAAACTTAAAGGCCGTGCGCGGCGAGGCGGGCATGAGGATGGTGTCCACCTTGGCATACGCGGCGTCGTAGTCCTGCGTGATGAGCGTGCGGGCCTTTTGCGCAGCGTAGTAGTACTTGTCGTACACGCCCGAGCTCAGCAGGTAGGCGCCGAGCATCTGACGGCGCTTGGCCTCGGCGCCAAAGCCGTGGGCGCGCGAGAGCGAGCTTTGGTCGGACAGGTTGGCGCAGCCCTCCTCCTGATAGCCGTAGCGAATGCCGTCGAAGCGGGCCAGGTTGGAGAACGCCTCGGCCGGGCCGATGACGTAGTAGGCGGCGATGGCGGCGTCCAGGTGAGGCAGGTCGACCTCGACCAACTCGGCGCCCTGGTTCTGCAGCTCCTGGGCAGCGCGCTGAACAGCGGCCTTGACCTCGGGCGTCAGGCCCTCGGCCTCCATAAACGCAGGAATGATGCCCACGCGCTTACCCTCGATGCTGTCGTTGAGATGCTCGGTAAAGTCGACGGCACAATCCTGGCTGGTGCAGTCGTACGGATCGTGGCCCGCGCCGGTAAGCGCGTTCATGGCCAGCGCGACATCCTCGACCGTGCGACCGAAGGGGCCCACCTGGTCGAGCGACGAGCCAAAGGCGACCACGCCGTAACGGCTCACGGCGCCATACGTGGGCTTAAAGCCCACCACGCCGCACAGCGACGCCGTCTGGCGAATGGAGCCACCAGTGTCCGAGCCCAGCGAGAGCGCGACCTCGCCCGCGGCGACGGCGGCAGCGGAGCCGCCCGAGGAGCCGCCGGGCACGCGCTCGGTATCCCAGGGGTTGTTGGTGCGGTGGAACGCCGAGCTCTCGGTGGAGCTACCAAAGGCAAACTCGTCCATGTTGGCCTTGCCGGTGATGACCGCATCGGAAGCAATCAGCTTCTCCATAACGGTTGCGTTGTACGGCGGCTTGAAATTGCCCAGCATCTTGGACGCACAGGTGGTCAGCGTGCCCTTGGTGCAGATGTTGTCCTTAATAGCGATCGGGATACCGGCCAGCGCGGACAGCGTATCGCCGCTCGCGCGCTTCTTGTCAACCGCTTCTGCCTGTGCCAGCGCGGACTCCTCGGCTACGGTAACGTAGCCCTGAACCTTATCCTCTACCGCCTTGGTGCGGGCAAAAACGTCCTTTGCCAGCTCTACTGCGGAAATTTTCTTTTTGCCGAGCAGCTCGGACAGCTCGGACGCAGTTTTTTCGTAAAGTGCCATGATTCTGTCCCCTCCTTACTCGACAACACGCGGAACTGCTACGCCGCCGCACTGGAAGTCCGGTGCATTCGGCTCGATCAGCTCATCCGGCGTGAATTCCTGG
>OICV01000952.1_pt1 | contig 11662 bp, 10 predicted proteins | sample 1581361 | NCBI WGS metagenome assembly OICV01 (sample SAMEA3882551, study PRJEB24775) | human gut metagenome | biome: human-associated habitat; feature: intestine environment; material: feces | place: Netherlands | collected 2009/2010 | reverse complement strand
GTAAGCCTTCCACATAATACGGATTTGGCAGAAAACGTACATCAAACACCAGATCTGCATCTGCCGGAATTCCATACTTGAATCCAAAGGATAAAATTGTGATAAATAAATTCTTAAATTCCTGATTCTCTACAAATATTTTATTTAATTCTGTTTTTATTTTTTCTGTTCCACTGTAAAATCCAGTATCTCCGGAAAATAATATGGAAACTTTCAGTTTCTGGCCATCCATTTGGGATTCCTTTTGTCTTAAAACCGGTAAAATATCTTTTGCGAGATAAAAAGGATAGGTTTCCTTACTGTTTTCCACCACTTCGAGCATCCGTTCTGCCCCAAAAACCACATCAGACTCTTCCAGCGCTCTTTTTGCTTCCTGTGTCAGTGTTGCTGCACTCATACCGATGCCAATCAGGGAAATTTCCACCTCCGGACGACCAGAAATCGTATATCCAAGCAGACGGGAAAGTGTTTCGGTTACCTGTGCATAAGACATTCCCTGCTCCTGTTCCTGTTTCCCGATCACGCATGCCGTAATCCCTGCTTTCTGCGCTGCCGCAAGTTTTTCCTGAAATCCGCTGTGCGCACCACTGGCTTTTGTAACCAGATAGCGGATCGAAAACTGATGGATCATTGCCAGATTCATTTCCTCCGAAAACGGGCCCTGCATCGCCAGAATCTGCTTTCCGCGGATACCCGCCTTTTCACAGAGACCGATACTCTCCAATCCGGGAAGCACCCGCACAAACAAACGCTCCTTCAGGGGTGCAAATACCGCCAGCTCTTTGCTTCCGGTTGTCAGAAGAATGTTTCCGGATGTGTCCGTAAGTGCCTGGACACAGCTTTCATAATCGGCAAACACATGCACGGTTCCAGCGCGCTCTTTCATGCCTTCGTTTTCCGGTATGCTACAGATTCCATCGTCCATTCGCCGCTGGAGCCGCAGATATGGAATTCCACTTCCTTTTGTACTCTCCCGGATGTTGGCAGACACTTCTGTGGCAAACGGATGCGTAGCATCCACGACTGCCGCATAGTTGTTCTGTCCGTTTTTTTTCAACAGGGCGCGCATTTCCTCTACGTCCAGTCTTCCTACACAGACCTTCACCCCGGCAAGTTCCGGCATGACCATCTGACCGTATTCGGTTGCTACATGCACATCACAGGCAATATGTGCCCGTGAAAGTTCCTGTGCGAGAAGACGACCTTCCGTTGTTCCCGCATAAATTAACACTTTCTCTGCCATCTTATTCCTCTTCCCCGTTTTCTGCTGCTATATATGGTATCCTCTCGGTGTCACAAGCTTTCCATCAATAATTTTTGTCTGGGAATTCCCGATAAATACCGTGGTAAACATGTTCACCGGTGTATGCACCAGTTCCTCCATGGGAAGTGTTACGGCTTTCGTATCATCGCGTCCGATATTTTCCACATACCCACAGGCACGCTCCGGTTCCACCCCGTGTTCCATCAGAATTCTGCAGGCACGCTCCAGATAGTCTGCCCGTTTATGGCTCGACGGATTATAAATTGCCATTGCAAAATCTCCCTCCGCGGCTGCAATCAGCCGCTTTTTAATCCTCTCCCACGGGGTGAGAAGATCACTCAGGCTGATCACGCAAAAATCATGGTTGAGAGGAGCCCCAAGCACTGCCGCACCGCTGCTTGCTGCTGTTATTCCGGGAATTACTTCAATGATACAATCATCATATAATTTTCCGATTTCCAGCATCAGGGATGCCATCCCGTAAATTCCGGCATCTCCGCTGCAGATCAATGCCACTTTTTTGCCTTCTCTTGCCTTCTCGAAACACATCTGGCAGCGTTCCCGCTCCTGCCGCATCGGTGTAGACAATAATTCTTTGCACCCGAACCGTTCCCCAAGCAATTTCAGATATACGGTATAACCGATGATCACATCACTGGCTTCTAACACCTGCATGGCTTCCTGCGTCATCATATTTTCCTGTCCCGGTCCCATACCGACCACATAAATCCGGTGTTTCATTTCTTTCTCCTTCCTTTCATTTCACGCAAACGCCTGTTTCACACAAACTGCAATACGATTTTCTCCCGTTTTGCCACGGCAATTGTCACGCCATCCATAGCCTGCTTATGTATCAGCAAACTACCTCCGTCTGCTGCAGCGACCGCAGCACGCTCACATACGTTATCCACTCCCACGGTTCGGGATACAAACGCGGATGCGGTGAAATCACCTGACACTTTTTTCAGTTCTCCGGCAGAAAAAACGACAAACGGTACCCTCAAATGCTGTGCCAGTTCCTGCAGACCGGGTTCTTTTTCCTTCACATCAACCGATGCCAGGGCATAGATATCATCCAGGTCTATTTTTCTGCTATCCACCAATGTTTTTATCATTTGTTTTATCTCTTTATAACTTTTATTTTTTCTGCATCCCATGCCAAGTACGGCTGTTTTCGGAGCTAAAACAAGCGTTTTACGGTCTTCCTGTGGCTCTTTTTTTGTAATCCACACATCTACAGCATGTTCCGGCTGTGCTTCGTTCCACGAAATCAGCTTTACTTCCTTTGGCGGCTGTAATTCTGCCATCTCCTCCGGGGACATGCATGCCGGATCTACCGCCATCACAATGATTTCGCCCTGTAACAGTTTTCCAGACACATGCCGGATCGCTTCGGGGTTACACACCCGCAGGCCATTTTTTCTTGCAAACACATCAACGGCAAAAAGCCCATTCACGTCTGTTGCCGTCGTCACAACCGCAGCGGAATGCAATGATTCTGCGATCTGCTGCGCCAGTTCATTGGCACCACCCAGATGTCCGGACAGCACCGGAATCACAAACTGTCCGGCCTCATCCAGCACCAGTACCGGACTGTCCACGGTTTTGTGGCGGATCAAAGGTGCGATGGCCCGTACGGCAATCCCGAGAGCTCCAATGAAAATCACGGGAAACTGTTGTGCAAAAGCCTCCTCCAGAAAATCCGGAAGTGACCGGCTTCCTCTTTCTCTTATCTGTATCTTTGAAACCGCAGGGTGACCACCGTAACGGCTCTGCCAAAATCCATACGAAACAGAAAGTGAAAGTTCTGTGATTCGTGCCGCAAGCTCTCTTCCACGTTCCGAAAACCAGGTCATATACAGGATCATTCCGGTAACTCCTTTCCCGCATGGATGTTACACATTACTCCCTCATTTTCTACAGTGTTTTGGGGTTTCGCCTTGCGGAATTCGGTTGTAAAATCCGGCGCGTAGAGTCTGGAGCGCGTATAATGCTGATTTGATATTACATCTCCGACCAGCACCAGAGCGGTTTTTGTAATATTATGTTTCTTTGCCACCACCGCCAGCTCCTGCACAGTACAGATATATGCTTCCTCGTCCGGCCAGGTTGCCTTGTACACCAGTGCCGCAGGTGTATCCGGCTCATATCCACCATTTACAAGGCGCCGTGATAATTCCTCCAGCATTCCGGTACTCAGATAAATTGCCATGGAAGCATGGTGTGCGGCAAAACTCTCAATACTCTCCTTTTCCGGTACCGCCGTCCTTCCGGCCATCCGGGTGATGATCAGTGACTGTGACACATCCGGAAGGGTATATTCCAGATTCAGCGATGCCGCTGCTCCAAAACAGGCACTCACACCCGGACAACTCTCATACGCAATCCCCTTCTGATCGAGAATATCCATCTGTTCCCGCACCGCTCCGTATATACTGGGTTCTCCCGTATGAAGTCGAATCGTGATTAAATTATTTTTTTCTGCCTGTTCCATCACCGAAATAACCTCTTCAAGTGTCATTTTGGCGCTGTTATGAATCTCACAGCCCTCTTTTGCATAATCGAGAAGCTGTGGATTGACCAGCGAACCGGCATAGATGATGACATCTGCTTTCTGCAGCAGACGCATTCCCCGCACAGTAATCAGATCCGGTGCTCCGCTTCCTGCTCCGACAAAATAAATCATAGCAACCTCCTGAGTAATTCTTCTGCTTTTGCAGTCATCCCAAGCAGCCCGTAGGTATTGGAATAGACAATACAAGCAATCTGTAACCGACCGGCCGCACGTTTTTTCAGATAGAAATCAATTTTTTTCATGATATCTTCCATAACATCTTCTTTTTTACCTTCGGCATCAATAAACGCAAGTGCTTCCTCGGTTGTGACGCAATCTAAAATCTTCTTTAAACATTCTAAAGATACATTTTCACGGATGCCGGCTGCCGCTAAAAGTTCCATCCGACAATCTCCCTCATGGGAATGGGTGTTCATAATGCCTCCCGCCACCTTAATCAGTTTTCCAATATGTCCGGTCAGAAGCATTGCACAAAATCCCAGTTCCGCCGCCATATCGATCGTCTCACCGATAAAATTACTGCATTTCACACTGCGGTCAAGATCATATCCATAGGTCTGCTGCATGAAATCCAGTCCATAATTTCCCGGTGAAACTGCCGCAATGGTCTGCCCTTCTGCACGCTGCTGGCGGAGTTCCACACGGATGGTCTCCTTAAGTGCCTGACTGCTCATCGGTTCCACAATTCCTGTCGTCCCCAGTATTGAGATTCCCCCGACAATCCCCAGTCTTGGATTAAACGTACGCTCTGCAAGTGCTTCCCCATCCGGCACAGAAATCAGAATATGCAGTGTTCCGTGAAAATCACAAATCCGGCACACTTCCTGCACTTCCCGGGTGATCATTTCCCGCGGCACATGATTAATTGCGGCATTGCCTACGGGCTGATCCAGTCCGGGTCTCGTCACACGGCCCACACCCTTTCCTCCGTCAATCTGCAGAAGTTCTTTTTCTCCATCCCCACGGTTGTCCGCGGTGACCGTGGCACAGATTTTACTTCCGCTGGTCACATCCGGATCATCGCCGCCATCCTTGACCACAGCGCAGGCAACCTGAGATTCCCCGCGCACGATATCCGTCACTTCCGCGGTGTATGGGATTCCTTTTGGAGTCTCAATCGTTATACAGTTTTTTATTTTTCCCGTCAGAAGCATATATGCCGCAGCCTTTGCAGCAGCGGCAGCACAGCTGCCGGTTGTAAATCCGTACCTCACACCAGATACGCCTCCTTCTTTCCTTTATACCGGCCGGATCTGATATAACAGTGCGTTTACGATTGCTGCCGCTACATTGCTGCCGCCTTTTCTACCGCGGTTGACAATATGCGGCACATCGGTTTTTAAAATCAGTTCTTTTGCCGCCTCTACATTTACAAATCCCACCGGAACTCCAATAATAAATGCAGGACGCCAATCACTTTTCTGCATCAGTTCATAGAGCGAAATCAATGCCGTCGGCGCATTTCCCACGGCAAAAATTACAGGTTTGTCAATATTTGCTGCATGTTCCATGCTGACCGTCGCACGTGTCACCTGCCGCGTCTTTGCCTCCCGCGCCACATCCTCATCTGCCATAAAACAATGCACCGTTCCTCCAAATTCCCCTAACCGTTTTTTGTTGATGCCTGCAAGCGCCATATTGGTATCCGTGACAATGTCAGCGCCACCTGCAATCAGTTCTTTGGCAATCTGCACGGCATGGGGAGAATACATCATCGTCTTTGCATAATCAAAATCCGCACTTGTATGGATCACGCGCTTTGTCACCGGCTCCTGTTCCGGTGGAAGCACGATACCACGCTCCTTTAGTTCTTCCCCTATGATGGCAAAACTTCGTTTTTCAATCTCTCCCGGAAGAACATATTCAATGTTTTCCATAACGTTTTTCTTCCCCTTTCTTCTTTATATCCAGCAATGCCTCAATCAGTTGTACATTTTCCAGATGACCTTTTACGGCAATTCTGTAAAAGTCCTGTCCCAGTCCTGTATAGTTTGCGCAGTTTCGGATCAGAATTCCTCTTTCCAGCAATAATCTGTACAGTGGAATTTGTGTTTTCAGCAACAAAAAATTAGCTTCAGAAGGAAAAATTTTCATTTGATCTCCAAATATTTTTGTTAACTCGTGTTTTAAAAAGCGCTTTTCTTCCTGAATCAGCTCAATCGTATCCTTCAGATACTTTCTACGACTCCAACCAGGAAGCGAATCATTCAGAATGTCCATGCCGATCCGCTGCGCAACCACAGATACATTCCACTCCGGCAGCTGATGCGCAATTTTTTCACAGATATCTTTCTGCGCCAGCAGATACCCCAGCCGGATTCCCGGAATCGCATAGATCTTTGTATATGCCCGCACGACAATCAGATGCGGATATTTCCGGATCCAGGAAACATATCCTTCCGTCCCCGTGAATGCAATGAAACATTCGTCCAGCACCACAGTAATCTGTTTCTTTTCACACACGTCAAGAAGCGTCTCCAAAAGAGACGCTTCCATTTTGTTCCCCACCGGATTCGCAGGGTTCGCCAAAAATAATAAACCGATTCCATCCAGATGCCTGCACAATGACTCCATCTGTGCCATGTCCATGGCAAAATTATTTTCTTCCTGCAACGGGATACTGTATACCTCGGCGCCCACTGTCTGAGCCGCCCAGGCATATCCCGAAAAAGAAGGAGCCAAAATGCCCACCCGCTTCGGGCGCAGTGCATGCACAATCGCAACAAATAATTCGGATGCTCCGTTGCCACACACTACTTCTTCTGTTGAAAAACCATAAAGTGCTGCAAGCCGTTCCCGCAACAGCACATTGTCATACTGTGGATAACGGTTGCTGTAAACCGCCGCTTCCGCCATCCGTTTCTGCAATATCTCCGGCAGCGGCAGCGGATTGGTATTTACAGAAAAATCATATGTGATCTGATTTTGATAAATATCCCCACCGTGTGCGGCCACCGTCATGCTGCGTGTTCTCCTTCTTTCCTGTTTTCCCGTATCTGCATTACTGCTTTACTTCTTATTTTACTACAGGAATTCTTTGATTCCAAGGGAAAATCACACAAACCATTTTTTATTGTAGATCTCCAGCCAGCTCCTGCATCAGATGATGTACCGTAGTGATCTCATGAATCCGCCCCGTATTCGCCCCACAGAATACCAGACCGTTTTCCACATCCCCGCGCACGGCATCGATCAATGCTTTCGTAATACAGTAAGGAACTTTCTGCGGACTGCATTTTTCCAGACAGTTGTAACATTTACTGACTGGCAGCTTTGCGCGCTTTACACGGTCGATAAACTTATTACGCAGTGCACGTCCCGGCATACCGACCGGGCTTTGGATAATCTCGATATTTTCCTCACTGGCGTGAATATACGCCTCCTTGTATGCCTCCGATGCATCACATTCTTCGGTTGCGACAAAGCGGCTGGCAATCTGCACACCATCCGCGCCGAGATCCAGCGCATGCGAAATATCTTTCTGATCAAATATCCCGCCGGCCACAATGACCGGAATATTTTTCTGATACCGCTGTTCGTATTCCTTTTTGCAGTCGATAATCTGCCGGATCTCTCCGTCAAAATTAATGGCATCCATATGTGCCAGCTGTTCATTGGAAAACCCCAGATGCCCGCCGGCTTTCGGTCCCTCCACTACAATAAAGTCCGCCGTGCGGTCATAGCGGTGCGCCCACATCTTCAATATCAGCTGGGTTGCACGCTTCGAAGATACAATCGGAGCAATCTTTGTCCGGCAGGTTTTGCTGACAAGCTCCGGCAGATTCATGGGAAGCCCAGCTCCACTGATAATCACATCTGCCCCTGCCGCAACTGCTGCCCTGACATGCTCTTTGTAATGCTTTAATGCAACCATAATATTGACACCCACAAGTCCGTTTCCACAGGCAAGCTCCTTTGCTTTCCGGATATGTTTTTTGATGGCTTTTAAGTTACAGCCTGCCTGATCATTCTCGAAGCCTTCTTCATCGTAGCCGATCTGCGCAGTAGAAATGATACCGACACCGCCCTCCTTTGCCACAGCTCCCGCCAGATGACTTCTGCTGATTCCTACCCCCATGCCACCCTGGATAATCGGAATTTTTGCAATCAGATCCCCAATCTGCAGTTGTTTCAACTTTGATGTATATGTGCTTATCATGCACGTTTCCTCCATATTTCAAAATTGTTTGACTATCAAACAATTTTCAGTATATGGCAATGTGGTTTCTTTGTCAACATATATTTGTTTTCATTTCTTTTATACGTAGTTTTATTTACTACTTCCATATCTGATATTTCTTCTAAATGCAAAAACCGTGGGTTTCCGATTTCACTGAAATCCTGAAAACCCACGGTATCTGGCATGTCGTCTTATCCTTTGACAGCCCCCACAATTCCGTTTGCAAAACTTTTCTACAGAACAAGGAAGAGGATGCCCGTCGGAAGAGAACAGATGAGTACTCCGGAAAATTCATTTTTGGCACGCTGTATTTTTTCGCATAGAAGTTCTGCTGTTTCTGCCGCCCGTTCACTCCCATGCGCAATCGTAACCGCATACATGCAGTAATATGATGCGGCAAATACCTTTTGCAGTTCTTCTCCTGTTTTTGTTTCCCCGAGCAGCAATTCTTTGAGCAGTTCCTCCGCGGTTTCCCCGGTCATTGCATGATCCGGATGCCAGCCGGGAATCCGCGCTGCCGCTTTTTGAAGCACGCCAAGAAGCTCATGCGGTGTGAGGGTTGGCTTTAAGATATAATCCACCACCCCCTGCATGAGCGTCTGCTTTACATATTCAAAATTATCGTATCCACTGAGAATGATCATCTGGATGTGCGGATAGCGGTGATGTACCGCCACCGTAAAATCGACACCGTCCATCAGCGGCATTACAACGTCACTGATAACAATCTGTGGCTGAAGCTTTTCGATCTGATCCATGGCATCTTTACCATTTGCAGCTTCCCCCATAGTAAATATCCCCCCAAAACGTCCTTATCCTCTATCGTGCATTTGCCGGCTCCACGTTGACCGACTTTCCTTTGATCTTTACATTTTTCATGGCTTTTAATACATCTTTTCCATACTCCTGCGGCACCTCGACAAATGTGTAATTATCATACATGTCAATTGCCCCCACAAGTTTGCCCGGAATCTTTGCCTCTCCGGCTACAGCCCCGAGAATATCTCCCGGGCGGATCCGCTGGCTCTTTCCGATGTTAATGAACAGACGTACCATCCCTTCCTCGGCTCCGGTATCTCCTGCTAATGCATCATCAAATTCGTGATCCTCCTTTGATAATTCCACTCCGCCGATTGCCTGTTTTAAAAATGCAGCTGCAATATCCATCGCGGTATAATCAGAGTTGTTCACCTGCTGCTCTATCAGTTCAATCATATCGCGCAGATCTCCGTCCTCGATAATCTGTCCGATGCCGTCAAGAATCTTATCCGCCTTGATCGCTGCCACATCATCCGAAGATGGGATTGGCTGCGCCTTGATCTTTGTCTTGCAATAGCGCTGGATCTCTTTGAGTTTGTATACTTCCTTGCCCTTAACGAAATTAAACGCTTTTCCGGTACGGCCGGCGCGTCCGGTTCTTCCGATCCGGTGCACATAATATTCTCCTGCGGCAGATCATAGTTGAATACCGCTTCAACATCATCCACATCAATTCCACGCGCTGCGACATCGGTTGCAATCAAGATATCTGTTTTCCCATTTCGGAATTTTTTCATTACTCGGTCACGCTGCACCTGTTTCATATCGCCATGAATTCCCTCTGCTGCATAGCCGCGCCCCTGTAATTCTGATGCCAGTTCATCCACCATGCGCTTGGTATTACAAAATACCAGCGAAAGCTTTGGATTATAATAATCCAGCAGGCGTGTCAGCACTTCCATCTTATCATTTCTGCGCACATCATAATAATACTGGTCAATATTTGGAACCGTCAGTTCTTTCTTCGTCACCTTGATCGTAGTCGCATCATGCTGGAATTTTCTTGTGATTTCCAGAATCGGCTTTGGCATAGTTGCCGAAAAAAGTACGGTCTGCCGGTCTTCATCCGGGATATAGGATAAAATTGTTTCTATATCCTCGCGGAATCCCATATTAAGCATCTCATCCGCTTCATCCAGCACGATCGTGTTAATATAATCACAGCGAATGGTTTTGCGGCGCAAATGATCCATCACACGCCCCGGTGTCCCGATGATGATGGTTGCCCCACCTTTTAATGCCTTGATCTGACGGGAAATATCCTGCCCTCCATAAATGGGAAGCACTTTGATCCCATGCATATATTTTGCAAGTTTCCGGATTTCTTCCGCGCTCTGGATGGCCAGTTCTCTTGTCGGAGAAAGTACGATTGCCTGCGTTTTTTTATTATTTGGGTCCACTTTCATCAAAAGAGGGATTCCGAAAGAAGCTGTCTTTCCGGTTCCGGTCTGTGCCTGACCAATCACATCTACCCCACTCATCACAACCGGAATCGCCTGTGACTGGATAGGTGTTGCCTCTTCAAATCCCATCTCTTTGATTGCCCGCAGAAGCTGCGGATATAACCCTAATTCTTCAAATTTAACTGTTTCCATTTTCATCCTTTTCTTTTTGCCAGGTTTCGACTGCCATGCCGTTACAATGCGGTTCCCATGGTCACGTCTTCAGTTTCATCAAGCCCCCCTACACAATAATTGTTCCGGCTGAATTTCTTCACCCGGTAAAGCATATTATCTGCTGCATGCAAAAAATCCCAGCTGCGGTTTCCCTTGCGCGGGATTCCCCAACAGATTCCCTGCGAAATCGTCACTACCGGAAGTGCCTTGGAAAACCGGTGTTCCATTTCTAATGCAAGTACACGTCTGCGCAACTCTTCTGCAAAGGAAACAGCCTGTTCCCGTGTCACATTCGCATAGATAATGACAAATTCATCCCCTCCATACCGTGCACAGAATCCTTCCGCTTCCTCCACAAGATTACGGATTGTATTTGCGATACTTACCAGACACCGGTCTCCTTCCTGATGTCCATAATTATCATTATATTCCTTAAAATAATCAATATCGAGTATTTCCATCGCAACCGGAATATCATTCTCCTGCGAATAGGTAAACACTTCTTCCGCATAATCATTCAGACGGAACCGGTTTGCCATACGCGTCAGCGGGTCCTGCTCGGAACGCTCCTGTAATACCATATTCTTTCGTTCCGCCTTCATTCTGGCTTTGCGCATATTCTCCAGATTTTTGCGCAACGTAATCATACTTGAAAGCATGTTGCGCGTCACTGCTTCGTTCCGTTCAGACAATTCATAGTAAAGCCCTGCCGCCTGCAGATATTCCGCATTCTGGTTATGCTTCCGGTAAAATCTCATCTTCAGGGACAGAACTTTCAGCTGCAGATTAATGATCTTAAAATTCACCACCTGTGGTTCGATTACTTCAATGATACGCCAGAACGATTCATCCTGGTCCGTTTCCAGCAACACCAGACAACAACGGTAATAATCCGAAAAAAAGTCCAGTACCGTCAGATTATCCGGAAGATTCTGATGGATCATCTGAATACTCTCATTCCGCTTCTGTACATCTCCCATCTTGTGATAATAAATTACATCCACGATGTCGATAAACAGCCGCTCTGTAAGGGCAACCTGTTCCCAGCCATCTTTATGCAGATACTCCAGATATGGTTTTGCTTCCTGTAGACGATCCTGCAGGATCAGACATTCTGCCATATTTCCATAAAAAGCATACATATAAAAATTATACTTTTCATCCTTCTGTTTTGTCTGCAAAATCTGATAAGCTTCTAAAAAAGAATT